>OFFW01001483.1_pt1 | contig 14110 bp, 10 predicted proteins | sample 1521501 | NCBI WGS metagenome assembly OFFW01 (sample SAMEA3504107, study PRJEB24116) | mouse gut metagenome | biome: mouse gut; feature: mouse-associated habitat; material: faeces | place: Denmark | collected 2011
TAGGGTTCACAGACGAGTCAAATCCCTAAGTCATTAGAACATAGTAGCTAAACTATGAAAGTGATATGGAAAAATGACTGTGAAAAGAAAGACAAAAGGTGACCAGCAACAAATATTCAATGTCTAACTGCAGATATTGCTATTATGTGTTTGTATAGTTATTATTAAAATTTCATTACTCTTTTCTTCCGTTATGTAGCAAGCTTCTTACTGTGCTTTAAATTCTCTTTCTGCCAGTACATTGTCGTCAGGGTCTGTGTAACGTACGGCAACCGTGCAGGCACCGCTCTGTCCAACTGCTTCGTCAAAAGCTGCAGCCTGTGTTTCAAACTGAGAAGCGGCAGCCTCTAATCCCTGTTCAAGAGCTTCAGCAACGCCGTCAGCTACCATGCTGCTGTCTTCAAATTTGCATGTCAGTGAAAATACGTTTCCCTTAACCTCGATTGACAGAGACATTCCGTCCTGTCCCATACTCTCGAAAGCAGAATCCAAAACAGACTTTACGGCAGGGTCATTATAGTACTCTTCCAGAGTGGAATAAAGCGCTGTTCCGTCGGCAGAAGCGTCAGCTTCTGTATCTGCGGGAGCCTCTGCGTCCGCGTCTGCATTGTCTGTTTCCGTATCCGCAGGAGCCTCTGCGTCTGCATTGTCTGCTTCCGCATCTGCATTGTCTGCAGCCTGGTCTTCGCTGTCTGTGTTTTCAACTGTTGCGTTGTCTTCCGCCTTATCTGCCTCTTTGGAACCACATGCGGTAGCAGATAATGCAAGTGCCATAACTGCGGCACATGCAAGTGCCTTAACTGTTCTCATTTTCATAATAATTCTCTCCTTTTTTCTTTTTTACCTGATAAATTTCTTTTCAGGTAGTGGTGTCCAACACCAAGATGTATTTTATCACTAATATTTATTTTGTCAACATCATATTTATGTGATTCAGATATAATTAATCATCTTAACTTTTTCTTAGCATACCGTCTATTTCTTACTTCATATAAATCATTAACCAGTAATTTTTACCGCTGTTTCCACACACAAAAAAAGCAGCCTGCGCTGCTCTTTTCATCATATACAAAAGCTACTGAGGGGACTCGAACCCCTGACCTGCTGATTACGAATCAGCTGCTCTACCAACTGAGCCACAGTAGCATCAAAAAGTATTATACCGGCAATATTCATTTTTTGCAAGCAAAATTTTACAAAACTGAAGTAAATTTTTCCGGAAACGAAATTCCGGATTTTTCACTCCGATTTGTCCAGATGCACGTCCATCTGGGGATAGGGGATTTTGATTCCGGCTTCGTCCAACGCGTACTTGACCGCCTCCGTCAGGCGCCACTTTGCCGGCCAGAAATCATCCTGCAAGGACCAGCACCTTGCCACCAGATTGACGCTGCTCTCTCCCAGAGAATCCACAAACACCATGACGTCCCGCTCGCCGATTACCGCGGCGTCGGCCCGCAAAACGTCCTCAATGACTGCCTTTGCCTTTTTGATATCCCCGTCGTAGGAAATTCCCACAGGGATATCGATTCTTCTTTCGTTGCATCTGGTGAAATTGGTAATGGTCCCGTTTGCAAGAGTTCCGTTAGGCAGCACCACAACCCTGTTGTCGGGCGTGATGAGCTGTGTGTAAAAAATATCCACCGCGTCCACCGTTCCCTCGTTTCCCTGACCGTCTTTAATGTAATCCCCGGCCGTAAAGGGTTTCAATATCAAAAGCAGCACGCCACCGGCAAAATTGCTCAGGCTCCCCTGCACGGCAAGACCGATTGCCACGCTGGCAGAGCCCAAAATGGCAAGGATGCTGGCGGCGTCCACGCCAAGGGACGACGCAATCATCAAAACAAGCACAAAATACAGACCGAATTTTATAAAAGAGTCGATAAAGCGCACCGCGCTTTCCTCGATTCGGCTTCTGCCAAGGGCCTTTTTGATGATGCGCCTTAAAATACGAATCAACTGTATGCCGATAAGAAATGCCAGTCCTGCAAGCACCACCCGCAGTCCTAAGTGGAACGCTTTCTCCGGAAGCTGCTCCAAAAATTCTTCAAAAAATCCACTGTCCATTTCCTTTTCCAGCATTTTGACGTATCTCCTTCATTACATGCTTTTTTATTACTTTTTCCCGGAAGCCGGATTTTCCTCCCGGCGCATTTCCTCGGCTTTCCTGCGTTCTTCTTCAGCCTTTTTCTGTTCCTCCGCAGCTTTCTTCTCAGCCGTTTCCGCCCTTTTTTCCGCTTCCTTAGCAAGTTCTCCGGCTTTTTTTGCTTCTTCCCTCAACTGCTTTGCTTCCTCCGCGGCGGCAAGGGCTCTTTCTTTTGCCTGCTCCGCTTTCTTTTCCGCGGCAAGTATCCGTTTTTTCCTGGCAATCTCTTTCTTTTCTTCTTCGTTGTAAGGCGTATAGGAAAAGATGCTTGCGGATAAAGGCGCGCTGGTCATGGTAAAGGAATAAGGCTTGCCGTCAACCTCCTCTTCCGCCACAAACTTTACTTCCTCATTTACACGGCCAAGACCGCCGTAGCGTTTATCGTCCGTGTTTAATATTTCCGTATATTTGCCTTCACAGGGCACGCCGATAACAAACTCCTGTTCCACGTTTGCAAAATTTATTACCGCAACCAGCGTGTCGTTTTTCTTTTCCGTCTTGCGAAGGAAAGAAACCATGCATTTTTCGGGCGTGATGCAGTTAATCCACTCGAACCCTTCCGGATGGGTATCCAGCGCATACAGAGCCGGTTTCTCCTTATAAAGGGTATTGAGGTCTTTTATCAGCTCATGGACGCCCTTATGAGCGTCGTTTAAAAGCAGTCCCCACTCCGTCTCACGCATCTCGTCAAATTCTTTAAATTCGGCGATATCCTGTCCCATAAACAAGAGCTTTTTCCCGGGATGGGTCATCATGTAAGCGTAGGTAAGACGTAAGTTTGCAAACTTGTCCTCCAGAACGCCCGGCATCTTTCCAATCATAGTGGATTTACCGTGAACCACTTCGTCATGGGAAAATACAAGCATAAAGTTTTCGCTGTAGGCGTAAATCATGCTGAATGTCAGCTCATTGTGATGATGCGCCCTGAAATAGGGGTCGTAACCGATATAAGTGAGGAAATCGTTCATAAATCCCATATTCCACTTCAAATCAAAGCCAAGGCCGTCGTCCTCCACCTTGCCCGTGATTTTCGGCCATGCGGTGGATTCCTCCGCAATCATAAACACCCCGGGATTTCTTTTCTTCATAACGGAGTTAAGGTGTTTAAGCAGCTCGATTGCCTCCAGATTTTCATGTCCCCCATAAATATTGGCGACCCACTCCCCGTCATTTTTTCCGTAATCAAGATAAAGCATGGAAGCCACCGCGTCCATACGAATGCCGTCCACGTGATATTTTTCCACCCAGTAAAGGGCGTTTGCAATCAGATAGTTGGAGACCTGAGGACGGCCGTAATTATAAATCAGCGTTCCCCAGTGAGGATGGGCTCCCTGTCTTGGGTCGGCATGTTCATAAAGGCAGGTGCCGTCAAACTGGGCAAGGCCGTAGGTATCTCTCGGAAAATGCGCCGGCACCCAGTCAAGAATCACGCCGATTCCCGCCTGATGTAAGATATCCACAAAGGCCATGAAATCTTCCGCGCTGCCGTATCTCGCGGTAGGCGCGTAATAGCCAATCACCTGATAACCCCAGGAGGCGTCCAGGGGGTGTTCCATAATGGGCATCAGTTCCACATGGGTATAACCCGTTTCTTTTACATATTTGACGATTTCAGGAGCCAGCTCCCTGTAATTAAGGTATTCCCCTTCTTCACTTTTCTTAAAGGACCCAAGATACAGCTCGTAAACGCTGACGGGAGAATTTTCCTGCTGCTTTTTCTCCCTTTCCTTCATCCATTTCCGGTCTTTCCATGTATAATCCAGTTCGCGCACAACGGAGGCCGTGTCCGGACGAAGCTGCTGGCCGAAAGCATACGGGTCGGCTTTCAGATATGTCAGTCCCCCTTTTGCCTTGATTTCATATTTATAACATTCCCCGGCCTTTACATCCGGCACAAAGATTTCAAAAACGCCGCTTTCAGGGTTTCTGGTCATCTGATGGGTGCGTCCGTCCCAATGGTTAAAATCGCCCACTACGCTTACGCGGACGGCGTTCGGAGCCCATACGGCAAAGCTGGTTCCCTGAACGTTTTCCCGGGTCGTCACATGGGCTCCCAGTTTTTCGTATATGGTATAATGAATGCCGGCGTTAAATTTTTCGGCGTCATTTGACGTCAGCGCCGTCTGATACCGGTAGGCGTCCTTTACGCGGATGCTTTCCCCTCCGCCCGTAACCTCATATTCATAACGCTCCGGAATTTTTCCCGCCAAAAGATAAGCGAAATAACCGGACTCGTCCACCATTTCCATTTTATGTTTTTTTCCGTCTTCCGTGATAAGGGAAACGCTTTCCGCTCCCGGCTGAAAAGTCTGGAACAGCACGCTTTTTCCCGCTGCATGAGGCCCCAAAATCTCATGGGGGCTGTCCTCCTCCGAATAAATAATCCCCTCTATCCTCGGCCAGTTCATAAGCTTGTACAATCTGTTATTCATATTTCCCCCATTTCCGCGCGGCTTTTGGCGCTTACTGTTCTATAATGACAATTCCCAAGTTTTAACTGTCATCTTTTATATTTTATTGTAACAAAGATGCCTGTACAACACAAGCACCAAGTGCTATAATCGTATCTGCAAAACACCGTACACCTACAAACTTCACTATGTGCAGAAAAGAGGAATTATATGTTCAAAACAAAAAATTTCGGCCATGAAGCCATTTTAAACGAGGAAGATAAAAACATGCTCGACCGCATAAACGCTTATGCAGAGGAGGTTCTCGGCGATATTGACCCCCAGAAAACCCGGATTTCCTTTCAGCTTGACAAATTAAAGCCGGTGATGCAGGAAATTGCCGACGAAAAAGGGCTTTCGCTGGAAGATATTTTTATCAGATATATGGATTTGGCCAGCACTGTCTCCGCTAAACAGGATGCGCTTTTGAAGGAAGATTTAAACGACAGCGTAATGAATTTTACGGAAATTTAAAAAAAGGCTGATGCATCGGGAAATGAAATCCCTGATGCACAGCCTTTTTCATCTTTTATTCATCTTTTATTTTACCACTCTGACTCTGAAAACCCCTTTTACCGATTTCAGCTTTTCAATGATTTCTTCACTGGCCGGTTCCTCGATATCCAGCATGGTATAAGCCACTTCTCCCTTTGACTTATTGGTCATATCCGAAATATTGATTCCCGCGTCGCCGAAGCAGGCGGTAAATTTGGTAATCATATTTGCAATATTCTTGTGGAAAATCGCCACCCGGCCCGCCTGGGTACACACACCCATATCACAGGAAGGATAATTTACGCTGTGGTTGATATTGCCGTTCTTTAAATAGTCCATCATTTCCTTGACGGCCATTCTGGCGCAGTTTTCCTCGGATTCCTCGGTAGAGGCCCCAAGGTGGGGAATCACGACGCAGTTCTTCGCTCCCGCCGTCGTGGGATTTGGAAAGTCCGTTACATATCTGCGGATTTTTCCCGACGCAATGCCCTCTAAAACGTCCTCCTCTTTCACGAGCACGTCTCTTGCAAAGTTCAGCAGAATCACGCCCTCTTTCATGCGGTCGATGGCTTCTTTGTCAATCATGCCTCTGGTGGAATTAAGGAGCGGTACATGGATTGTGATAATATCGCAGTTGTCGTAAATTTCTTCCACATGAAGCACATGCTTCACGTCGCGGCTCAGATTCCAGGCAGCGTCCACCGAAACATAAGGGTCATAGCCGTAAACCTCCATACCCATATGCTTTGCCACGTTGGCAACCTTTACGCCGATTGCCCCCAGCCCGATAATTCCCAGCTTCTTGTCCTGAATCTCCGTACCGGCAAAACGTTTCTTTTCCTTCTCCGCCGCTTTTGCGATATCCGCGTTCTCCTTGTTTTCCTCCACCCAGTTGATGCCGCCGACGATATCCCTAGAGGCCAGAAGCATTCCGGCAATCACAAGCTCTTTCACGCCGTTTGCGTTTGCGCCGGGCGTGTTAAACACCACGATTCCTTTTTCCGCGCACTTCTCCAGAGGAATGTTGTTGACCCCGGCCCCCGCTCTGGCCACGGCCAGAAGATTATCCGATAATTCCATCTCATGCATGGCGGCGCTTCTCACCAGAATGCCATCCGCCTCGCTTACGTTTTCTGTCTGTGCAAATTCTTCCGTAAACCGCTCAAGCCCTACCTGCGCGATTGGATTTAAACAATAATATTGAAACATCTCTATCTCCTGTTCTTAATTGTTTTTCTCAAATTCCCTCATAAATGCAACCAGCTTCTCAACCCCTTCTATAGGCATCGCGTTGTAAATGCTGGCGCGCATACCGCCCACGGACCTGTGGCCCTTTAAGTTTTCAAATCCCGCTTCCTTTGCTTCCTTCACAAATTTTGCATCCAGTTCGTCGTTTCCGGTTACGAAAGGAACATTCATAAGGGAACGGTCCTCTTTCCTGACCGTACCTTTAAACAGGCTGCTTTCATCCAGAAAATCATAGAGGATTCTGGCTTTTTTCTCGTTGTACTCCTTCATCGCCGCAAGACCGCCTTTTTTCTTTAACCATTTAAAGACCTTGCCGCAGATATAAATACCGTATGACGGCGGCGTGTTGTAAAGAGAATCCGCATCCGCGTGGGTTTTGTATTTCAGCATGGTAGGCGTACCTGGCAGGGTTTCTTCGGAAATCAAATCCTCTCTGATAATCACAATAACCACGCCTGCAGGGCCGATATTTTTCTGGACGCCGCCGTAAATCACGCCGTATTTTGTAACGTCAACAGGCTCCGACAAAAAGCAGGAGGATACGTCCGCCACCAGTATGTGCCCTTTGGTATCCGGCAGCGTTTTGAACTTCGTGCCGTAGATGGTATTGTTCTCGCAGATATAAACGTAATCGGCGTCCTCCGGGATGGGAAGGTCGCTGCAGTCCGGGATATAAGAAAAGGTCTTATCCGCTGAAGAAGCAACCTCAACGGCTTCCCCGTAAATCTTAGCCTCCTGAAAAGCTTTCTTAGCCCACTGGCCGGTTACAATATAAGCCGCCTTGCGGTTTTTCATAAGATTCATGGGAATCATGGCAAACTGCTGGCTGGCTCCGCCCTGCAAAAACAGCACCTTATAATTATCGGGAATATTCATAAGCTCCCGCAAATCCGCTTCCGCTTCTTTTATAATGGTATCATACACTTTCGAGCGGTGGCTCATCTCCATGACAGACATGCCGCTGCCTTTGTAGTCAAGCATTTCGTCCGCCGCTTCCTTTAACACTTCCTCGGGCAGAACCGCCGGGCCTGCCGAAAAATTATATACTCTGGACACTTTTCTCTCCTCCTGTTTTTGGAACAGACAGCTTCATAAGCCTTTGCTGATAATTCCGTTTACTGCCAAATATTTTAAACAACTTTAACGCTTTAGTCAACTGCTTTAGTAAAACATTACGCAGGGTGTGCCGATTTCCACCATGTCATAGAGCTGGGAAACCTGCTCTAAGGGGGTGTTGATACAGCCGTGGGAACCGTTTCTGATATAGATTTGACCGCCGTAGGTGCTGCGCCAGGAGGCGTCGTGGATTCCGATAGCGCCTTTAACAGGAATCCAGTATTTAACCGGCGACGCATAATCCTCTCCCCGCAGAACCCTGTTTCTCTGTTTGTTATACACGTAATTGGTGCCGGTAGGCGTTCCCCGACGCAAGCTGGTGTTTCCGGTAACCACCGGCGTCTCTATTTTCAGTTCCCCCGCTTCGTAATAATACATCATCTGGTTGGTCATATCCACTTCTATGTAGGTGTCGCCGATGTCGTCTTTTCCCTGCCGCGCCGCCGTCTGTGTGTAAACCGGCTCGTGAACTTCTTTTCTTTTCTCTAAAAACGCCGACAGCAGATAGGCTTTTTCCGCCTCCCGGTCAATTTTATTTCCGTATATGCCGCCCTCCACGGTAACGATATCGCCTCTGGTTGCGCGGAACTGACGGCTCCCGCCCACAGTGTCATATTCGTCCGCCAAACGGTCCACAAACTCATAGACCTTATCGTTGTCCGTACAGAGATTGCCGTCATTGTCAAAGACAAAGTTCCCGGCATCGTCCATTAAAAGAAAATCGCACACCACTGCCCCGTCAACGGGATAGCTTTCCTCTCCAAACTGATAGACAATACCGCAGTCCTGATATTCTTTCAGCTTTTCCCACAGGGAAAGCGTCTCAAGCATTTCGGCAGTCAGCGGAAGGTTCTCGTAGCAGCCGGAAGCCTCCAAATCAACGACAGGCTCAAGGCTTTCAAAAGCTTTCTTAATCGTTTCCCTTGCCCGCTCTTCATTGAGAATATGAAGCCTCTCGTTCAACAGGCTGTACCCCGTCTCCCCCTTTATAATCTCAAGCCGGCCCACGCTTTCCTCCAGCCTTTCAAAAAAAGGAAAACCGTTTATAATGCCTTCATAAACATCCTTATCATACCAGACGTCAGGTTCAAGCACTCTGTCCTTTTTGCCGCCTATCAGATTGTCAATCCAAAGGTAAGGATTCTGCTGCTTGAGAAACAGGGTTAAGGCGTTCTTAAAATCAAAATGAAAGTCCACATCCTCGGTCGAAACGACATAAGACTTACCATCACTGTCAATGATGGTAAGCCCGGCATAGTCACATTGTTTTAAAAGCTCTTCATTGACTTCCTCAATGCCTTTGCCGGTACAGTAAATACCGTTAATCCATGTCTCATAGGAAAAGCCGTCCGAGTAATAACGGGCAAGCCCCAGATACATGGCAAGCAAAGATAACAATATAATGAAAAAGCCAATTCCCAAACCTTTAAAAACATTTCTATTCATTTTCTCATTTGCTCTCTTCCAAATCCGTTGCGTCAAAAACCTCGCTGATAGGCGCGCCCGCGGGCACCATGGGGAATACCTTGTCATCCTCCGGGATTACGCATTCAATCAGAACCGGTTTCTTCATTTCAATGGCCCGTTTCAGCGCGTCGGCCACCTCTTCCTTGCGAGTCACGCGTATGGCTTCGCATCCAAGCCCCTTTGCCACCATGCAGAAATCAACGCCGTCATCTAACACCGTCTGGGAATACCGTTTTTCATAAAACAGGGTCTGCCACTGCCGTACCATTCCCAGAACATGGTTGTTTATCACCACCTCGATAATGGGAATCTGATACCGGGAAGCGGTGGCAAGCTCGTTCATGTTCATCCGAAAGCACCCGTCTCCGGCAATGTTGATGCAGATTTTATCGGGCTTTCCCATCTTTGCCCCGATACAGGCTCCCAAGCCATAGCCCATGGTCCCCAGACCGCCGGAGGACAAAAATGTCCTGGGCTTTGAGTACTTGTAGTACTGGGCCGCCCACATCTGATGCTGCCCCACATCGGTGGTGATAAGCGCTTCTCCCTTTGTCACTCTGTCGATTTCTTCTATAATATAAGGACATGACAAAGATGCGTCGTCATAGTTAAGCGGATATTTTTCCTTTAATTCTTTTATATGCGCGCACCATTCGCGGTGTTCCATTTTGGGAAGCTCACGGTTAATCAATGTGAGAATTTCCTTTAAGTCCCCCACAACCGAAGCCGCGGTCCTGATATTTTTGTTAATCTCCGCCGCGTCCACATCGATATGGACAACCCTTGCCCTTGCCGCAAACATGGCAGCGTTTCCCACAACGCGGTCGGAAAATCTTGCTCCCAGAGCCACCAGAAGGTCGCATTCGCTTACGCCCAGGTTGGACGCCTTGGTTCCGTGCATACCAATCATTCCGGTATATCTCTCGTCCCGGCCTTCCATAACGCCCTTGGCCATCAGCGTATCGCAGACCGGCGCATCCATCAGCTCTGATAATTGTCTGACCTCCTTATAAGCCCCTGAAATCACGGCCCCGCCGCCCACATAAATGAAAGGTCTTTTCGACTCCTTCATCAGGAAAACTACCCTCTTGATATCTTCCGGCGTATACTTACAGGAAGCTTTCAGCGCAAGAGGCTCTTTTTTTGTATATTCGCAGGTATTGGCCGTCACGTCCTTTGTGATATCTACCAGCACCGGGCCCGGCCGGCCCTCCATGGCGATGGCAAACGCCTTCCTGATGGTATCCGCAAGCTGCGTTACGTCTTTCACAATATAATTGTGTTTGGTAATCGGCATGGTGACGCCGGCAATATCAACCTCCTGAAAGGAATCCTTTCCCAGCAGAGGCAGATTCACGTTGCATGTGATTGCCACCACGGGAATGGAATCCATATACGCCGTGGCAATACCGGTTACCAGATTGGTGGCTCCCGGACCGCTGGTCGCCAGACACACGCCCACCTTGCCCGTGGCCCTCGCATAACCGTCCGCCGCATGGGAGGCTCCCTGCTCGTGGGAGGTCAGAATATGGTGGATTTCCTTGCTGTGTTTGTATAATGCATCGTAAACGTTCAGAATCGTGCCGCCGGGATACCCGAAAACAGTGTCGACTCCCTGTTCCTTTAAGCACTCAACTACAATTTCCGCTCCTGTAAGCTGCATTTACCGCTCCTCCTTTACCTGCCATTCTCTGGGATTTCAAGGATTGCTCCCCTGTTTCCGCTGGTAACCATCTCTCTGTATCTTGCAAGATAGCCTGTGGTAACCTCGGGCTTTCTGGGCTCCCATTTGGCCCTTCGTTCCGCCATTTCCTCATCGGAAACTTTTACCTCAAGCTTCATCTTTGGAATATTGATGCTGATAATGTCGCCCTCCCGGACAAGGGCAATCGGTCCGCCCACTGCCGCTTCCGGTGAAACATGGCCGATAGAGGCCCCGCGGGAAGCGCCCGAAAAACGTCCGTCCGTAATAAGAGCCACCGAAGAGCCAAGCCCCATCCCCGCAATGGCGGATGTGGGATTTAACATTTCCCGCATACCGGGGCCTCCCTTAGGACCTTCATAGCGGATTACCACCACGTCGCCCGCCGAAATTTTACCGCTCTTAATGGCGCTGATAGCGTCCTCCTCGCAGTTAAAGACTCTGGCCGGTCCTTCGTGCACCATCATTTCCGGAACAACGGCGGAACGCTTTACCACGCTTCCGTCAGGCGCAAGGTTTCCCTTAAGCACCGCAAGACCGCCGGTTTGGGAATAGGGATTGTCAAGAGGACGGATTACTTCAGGATTTTTATTTACCGCGCCCGCGACAGCCTCTCCGATTGTTTTCCCGGAAACCGTCATACACTCCGTATTTAAAAGCCCGGCCTCCTTTAATTCATTCATCACGGCATAAACGCCGCCGGCTTCGTTCAAATCCTCCATATACGTAGGACCTGCCGGCGCTAAGTGACAGAGGTTCGGCGTCTTTTCGCTGATTTCGTTTGCAAAGGCAATGTCAAAATCAAATCCCACTTCATGGGCGATGGCAGGCAGGTGCAGCATGGAGTTGGTGGAACACCCAAGGGCCATATCCACCGTAAGCGCGTTCAAAATGGCCTCTTTTGTCATAATGTCTCTGGGACGGATATTATTCCGGTACATTTCCATTACCGCCATTCCCGCATGCTTTGCCAGCTTGATTCTCTCGGAATAAACCGCGGGAATCGTGCCGTTTCCTCTAAGCCCCATTCCAAGGGCTTCCGTCAGACAGTTCATGGAGTTGGCCGTATACATGCCGGAGCAGGAACCGCAGGTAGGACATGCCTTTTCCTCAAATTCCCTTACCTCCTCTTCCGTCATGGTGCCCGCCGCGTGGGAGCCTACCGCCTCAAACATGGACGACAAACTGGTCTTATGTCCTTTTACCCTCCCCGCAAGCATGGGGCCGCCGGATACAAACACGGTGGGAACATTGATTCTTGCCGCCGCCATCAAAAGGCCCGGCACGTTTTTATCGCAGTTGGGAACCATCACCAGAGCGTCAAACTGATGGGCAAGAGCCATACACTCCGTGGAATCCGCAATCAAATCCCTTGTAACCAGAGAGTACTTCATACCGATATGCCCCATGGCAATACCGTCGCAGACCGCGATTGCGGGGAACACCACCGGAACGCCGCCGGCCTGCGCAACGCCAAGCTTTACCGCGTTTACAATCTTGTCCAGATTCATATGGCCGGGTACGATTTCATTGTAGGAACTGACAATTCCCACCATGGGCTTTTTCATCTCTTCCTCCGTGAACCCCAGCGCGTTAAAAAGGCTTCTGTGGGGAGCCTGCTGCATACCCGTCTTTACATTATCACTTTTCATCTTCTCCTCCTGTCATTTTGCATAAAGAACATAGTTTTCGCTGTCATAAACCTTCGTCAGGTTCTTCTCAATATAATCCCACGGAACCGTATCATAATAATGATAAAATTCCCACACCATCTCGTCAAAATCGGGCTGACACATTCTTTTATCCAGAAGAACCATATCCGCGCCCTCGATTTCCCGGTTCTCACACCGTATACCATAGAGAAAATAAAGCAGGTATTCCTGGTTGCAGTCGGTCACGCAGAAGTTTTCATAATCTTTTATATTTACAGCGGAAAAAGCTTTCGCCGTCTCGTATTCCCTGTCGCCGTACTGCCCGTTATATCCCGAAAAAGCAAGGCATTTTACGCCAAACGTCAGTATAACCGCAAAGACCGCGGCAGAAATTATTTGCTTTTTCCCGGCGTCGGATGCCTTTTTACAAAGAAAATCCACCCCATCGGACAAAAACACGCCAAGCAGCAAAGCCAGGTAAACGCCTCCATAGGTAAATACTCTGTAATAGGGACGCTTGCACTGTATCAGCAAAACCGCGGGTACAAATAAAATTCCGGCAATCAGAAATAAATACAGTAACAGGCGATTGCCCTCGCCTTTCCGCATAATCCTAATCACCCTGAAAACCAAAAAGACGCACCCGGCTCCCAAAATCAGGATAACCAGCGGGGCAAGCAAATGGTAATAATAATCCGCCAGAGTCTTTATCCATTCCCATAGCCTTCCCGAAAAACCGGCCCTCTCCTCGCTCTGGATGTAAGGCGTATCCAACATGTACTCCATTCCCCTTGCCATGGCCGCAAAGGGGGCGCTTAAAATCATTTTAATATGTCCCATGCCGTAATAGGAACTGGTTTCGTCCTTTACCAGAAGATTGGAGCCGATGGACACCCATATGGACGCATAAAGAAGAATTGTCCCAAACGCCGCGGACAAGGAAGCGGCTATCAGGCTGATTAATCTTTTTCCGCTTTGCGTTTTCAGCAAAAAGCGTTTCTCTCCCGCGGCCTGCCGAAGCGCCTTTATCAGAAGAAAAAAGCCCCCCGAAAGGCAGAGCGGAACCACCCAGTACACGTTGCTGGAAACCGCATAAAGGCCAAGAACCAAAGACAGGGTATATGCAATGTAAACCCTCTTTTTCGGCCGTTCTCCTTCGCAGATATCCGCCATGCAGTAAAAGGCCAGAAGGCAGCAGGTAATTCCCAGCGTGTAGCCCCTGCCCTGGACGGCCATCTGGTTTACCAGCGCCATGGATACATATAAAATCACCGTGTTTAAAGGCATCCAGCCTTTCAGGTATCTTCCGCTTATCCTGTAAATCAGAATCATGTTTGCAAGCGCGCAGATATAGGATATTCCCCTTAAACCGATATAAGAATTTCCAAAAAAATCAAGAAAGGCCGAAAGCACGGAATAACCCACATGATTATTGGGCAGAGGCCAGTGAATGGCCGCATAGATTGGCCCTTTGCTGATAAAATAGTAATACGTGTACAGCTCGTCATACCACGGCGTAAATGCAAACAGGCGGTAACCGTAATAAACCGCCATGAGTGCAAACAGAAAATACCATACGATTTCTTTCAGTTTATCTGATTTCATCTGCCAACAAATCACCCATTTCCCCACAGCTTACCTGCGTGCAGCCTTCCGACATAATATCCACGGTGCGGTAACCTTTTTTCAGAATCTCTTTCACCGCGGCCTCTACTGCGTCCGCTTCTCTGTCAAGGTCAAAGGAATAACGCAGCATCATGGCGGCGGAAAGGATTGTGGCGATGGGATTGGCGATTCCCTTTCCCGCAATATCGGGGGCCGAACCGTGGCTTGG
>OFFW01001489.1_pt1 | contig 14091 bp, 12 predicted proteins | sample 1521501 | NCBI WGS metagenome assembly OFFW01 (sample SAMEA3504107, study PRJEB24116) | mouse gut metagenome | biome: mouse gut; feature: mouse-associated habitat; material: faeces | place: Denmark | collected 2011
CGCTGCCGGTGGGAGCGGCCATCATGGGCGCGTCCGCCGCCATCCGCATGGACGGAGTGTCCGGCATGGGGGCTTCCGGGACGCTGGTGGGGGCCGGGGTGGCATAGGCCGCTTCCTCTGCCGTCTGCTGGACGGGCCGGGGCTGTTTCCGCCGTTTCTTGCCAGAGGAAGTGGAATCGCCGTCACTCCGCTGAACCGCGCGGTGGCCCGCCGCCTGTTCCTGGGGACGGGCCGGACCGAAGGATATATCCGCCGTGCGCTGACTGACCCGCTTTTCCTCGCCGGTAGCCATGTTCTGCTCCACCAGACCGTCCCGGCCCAGCTTCTGCACCGTTTTCGCCCTGGCTTGGAACCGTTTGCCGCTCATAGAGCCGCCTCCGGGGTCTTATGCTCTTTATCCGGCGCGGGGGCGGGCTGGGCAGCGGCTTCCGCCCGTTTCTCCGCCAATGCCTGCCGGATGGAGGGCTTTTTCTCAGCCTGACGCTCCGCCCGCGCCTCCCGTGCGGCCTCCGCTGACAGCTCCAAACTCTCCATCCCGCCGATAGCGGCGAGGGTGGCGTTATTCATGCTGGACAGCAGACTTTTTGTGGCCCGCATGGGCGCCAAAACCACGGACTGAAAACGCCCCTCCTGCCCGCCGTCCACCGTCTGCGTATCCTTGCCGGTCATGGCGCGTCCGGCGTTCTTCAAATGACCGCCCACGCTCCGCAGCTCATGTCCGATGTTCTCCACCTTTTCAATGTTCTGCTTCGTATCCGCGATCATGCCGCTGATCTTCTCCTGCAAGGATTCCAGCACATTTTTGACTCCAATGGCGGACACGGCCTTATCCAATGCGGTCACACCCGCCTCCTTGAAATTTTCCACAGCATTTTTGGCGCAATCCGTGATTCTCTCCCGCAGATCATCCAGAACCTCCCGCGCCTGATCTACCTTGTGCCCCAGGGCTTCCACCATTCGGCCAACAGCCTTTTTCGCTGGGGATTCCTGGGCCTGGGCAAGCTGCTGGCGGACCTCCTGCAATTCCTGGGATACAGCCTCGAATTGCCGGGTCATGCCGTCCATGTAGAACATCAGGAGAGACAAATCCTGCGCCTGCCCCTGCCGGGTGTTTTCCTCCAGCAGCTTCATAAACTGCTGAATCGTCTCATTACTCTGCAATGGGTCTATGGGTCAGCACCTCCTTTACTGCGCCGCAAGGTCCTCCAAGCGGGTGGTCATGATTTCATAGAGTTCCGTATCTTTCGGGAAATGGTCCACAAAGGGGATAATGACGCTCCCGAAGAACAAAAGCCCCTCGCCAGCGTTGGAGTTGGTCACATAGCCGAGCTGGTGAGGGGAGATATTGAGCTGCTTCGCCAGGATTTGCCGGTCGCCGCCCGCCTGATTGAGCATATACACAAAATCGGAGTTTTCAAAAATGTTCTCAATTTCGCGGGAAGAAAGCAAATCCTTGACATTTTGGGTAATTCCAGTGGGGATACCGCCCCATTTTCTGAACCGCTTCCAAATCTCCACCGTGTAGGCGGCGGTCTGTTCCTCCCGGAGAAGCAGGTGCATTTCGTCAATGTAGAGGCGGGTGGACTTGTGGGCCTCCCGGTTCTCGCTGACCCGGCCCCACACCTGGTCCTGGACCACCTGCATACCGAACTTTTTAAGCTGTTTCCCCAGCTTCTTAATCACATAGCACACGATCCGGCTGTTGATTTTCACGTTGGTCCGGTGGTTGAACACATTCAAACTGCCGGAAACGTAAATTTCCAGCGCCGTGGCAAGCCGCTGGGCCTCCGGCTCCGGCTGCTGGCAGAGAAGCGCGTGGAGGTCCCCCAGCACCGGCATTTTCTCCGGGCGGGGGTCTTGCAGATATTCCCGGTAGACCATGTGGACGCAGCGGTCCACCACCGTTTTCTCCACCGGCTCCAACCCGGCCTTGCCGCCCACAATCAGCTCCATGAGGGAGAGGATGAAGTCGCTTTTCAGCGTCAGGGGGTTATCATCCTCCGAGTAGTTGAGGGTTATGTCCATGGGGTTGATGTACTGGTCGGAGGTGGGGGAAATGTCGATCACCTGCCCGCCCAGCCGCCGGACCAGGGGCGAATATTCGTCCTCCGGGTCGATGATGGCAATATCGTCCGTGGTAATAAGGAAAGCGTTGGTGATCTCCCGCTTGGCGGAGAAGGACTTGCCGCTGCCGGGGGTGCCAAGGATTAGACCGTTGGGGTTTTTAAGCTGCTTGCGGTCGGCCAGAATCAGGTTATTGGAAAGAGCGTTCAGGCCGTAATAGAGGGCTTCCCCCTGCATGAAAAGTTCATAAGGTAGGCACGACCGCGCCATATCCGCTTGCGCGGACGGTCTCGGTCGAACCCCCTCCAAGAACCGGACGTACACCTCTCGATGTATCCGGCTCGCCCTTTGTCTATCATCAGGAATCCATAATTTGATGTTGCAGCTTATCAAAACATTCGGGGCAGAGCGCGATAGATTTCCTGCGCATTTTCAACATCAGCCTTTCAACTTCTGTGTCGCCCGTCAAGTCTTTGAGCCGCTTAACATGGTGCATTCGAATTTCTTCGGTTTTCGCTGAACACAACTCGCATTTTCCAGCCTTCAGCCTATGGGCCAGCCCGTTTTTCCGTTCGTATTTACGAAACTGCGGTAGAATATCGAGAATGGCTGACCCAGCGTCTGAGGACTTTTTTCGCTCAAAACCATCGTGATAGAATTCACACCGTTTTCTTCCGGCTTTCGTATCATAATACGCGCCAAAAACGCCATCTTTCTTGTACTTCTTCCTGATTTTGTTGACGGTGGCATTGAACTTTGCAGCAAAGGTCTTGAGCATACTGCCTTCCATGATATAGCAGAATTTATTGAGCACAGTCACGTTTTCCGCAAGGCAGTAGAAGTTGTATAAACCGCGTATTTCTGAGTTGTACTTGCTGATAATTTCCACGTCCGTTCTGTGCATAAGGAACCCGCGGTGTATGGGTTTCCATCGCTCCTGTCCATCCGCGCCTCTTGCGATTTTCATAGCGCGGTATTCCCACAGTTTGCCCTCCCACTTATCGTGGGGAACATATAGTGCAACCTTATAGTTCAGGTGGCGGCGCAGGATACCGTCTTTTCCGCGTTTAGAAGCTTTACAGCGTCTGACTGTGAAATCGTATCCCAGGTAGCGGATCAGTTTGCTGGAATGTGTCACTTTCGTCTTTTCCGTTGACAGGGTGAGTTTTAGCTGTGTGGACAGGAACTGACCAATTTCCGATTTTATCCTTTCCGCGTCCTCTCTGGAGCCAATGACGCCAACTACAAAGTCGTCGGCGTACCGGTTATATTGCAGCCGTTTATATTGTGGGTCGAACTGCGGGAAACTGGGCGTGTCCAACTGGCGATGTTGCGCTTGTTTGAATTCTCTGACTGCGGCTCGATGGTCCTCGGCCACTGAAAGATTTTTCTTTGCTTTGTTGTACTGATGATGGACACGGTTGTATTCCGGGCTGGGCAGTCTGTAGCCCTTACCGGAGTCCCTGTTGAATCTCGTCGTGAACGTTTCCATGAAGCGGTCCAGTTCTGTCAGATAGATGTTGGCCAGGATAGGACTGACCCCGGAGCCTTGCGGTGTTCCGGAGAATGTGCGGTGGTATTCCCACTGCTCCATATATCCCGCTTTCAGAAATTTCCACATCAGGGAGATAAAATGTTCGTCTTGGATACGTCTGCGGAGGATTTCAATCAGAACGTGGTGGTCGAAGCAATCAAAGCAGGCGGTAATGTCGCCCTCAATCACCCAGTTGACGCCCGTAAAGTTAGCCTGAACTTCTTTTAATGCCGTGTGGCAGGAGCGCCCTGGCCTGAATCCATGGGAGTGTTCCGAAAAGGTGGGTTCATAGATTGCTTCCAGCAGCATACGGACAACTTCCTGGACCAGCTTATCGTCTGTAGAGGGAATACCCAGCGGGCGCTTTTTAGACGGGTTACTCTTTTTGGCAATGTAGTGCCGCCGCGCCGGATTCGGCTGGTAGGAGTGGTCTTTCAGCGATGCAATAATGCGGTTGATGCGAGTCATGCTCATGCCGTCCAGCGTCATACCGTCTGCCCCAGAGGTCATACTGCCGGTTGATTTTGCGATGTTCTGGTAGGCCAGCAGATAAAACTCCGGGTTGTACAGGTTTCGGTACAGCCGCTGAAACTTGTAGTTTTCTTGTGTTGCTTTGGATTCCAGACTTTTCAATACATCAATCGGATTTCTCATAGTGCCTCACGCACCTTTCTTCATTTTGTATTGAGAGACAAACTGTTTCCCTTCGCCGTGTGGATGGCTTTCCCATCCTCTGACTACTACGGAAACTCTGTTACCTTGGCGGATTTTCAGAGTCACTTTTCTCATAGCACTCATAGCCGCAAATGGGCGGCGCTCCGCTTTAGAGTAATCCCCGTTTAGCGCTATACAAATAAGCATATGGTGTTGTCGGATGTGGTTTTCGCCGTTTTCCGCTTTCCTGCGGCTTGGTTTGCGGTGAGTATTCCGCACAGCTACACTCAAGAAATAACTGTGCCACCGCACCTGCGAGTTTAGCTCCCATACGCAGAGGGCTTCACTATACCCAACCTCCGGCTGCCATTTAGACAGTGTAGTTTTCATCCTCATACACCATGTTTCATCTCTTCTGCGCGAAAGCCTGTGAAGCTCAGACCTTCCGCACGCTCCGCCATGCTACACTCCCCGTCAGGTTTCCCTTTTCGGATAAGGCGGGAGATGACAGATTGCGGCACTATTTACCGCATAATACTTTTATCTGCTGCTTGCTAAAGGCAGTATTCGTATAGCCCACGAGCACCAGATGGGGTGCTCTTACGGGCGCACCTGGGTGGTAAAGGGCACGAATATGGCGGTACTGCTGGTGGTGAGGCCCCGCTGAATGGCGATCTGGTTGAGGCCCAGGGGGAGGGAGGACATTAGCCCCTGCTCCTGCTGGTAGTCCAGCCGCCGCAGGGCGCAGTTGTACTTTTGGGCGATGCCCGCCGCCTGGAACACGTTGTTCTCCAACTTCTGCCGCGTCTCCGCCGTGTTCATTACCAGCATGGTGACGAGGAACATCCGCTCATTCCGGGATTGCAGGTCCTCCAAAAGCGTCTTGGCCTCCGCGCCATAGGTGGCGAGATCAGAGGGGATGATGTCCATATCGTATCCGCTTCTGACGGCCTTTTTCTGCTCCTCAATGGTCATTTTCTGCAAATCGGTGATCTTCCGCTTCACATTTTTAATAGCGGCACTCTGGTCGATGGACTGGATATGGAGCGTGACCACCATGCTGCTTTCCAGGTCCAGGAAGTCCGCCAACATCCGGTCGGTCAGCTCCGGGGCCAGGATTTGCAGGAAGGACATTGCCCCGTAGGTCCTGCCGATCTGGAACATCCGGCCATTCTTGAAGGTGAAGCTGTCCGGGGCGATGAAGTCCTTGCTGGAAAGGCCGGTCTTGCAGATCGCGTCCCAGGCGAACCGGAATTTCTGGTTGTCCGCCGGGTGGAACATCTTATGGAGGACGGCCAGCCGCTCATAGCCATTGAGGGAGTGCGCCCGCACCCCCAGGGTCTTGAAGTTAGCCAGCACGTCCGCCTCGATACGTTCCAGCCGGGGCTTGGCCTCCTTCAGACTGTCCGCCTCCACGCCGAAGGTGATGTACTTGGTCTTGGTCAGGCCGTTGTTCCCCTTGGAGAGTTGGCCTTGCAGCATATCCGAATATTCCTCCCGGATGGAGTTGAAGGCGTCCGCCTGATCGGGGATATGGATGGACTGGCGCTGTTCCTCCATATCAGCGGGTTGGTTGAGGAAAGAGAACTGGACGCGGATAGAACTGTCAAAATATAGCGATAGGTAAGCCTACAGTATCAACGTTTCCGGCTTTTCCCCCGCTCCACACCGTGCATGAGAGTTTCCCCTCACACGGCGTTCCATCAATCAAACTACATTTTCATTGTCACAAGTTATTACAAGCAGTTTAAGAGGTGTGCCGCATTCTATCCGAAGCCGTTTAGATAGAGATTGGCGTGTTTCCCGCTGCTATGCGGAGTTTGTTTAGCTTGGAAATTTGCCTTTTGCTAAGGTTGAGAATGGCAAGATGCTTTGCTATGGTCTCATCGGTAGTCGCATGAATTAGCAGATGTACAGGTTCTCGCACCAACACAAGGTTGTTGTATTGGTCAGTACCACCTTTTGCCCTGGGCAGCTTATGATGACAGTGGATATCAGCCAGAGACTGGAAGGGTTGTCCAGTAACAGCACATTTTCCATACTGTGCGCAGAAAAGAGATAGCCGGTTATCAGCGTATTTGGCACTGCGCCATCCTAATATTTGCTGCGCCATTGCTTTCAGCAGAGATGTGTTAATTTCGAGATTGGTGTGGATTTCTTGCCTGCCCTCTGGGGTATACTTCTGAACAGCCTGCCTTTTGAACATCGGAGGTTTTGTCTGAACGTATCCTATGGGGGCGATGGGCAGATTTTTCAAGTATCGCGTTTGTGCAGAGCTGCCATATCTGTCTGCTACTGCCCCTTTTGTTGGCTGTTGTGGTTCCTTTTTCAGCCTCTTTCCCAGCCTGTAAAGTATTTTTGCTGCAGGATAGGATAATCTTGAAAAATCCACACTGACCGCTGTAGCCATTCGATAATAATTATGTACACCCATGACAAATGCGTTATAGTCATGTACTGCATGTACATCAGTCGTACCATGCTGTGGGCGGACAATTGCCTTTGCTTTTTCCTTCGCTACCGTCTGAATCCTTTTCATTGCCTTGCTGCTGACTCGTGAGTGGACTACCATGCCTCCTTTCTTGGGCCTTAGTTGCATTTTGATACCGAGAAATTCCGAGTATTGCGTTTTAAGATTAACAACTCTTGTTTTCTCTGGGGAAATATCCAGTCGCAGCCGCTCTTTTAACCATTGCGTAACGGCAATTTTTGCCCGATATGCCACGTCTGCGCTTGGACAGAAGATGCGGAAATCATCGGCGTAGCGTACCATGTACATTTCCTTCAATCTGGTTTTACGCATAGCTTCATAGCCGTGACTTTTAATCCGTCTCCCCTTTGTGTCATAGTAAGCCTTGCGATTATAAACAATGGGATTTTCCTGCCACTGGCTTTCCAGCCACCAGTCCAGTTCATTCAGCACCACATTTGCCAGCAATGGTGAAATAATTCCACCCTGCGGGGTTCCCGCAGTGGGAGTTACTACCGTGCCGTCCTCTAATTGAATAGGAGCCTTTAGAATGCGCTTAATGACGTATAGCAATTGTCTATCCTTGACACCTAAAGCCCACAACTGCCTGAGCAATTTGGAGTGGTCTACATTATCGAAAAAGCCCTTTATGTCAAATTCCACTGCATACTGCATATGCGAACGCTGCATCAGTTTATATGCCGCAGCTATCGCGTTTTCGCAACTTCGGTTTGGCCGGAATCCATAACTGTTGTCACTGAATTTTGCCTCGCATATTGGCTCAAGAACTTGCAGGATACACTGCTGTATCAGCCTGTCCCAAATGCACGGGATACCCAGCGGCCTTGTTTTGGTTGGGTCATAGGGTTTTGGGATTTCCTTGCGGCGAACAGTTCGGGGTCGATAATTTTTGATAATATTACGGACTTTGGCTACCAATCCATCCGGGGTGAACTTTTCAACATCGTGAATTGTTAACCTATCCGTACCCGGTGTTACACTGCCGGTATTGCCTTTCATATTTCGATAGGCAAGAAGTATATTGTCCCGGCTTAGGATCAAATCCATTAGCCGTCCGAAATTCTCCTTTTTTCCGGCTCTTGCAAACAGTTCGTCAAATGTCTCCTGCATACTGTAGTATTCTGCGTGCCGGAGGTTATTTACTTTTTTCGGCTTCGTTTTTTGCTTTTTGACTGCTTCTGTAACCATACAGGCATTATCTCCTTTTGAAGATAACCTTTTTGTCCTATCCGAAATCCTGTTGTTCACTTGTGAATAGACGTTTGTGCTTGATTGACTCGTGGCCGTCACTCCGCCCCCCATTACTAAGGCTGTCAGCTTTTGACTGCCAGCCGTAGGGACATCAATGCTATTGCCACTACTTTACCCACCGCTTCGACTGCTTATATGTTTCGTCAGCCTATATCCCGAATGAGGGATACGCGATAGGCTTTCGCCACGTTCCTATACTTTTATCTGTACATATGCCCTTAGGTCTCGCTATAAGCCTGCCAGCTTGACACCGCCTGTAACGGTGTATGGAATTTTGCCTGAACCAGAACTACTTTTCCACACTGACTCCCATGTAGGGATAGGGGGATTAGCCCCATTCTTCCTTTAGACCCTTACATTCGCGTTTTCGTCAGTCCCTTCGGACATTCTAACCATAGGCATTTTATAGACCCCCGGCCTAACGCTCACAGCCACCTCTGGCTTGCTTTGCGCCTGTCGCTGTTTCCTTTGTTTACCGCGAGCAGAGCGAGCGCAGTCAGCCGACTTCACCGAGCTTCTGACCCTGGCCGTTTCCAACCAACGCCAGTCGGAGTATTAGGGGAGCGTTTCAGGGCGTTACCCCATCATTCCACTCTTCAAAGTATAAGTTGTTGCCTTCGTTTGTCTCTGAAGGCCCCCCGCTTTTACCACCATATGGTCTTTTCGTCCACAGAGCTTTACTCCCTGTAGAATGGTGTTTGTACGGGAACGTGTCGCACAGTTGAGAAAATCGCACCAATTCTCAAAAATCAGGTTCTTATCCTCGTTTTGCGCGAGCTGGTAGTTAATATCGTAAAATTGTACCTGCTTGGTGAAAAACCGCTCCGACACCACGCAGATACCGTCCCGGCACATCTCCCGGTAGGGAATGGTCTGCTGGGCGGTACGGGGGATTTTGCCGTCCCGCTTGGCCTTCTGGACGGAAGCGGACAGCCGCCGCTTCTGGCGGCTGGTGAGTTTGGCGTCCGGGGTCAGGCGGATGGTGTCCCGCAGATCAGCCTTATCTTTTTTGTGCTGTCTTTTTGCCGCTTGCAGATTTTTTACCTGCTTTGCCTGCTGTTTTTGCAATCGCGTGTACCTCCTTTTCGTGGTGGTTCAGCCGCTCCATGGCGGCATACAGATTGTCGGTCTGGTACGGGCGGACTTTGGGGGCGAGGAACTGCGCCCGGATGAAGTGGCCCAGCACCTTCTCTAAGGGCTGGCCGTCCTTTTCGTAGATGCCGAACAGGAAGAAGGGCAGCATAAGACCGATCATCAGCAGAGCCGCCGCCTCGTTGCCGAGACTGTTCCGGGTGAGCATATAGGCGGGTACGCCAATCAGACCGCCCGCACCGAAGCAAATGAGCTGGCGCGCGGTCAGGTTGAACGCAACCTTCGTCTTTACTTTAGCGAGGTCTTTCGGGACAGGGACAAAGGGCATGGTTACACCTCCTTTCGCAGCACATCCCGGATGCCCTGCATGATATAGGCCACACACGGGACGGAAATGTTAATTGGATTTTTGGGGGAAATAAGTTGCCTCACCTCACATATTCATATTTTCCGATTGCGTACTCAAAAAATTTTTATTGTAGTGTCCAAAATTGCCAGCGTGCTACGTTATATATAATGAGGGAAATCCAAACAAGTACACAAAGGAGTTAATAATACCATGAATGAACAGTTTCACCGGCTTTGCTTTCATATGAGAAGGACAGCGTCCTCTTTGCGAAGTAAACTCTTCCCGTTCTCCTTGAATAAAATTTTGGAGAGTGCAAACGACCTGGCTGCTACCGTAGAAGAAATTGAAGAATTCAGAGAACTGGACAAACGGTTACAACAAGAGTATGAAGAACATATCCGTTCAGAACCAGTCCTAATTCCTCAAAATACTATGTATTTTGGGGGAGGCCGCAACAAGAAAAGAGTGAATTTTTTGAACGCAGACCACTACCGTGCCGAGATTAAAAAAGCATATACCTGGGCAATTTCTCATGGTATCAATGTGTTTGTTGTCAATTATTCCAAGCCCATCGGTTTGTTGGCATTGGAAATATTACTTGACCTTCGCTGCGCTGGCGAGACTTTTCGACTTTACACTGTCCATACTGCACCTGTTAGATATATAAAAAGCTACCGGCTGATTCGGGAAACAGACATAGAAATCTTTTGGATGCTAAGCAAGTGTGATTATCGTTATAACCGTCTGACCACACTGGAAATGTTTTATAAAATTTCCTCCAGAGTTGGGTATATCTACAACGAAGATGGTATTCAAATTGAAGAAACCAATCTTGAAGGATGGGATGATGAATAGAGCGTCGCCTTAGCTCATCTCACCTCCTGACCTTTCGGTTTTGCGGCGGGCTGGTCGCCGGGGACGGGCTTTACCGAGAGCTGGGCCTTAATGGAGGGCTTCTTCTCCGTCTGTTTCTGCATAGCGTCCATTTCCTTCCGTGTCTGTGTAACGAAGATGCTTAAAACACCAGGATGGCTTGTGATGAGATAGTCTCGGTGACGGCTCACGGTATCAAACATGGGGACAGTTGCCGCCCACGCCTGATTGCCGCTGGAAACACGGGGATCGTTCCTTATACCTTGAAGGGTAGCAGCCAGTACATGACTTACACGCTCCGCACCAAACGCCGCCAGTACGCCCTTTGTGTCAGCATGGAGACTCATTCCATCAAAGCCCTCCCTAATTGCCGTCTCAATAGCATCCCGGCAGGCAACATTCGTTTCCAGGGAGGCGAGGAAAGCGTCCAACTCTCCATGCTCCCTGGCATATTCGCCGGTGTGCGGATAAATCGGGATAATGGGGGCAGTTTCCCGCTGGGCCTCCATTAGACTTTCGGCCCTATCCTCAATACACTCCCGGATATTTTCCATGTGACCCGTCTCCATATCCCGGAAGTCCTTGTAAATATCCGCCAGAGGGCAGGGGGATTCCAGCAACGCTGCCGCCTGGGGTGCGGGGAGGTCCTGCACCTCCAACGACATCAGAATATCCTCCCGCATGGCGTACTCATAGGCATGGTTCAGGGCTTCCTCCGCTGTCATGCCCAACAGCCCGTGCTTGAACCGCTCCTGTTCCGCCGCCATCTTATCATATAGTGCCTGATTCAATTTTTCTGCGTCCATGAACGTCTCCTTCCTTTATAATAATTTCTCATACCGCAATTTCATCTGCGGCGGGCAGAGGTCCACAGCGGGACAGCGTTTGCCGGTCCAGCGTTTTCCCCCTGCCTGCCCCATACACGTCCAGCCCGCCGCCCGGATACTGGCTCCGGCCTCCGTGTCCAACGTGTAGGTGATGATCTTGCGGTAGCCGATAGCCTTTGCCGCCCGCGCCGCCGCAGAGTACAGCATACTGCAAGCGTTTTTCTCGCCCGTGGTACAGAGCCGGGTCACTTCCAGCGTCAGGCCGTTGTCCAGATAGCGGCTCACGGGACGGCCCACAATGGCAACGCCCACCAGCCGTCCCTCTGCCGCACAGCCAATGGAAAACTTGTGGCCGGTGACGGGCTTATGGTGGCGGTGGTGGGCGGCTACAAAAGCATTGGCTTCTTTCAGGGAAACAGGGACCAGGGACAGCACGTTACCGCTCCCCCTTGTCCGCCGCCCGCTGAGGGGCGGGGGCAGGCCGATCCGCTGCCTCCTTTGCGGCTTCTTTCAGCGCACCGCGCACGGAGGGGGGGCGCTCCTGCTCCACTGCTTTCTCATACGCACTCAAAACAGCGGTGTTCAAAGCCTGCCGCATTTCCTTGGTGGTGGGACAGCAGATGGGGTGGTATTTATCGTCCTGCCCCTTGGTGCTGGGCATAGAGACATACGGCCCCTTCTCCGTGTTGTAGATGCGGATGTTGTTGACGGCGAACACGCCGCCCAGGTTCACGCTGGCGAAGCCCAGCAGCTTGCCATGGTCCTTGTCCGGGTCCTTGGGCAGATAGATTTTCACGTCCACACCAGGGACGGAAGGGGCTTCCGCACCAGCTTCCGGCGCTCTGTTCTCGCTCAAATTGCAATCCTCCTTCTCATTTTAATGTGCATTGAAAATAGACCGGCTGACCGCGCCGGTTTTGAACAGGGAGAAGCACAGCAGCACCGTGTACCCGGCGCATTGCCAGATAGCAACATGAATACTGCCGCCGGTGGTGATCTGCCCGATCAGAACGGCATAAATCGCCACGCAGATCATGATAAAAAAGCCTTGCAGCCCTAGGGCCACGAGTCCTCGCAGGTAGTTGTTGCCCATCTGCCCCCACTCCCGGTTGGTCATGGTGGCGAAGGGAATCGCGCCGATGGAGCAATAGATATAAATTTCTATCATCCGGCCCACCAGCACAAGCATAATGCAGAAGGACAGAATAGGCATGGTGAGTTTCAGCAGCATGGTTTCCACCAGCAGTCCGAACAACTCACCCAGCTCCATGGCCTCCAACTGCGTAGACACGTCCCCTATCACCGCAGCAAAGTCAAGACTGGTGGTGCCGGTGATAATCCCGGCGCTCTGCTGTACCACGTTCTGGCCCATCTCAAAGATTGCCATGGTAATATCAAAGGTGTGGGTGACGAGGTACACGGCGATAAACGCCTTGAGAATCCATTTGTAGATGGCGAAGGTTTCAAAGTCGTGGAAGTTATTCTTCTCCATGAGCATACTGATAAGCTCGTAGCACAGGACAAAGGTGATAATCATCCCGGCTATCGGAACCACCACGTTATCACTCAAATTGCGGATCATGGAGAAAACCCCGGCGTTCCATGCCGCCGGGGTCGTCCCCACGTTTGCCGCAACTTCCCCGACCTCGCTGTTGATCTGGTCAAACATCCCGTCCAGGTTGCCCATGATGCAGTCCCGGAGGATGCCCTTGATCCAGTCTGTGATTATGTCGAGGATGTTCAGCATTGGCTACGCCCTCTTAGCCGAACAGGTTCGCCAGCAGGGGGATGAGCTGCATACCGATCAGGGCCACACCGCCGCCCGCCATGAGCTGCTTCATGCCCTGCGACTTCGCGCCGGGGTTGTCGTTGCCGTAGCCTTCCAGCAGGTTAATGACGCCCCACACGCCCAGGCCAGCGCCGAGGGCAATCACGAGGACCTTCAAAGTGTTGATAGCCGAAGTGAAAAATTCCATTAGATTACCTCCATATTTGTTGTCAGATTGATTGAGTGGTTGAGCATGAAGAACCGCCCCCGGACAAGTCAGGAGGCGGCACTGGTATCGGGGGGCGCTCTCACCATACGGGCTTTGTCTGACATGGGCATCACTCCTTCGTGTTGGATTGAAAATAAAAAACCGCTCCCCGAACAGGTCAGGAAGCGGTATCATCGGAATCAGGCGGCGCGTCCAGTTCGCAGCACTCATAGGCATCGTCTGGACGGACGGTAAGATAGCGGCTCAGATACTTCTTTACATCAAAAGCGTTCTTCTTGCTGAAATCCAGCAGATTTTTATACTGCGGATGCCTGGTAATATCAAACTTGTCGCTGAAAAAGGGCCTCACACCCTGCACTTGCAGGATGCACTTTCCATTGTCCATCACCGCCAGTTCATCGGTTGACATGAGTTCTTTCCCTAATTTCTGGTAGTTGATACCCATGCTCCGCTGACTGCCTCTGGTGTCGCTGGTGTTGAAAAGGTCGATAGTTTCCTTGCCTAAAGTTTCGGAAATCTCCTTCAATGTGCTTCTTTCCTTACCTCCGAGGAACAAAACACAGGAGCAGTTGCCGATGATGGTTTCAGCGTGATCCTTATAGACCGCTTTGAGTTGGCTCTGCGTCTGTACCACGATATGGGCGGAAATCTCACGGCTTCGGATCACGCTGATAAGGTGCTGAAAATTGGGTATCTTCTGATTGGCGAACTCGTCCAGCAGACAAGTGACGTGCTGTTTCAGCGCACCCCCATTCTGCAACGCCCTGTCGCACAGAACATTGAACATCTGCGTATAGACCATGGCTGATATGAAATTGAACGTCATGTCTGTGTCAGATACGATGCAGAACAGCGCCGTTTTCCTGTCCCCAATCAGCTCCAATTCCAGATCGTCCCCCTCCATCATCTGCCGGACTTCCGCAATATCAAAGGGAGCCATTCTTGCGCCGCAGCTAATC
>OFFW01001498.1_pt1 | contig 14039 bp, 10 predicted proteins | sample 1521501 | NCBI WGS metagenome assembly OFFW01 (sample SAMEA3504107, study PRJEB24116) | mouse gut metagenome | biome: mouse gut; feature: mouse-associated habitat; material: faeces | place: Denmark | collected 2011
TGGGCGCGGGGGCTCTGGCAGGGACCACCTATCCCTTGGACAGAGAATATGCGGCTTCCCTTATGGGCTTCGATGGGGTGACGGGCAACAGCATGGATTCCGTGTCGGACAGAGACTATCTGATTGAGTTTCTGGCGGCGCTGTCCACGGTAATGATGCATCTGAGCCGGTTTAGCGAGGAGATCATTCTATGGAACTCCAATGAGTACCAGTTCGTGGAGATGGACGATGCATATTCCACCGGAAGCAGCATCATGCCGCAAAAAAAGAATCCTGATATAGCGGAGCTGGTGAGGGGAAAGACAGGGCGGGTATATGGGGCTCTGATGTCATTGCTTACTACCATGAAGGGGCTGCCCCTTGCCTACAACAAGGATATGCAGGAGGATAAAGAGGTGGCGTTTGACGCCATGGACACGGTGAAGAACTGTCTGTCTCTGTTTACCGGGATGCTCAAGACCATGAAATTCCGCAAAGACAGAATGGCCGCCAGTGCCATGAACGGCTTTACCAACGCCACGGACGCGGCGGACTATCTGGTAGGAAAGGGTGTGCCGTTCCGAGATGCCCATAGTATTGTAGGTAGACTGGTGCTGTACTGCATTGAAAAAAACACTTCCATCGATAAGCTCTCGCTTGAGGAGTTAAAGGAAATCAGCGATGAATTTGAGGGAGATATCTATGAGGCAGTGTCTTTAAAGACCTGTGTGGAGAAGCGGCTGACCATAGGGGCGCCGGGGCCTTCGGCCATGAGAGAGGCCGTGGAAAAAAACAAGGCATATCTTGAGCTGTCTTAGAGACCGAAGGAATTACAAATTTATCAACTTTATCATATTTTAATCGGAAAGAATTTCAGTCTAAGCCGATTAATAAAAAACAAGGAGGAAGCATGAATGGGCAATAAATTAAGGGTAGGTATTCTGGGCGGAACAGGTATGGTTGGGCAGCGGTTTATCGCCCTGTTGGAAGATCATCCCTGGTTTGAGGTGACGACGATCGCGGCCAGTCCCCGGTCTGCAGGCAAAACATATGAGGAGGCTGTGGGCGGCAGATGGAAGATGACCACACCGATGCCGGAAGCGGTCAGGAATATCGTTGTCAAGAATGTCAATGAAGTAGCGGAAGTGGCGGCTGAGGTAGATTTCGTCTTTTCCGCGGTGGATATGACGAAAGAGGAGATCAGGAAGATCGAGGAAGAGTATGCGAAGACGGAGACGCCGGTTGTTTCCAACAACAGCGCGCACCGCTGGACGCCGGATGTGCCGATGGTAGTTCCGGAGATTAATCCGGAGCATTTCCAGGTGATCGAGTCGCAGCGTAAACGTCTGGGCACCACCAGAGGTTTTATCGCTGTAAAGCCCAACTGTTCGATTCAGAGCTATGCGCCGGTGCTGACGGCATGGAAGGAATTTGAGCCTTACGAGGTAGTAGCTACCACTTATCAGGCAATCTCCGGGGCGGGTAAGACATTCAAGGACTGGCCGGAGATGGTGGAGAATGTGATTCCTTACATAGGCGGCGAAGAAGAAAAGAGCGAGAAAGAGCCGCTGCGGATCTGGGGTAAGGTGGAAAACGGCGAGATCGTTCCGGCTACAAGCCCGGTGATCACCTGCCAGTGTATCCGTGTGCCGGTGCTTAACGGCCATACGGCGGCTGTATTTGTGAAGTTTAAGAAGAATCCGACGAAGGAACAGCTGATCGAGAAGCTGGTGAACTTTAAGGGGCTTCCGCAGGAGCTTGGGCTGCCCAGCGCACCGAAGCAGTTTATCCAGGTGATGGAGGAAGACAACCGGCCGCAGGTCAAGCTGGATGTGGACTTCGAGAACGGTATGGGAATCAGCATCGGACGGATCAGGGAAGACAGCGTATACGACTGGAAATTTATTGGCCTTTCCCACAACACGGTGCGCGGTGCGGCAGGCGGCGCGGTGCTCTGTGCGGAGACTTTGAAGGCACAGGGATATATCACGAAGAAATAAAGATAATACGATAAAGATTTATAAAGCTGTGAGGACATTATGCTGCTTGGCAGGAAAGCGGAATTAAGACATCTGAATAATTATTACGACAGGGAAGGCAGCCAGATCGTAGTTGTCTACGGACAGCGGCATGTAGGAAAGACCACGCTTGTGAGGGAGTTCATGGCAGAAAGGCCGGGATATTATTATCTGGCCAGAGCCTGTTCCGAGAGAGAGCAGGTCTGCCAGTGGGGCATGCAGATGAGCCGTGACGGCTATGAGATGGAGGCGTTTCCTGCTTTTCGTGATATTCTGATCAGGATCACCAGCCGGGAAGAGGGCAAGAAGGTGATCGTGATCGACGAGTTTCAGAATATTGTCAAGACCAGCGGGGAGTTCATGAAAGAACTGGTTTCTTTTATGCACAGCCACTGGAACCGTGACGAGGTGATGATCATTCTGTGCAGCTCTGCCATTGGCTGGGTGGAGAACAGTATGGTGACACGGATCGGGGAAGCGGCCTATGAGCTGTCCGGTTTTCTGAAGATACGGGAGATGCCCTTCGGGGATCTTGTAGAGCGGTTTCCGAATTTCCGCATCGAGGAGTGTGTGGAGGCATATGCGATCCTGGGCGGGTATCCGGGGCTGTGGAACCAGTTTGATGACAGGCTGACGATCCAGCAGAATATATGCCGTCACATACTGGACCGGAACAGTTTTCTCTTCGAAGAAGGGGAGCGCATCCTGATGGACCAGCTGCGGGAGCCGGGCGTCTACAATACGATCGTGGCTTCCATTGCGGACGGCAGCCATAAGTTGAATAACCTGTACCTGCATACGGATTTTTCACGGGCCAAGATCAGTGTCTATCTGAAAAATCTGATCGAACTGGAGCTGGTGGAGAAGGTCTTTTCCTACGACACGGCAGGAAAGGATAACGTGCAGAAAGGGATTTACCGGATCAGCCACCCGCTTGTGCATTTTTATTATACGTATATGTACCCTTACCGGAGCGAGCTGGAAATGCTGTCCGTGGGGGAATTCTATAATCATTATATCATGCCGGAGTTTCGCAGATATGTGAACGGATACTTTAAGCAGGTCTGCAGGCAGCATCTTGGCAGATTGAATGACAGGAAGCGGCTGCCGATCAGGCTGGAGATGGTGGGCGAGTGGGTCGGCAAGGCCGGAGAGCTGGACATCATCGCGCAGGATGTCCAGGAACATACGCTGATCGGGTTGTGCAACTGGGAGCGGCCTACCACCTATGAGGATTACGAGGCGCTTCTTGGCTGTGCTAAGAAGGCGAAGATCAGTGCGGACTATGTCTATATGTATTCGGCGTTTCGTTTTGATGAGCGGTTGAATCTGGAGACGAAGGTCAGAAGTAATCTGAAGTTGATACAGATTTCGGATTTTTAGGAATTACCGGGAAATCAAGGGAACAGACAGTTTCCCGGCAGTTTATAATGGGGAGTTTATGGGAAAAAGTGTTTTTATTGCGGAGAAACCCAGTGTGGCCAGGGAGTTTGCGAAGGCCTTAAAATACAATATGAAGAGCCGTGACGGTTACATGGAATCCGAGGAGGCAATCGTGACCTGGTGCGTGGGACATCTGGTAACCATGAGTTATCCGGAGGCTTATGATGAGAAATACAGGCGCTGGTCGCTGCAGACCATTCCGTTTATTCCGGAACATTTTAAATATGAAGTGATCGACAGCGTTAAGAAACAGTTTCAGATCGTGAGCGGGCTGCTGAACAGGAGCGACGTGGATACCATCTATGTCTGTACCGATTCGGGACGGGAAGGAGAGTATATCTACCGTCTTGTGGAGCAGCAGGCCGGTGTGCACGGCAAGATGCGAAAAAGAGTCTGGATTGATTCTCAGACGGAAGAAGAGATTCTGCGCGGCATTCGGGAAGCCAGAGATCTGTCGGCCTATGACAACCTGTCCAATGCCGCTTATCTGCGTGCCAAGGAAGATTATCTGATGGGCATCAATTTTTCCAGAGTATTGACATTGAAATACAGCAGTCCCATCAAGTCTTATCTGAAAGCGGACAAGGCCGTGGTCTCTGTGGGCCGTGTGATGACCTGCGTGCTGGGCATGGTGGTGAACCGGGAACGGGAGATAAGAGATTTCGTGAAGATTCCTTTTTACCGGGTGCTGGCACAGGTAGAGGTGCAGGGTAGAGCGTGCAGCTGCGAGTGGAAGGCTGTGGAGGGCTCGAAATACTATCAGTCACCGCTGCTCTATAAGGATAACGGTTTTCTGGAGGAAAAGGATGCGGATGCCTTTATCGGTTATCTGCAGGAGGAGCCGGTGGGCGTTCCGGTGGTGGAGAAGCTGGAAAAAAAGAAGGAGACCAGGAATCCGCCGCTTCTGTACAATCTGGCGGAACTGCAAAACGACTGCTCCAAACTTTTCAAGATCAGTCCCGATGAAACGCTGCGGATCGCGCAGGAGCTTTACGAGAAGAAGATGACGACTTATCCCAGAACGGATGCCAGAGTGCTCTCCACGGCAGTGGCGAAGGAGATTCATAAGAACATCGGCGGTCTGCGCGGTTACGGGCTGGCGGCGCCTTTTGCGGAAGAAATTCTAAGCGGCGGCAGTTATAAGAACATCGGCAGGACACGATATGTAAACGACAAACAGATTACAGATCACTATGCGATCATCCCTACCGGTCAGGGACTGGGGAATCTAAATGGGTTACATCCCACTTCGGCCCGGGTGTATGAGATCATTGTCAGGCGTTTCCTGAGTATCTTTTATCCCGCCGCGGTGTATCAGAAAGTCAGCATCGGTGTCAAAATGAAAGGAGAATTGTTCTCGACCAGCTTTAAAGTGCTGGCAGAGCCCGGTTATTTGAAAGTCAGCCAGTATTCTTTTTCCAGAAAAAAGGCCGACGAGGAGGGCGACGAAAAGAAGGAGGAGAAGGAAGAACAGGAGACTGCCTGTGACGCCTCCTTTATGGAAAACCTGAAGGCCTTGAAAAAGGGGACGCAGCTGCCTCTGCAGGGGCTTGAGAAGAAAGAAGGCGAGACTTCCCCGCCCAAGCGGTACAATTCCGGTACGATGATCCTGACCATGGAGAATGCGGGGCAGTTTATCGAGGACGAAGAACTGCGGGCCCAGATCAAGGGCAGCGGCATCGGCACTTCCGCCACCAGGGCGGAGATCTTAAAGAAACTGGTAAATATCAAGTATCTGGCCCTCAACAAGAAGACCCAGATCATCACGCCCACCTTGCTTGGAGAGATGATCTATGAAGTGGTGGACGGCTCCATCAAACCGCTTTTGGATCCGCGCCTGACAGCCAGCTGGGAGAAAGGGCTGACGCTGGTGGCGGACGGGCAGATCTCAGAACAGGAATATATGGGGAAGCTGGATGATTTCGTCAGCAGGCGGACCAATGTGGTAAAGCAGATGAATAATCAGTCGATGCTCTATCATAGATTTCAGTATGTGGAGCAGTTTTATAAGAAATAAGGGGAGTATACCGACAGGGTTTATGAGAGACTGTAATCATAAAGGCATATATAGTTAACGATATTAGAAATTTCATTTTCGGCCTTGCAGAGGGAGCCGGGAACAGAAATTTGTTATGTCGTTTACTATAGTTTCAGGAAAGGACAGGTGAGGTAAAATGGCAGGTTTACAGGATACGAGAGTGGATATGCTCTACACACTGGAGGAGACGATCGCCAGAGATATTTTTGAAGGCGTGACATATCCGTGGGAGGTGCTGCCGAAGATCGGCGCATTCATCATTGCACTGGGCAATACGCTTCCGGAAGAGGTCTACGAGAAGAAGGGTGAGAATATCTGGATCGCCAGGTCGGCAAAGGTGAATCCCAGCGCCTGCATCAACGGGCCGGTGATCATCGACGAGGAGGCGGAGATCCGACACTGTGCCTTTATCAGAGGCAATGCCATTGTCGGCAGAGGCTCGGTGGTAGGTAACTCGACGGAGCTTAAGAATGTGATCCTGTTCAACAAGGTTCAGGTGCCGCATTACAACTATGTAGGCGACAGCATTCTGGGATACAGGGCACATATGGGCGCCGGTTCCATCACTTCCAATGTAAAAAGCGACAAGACGCTTGTGGTGGTACGGGCAGGAGAAGAGCGCTTCGAGACCGGCCTCAAAAAGTTCGGTGCCATGCTGGGTGACAATGTGGAGATCGGCTGTAATTCGGTGTTAAATCCGGGAACCGTGATCGGCAGGCAGACGAATGTATATCCCACTTCCATGGTGAGAGGATTCATTCCGGCAGGCAGTATCTACAAGAAGCAGGGTGAGGTAGCGCAGAAAAGGGAAATTTAGTTACTTTTTTGGGAAATTCAACGGGTAAATTCGTAGAAATGACTGGATTTTTTGTCCTTAATATGCGAAAATAGAAATAACGGTTATGACAGGTTCCTGAGAATCTGTTATCAAATAATTTTACATAATCGAAAGGAGTTATCACATGATTTATTCAAAAGAAGTTGAAGAAATGTGTACAGTGGCACAGGGCGTTCATCATGGCTGTGCTCCTATCCCAGAAGAAGCGAAATGGGTTCAGGCGAAAGAGGTAAAGGATATTTCCGGTCTGACACACGGTGTGGGCTGGTGTGCTCCTCAGCAGGGCGCATGTAAGCTGACATTGAACGTGAAGGAAGGTATCATTCAGGAAGCGCTCGTTGAGACGATCGGCTGCTCCGGCATGACACATTCCGCAGCTATGGCATCCGAGATCCTGCCTGGTCTGACTGTTATGGAAGCGCTCAACACAGACCTTGTATGCGATGCGATCAATACGGCGATGAGAGAGCTGTTCTTACAGATCGTATACGGCCGTACACAGTCCGCATTTTCAGAGGATGGTCTTCCGGTAGGCGCAGGTCTTGAAGATCTGGGCAAGGGCTTAAGAAGCCAGGTTGGTACGATGTATGGTACTCTTAAGAAAGGTCCTCGTTATCTCGAGATGGCTGAAGGTTATGTAACAGGTATCGCGCTGGATGCGAACGACGAGATCATTGGTTACAAGTTCGTAAGTCTTGGTAAGATGACAGACTTCATCAAGAAGGGTGACGATCCGAATACGGCTTATGAGAAGGCATGCGGACAGTACGGACGTGTTGATGATGCCGTTAAGATTATCGATCCCAGATGTGAATAAAAGTAAATTCCTTTGGAATTAACTTTAGTAAATTCCTTCGGAATTAACTTTGCGAGGTTTGCTTTGTAAACTCGAAATTCCTTTAGAGTCTGCTTAGTAAGATTTAATGAGAAGTTGCTAACATAAACAGGAGGATTAAGATAAGATGGCTTTATTTGAATCATATGAAAGAAGAATTGACAAGATCAATTCCGTATTAAACAGTTATGGCATTTCTTCTATCGAAGAAGCCGAGAAAATTACGAAAGACGCTGGTCTGGATGTTTACGAACAGGTTAAGAAGATCCAGCCGATCTGTTTTGAGAACGCATGCTGGGCTTATACCGTAGGTGCAGCGATCGCGATCAAGAAAGACTGCAGGAAAGCGGCTGACGCAGCAGCAGCGATCGGTGAAGGCCTGCAGGCATTCTGTATTCCCGGTTCTGTTGCGGATACCCGTAAGGTAGGTCTTGGACACGGTAATCTGGGTAAGATGCTGTTGGAAGAAGAGACAGACTGCTTCGCATTCCTGGCAGGTCATGAGTCTTTTGCAGCAGCAGAAGGCGCGATCGGTATCGCAGAGAAGGCTAACAAGGTTCGTCAGAAACCTCTGCGTGTTATCCTGAATGGTCTCGGTAAGGACGCTGCCAAGATCATCTCCAGAATTAACGGCTTTACCTTCGTTGAGACAGAGTATGATCCTTATACAAATGAAGTAAAAGAGGTTAGCAGAATCGCTTACTCCGAGGGTCTTCGCTCCAAGGTTAACTGCTATGGTGCAAATTCCGTTCCGGAAGGCGTTGCGATCATGTGGAAAGAGAACGTAGACGTTTCCATTACCGGTAACTCTACGAACCCGACAAGATTCCAGCATCCTGTAGCAGGTACATACAAGAAAGAGAGAACAGAGGCTGGCAAGAAGTACTTCTCCGTTGCATCCGGCGGTGGTACAGGCCGTACACTGCATCCGGATAACATGGCTGCAGGTCCTGCTTCCTATGGTTTCACAGATACGTTGGGACGTATGCACTCTGACGCACAGTTTGCAGGTTCTTCTTCCGTTCCGGCTCACGTAGAGATGATGGGCCTTATCGGAATGGGCAACAACCCAATGGTAGGCGCTACCGTTGCCGTTGCCGTTTCAATTGAAGAAGCGCACAAAGAAGGAAAATGCTAATATTCGATTCCTATTCGAATTATGAATGGAACCCATAAAAAACAATAGTTTGTGTATCATTGCGTACCTTCGTTTTGCAAGGTGCGCAATGGCACAAACTATTTTTTTATCATTCTTTCACTTTCAGTTCCTGTATAAAATATCCGTTCTCAACCGACGTAAACGGCAGCGCGTTGTCATACCCTTCCAGAAGTTTTTTATAACTCGCAAGCCCGATTCCGCGGTCTTGCCCATGCGTGGAATAACCCTGCGTCCATATTTTATGGAAATCTACCGCGTGGTACAGCCTGTTTTTTACCCGGAACGTCGTACAGCCGTCCTGGACGCTGATGAGTACGGATACCATCGGTTTTTCCTGCCCCCGCACCTCATCCATGGCGTTGTCGATTAAGATCCCCAGGCATCGGCATAAATCCGTTACGCGCATTTTTGTTCCGTAAAACGGACGCAGCACTTCAATTTCACAGCCAATTTGCCCTTTTTTCATTTCGTCCAGCTTTCCCAGTAAAAGTCCCTTGACTTCCGCCATATGTATATTTCCAAGCTGCGTAAGCTGCCGGATCTGGCTTCCCACCTGGCTGTCAAAATCCGCCGTCATATCCTGGATAAACGACTGTACTGCCTCTAAATCTCCATCCTTTGCCTGTAAATACATGCCGGACATCATATTTTTAAAGTCATGCCTGAACCGGCGCATCTCTTTTTGCATCCCTTCAAGGCTTTCAATATAGCGGGTCTGCTGCTGTAAGTTCATTTCCTGCTCTAAAATCTGCTTTTTATGTATTTCTTCACTCCACATGTAATGGAACATGATTCCGATTACCAGGAAAAATATAAGGGATAACGCCATATTGTCGTCCGATGACTGCCCGATGCGGACAACCTGGCAAATTATTTCTTCCAACACCGGAAATAGGCTTAAAAACAGGACTGTTCCGGAATGTATCGTTTTTTGTGAAATCCAGTTACGGAACAGCCTCCCAAATCCTGTTTTATAAAGCAGCAGCACTCCAGCAGCCTGGATAAACGGCTCAAGCCCCCATGAAAAAATATAAAACAAGGCGCGATCGCCGGGATTACCCAAATCAAAAAACTCAATTGGGCTAAAAAGAAAACCCGCATTGGACGCAAATGAGTCCAGCATTTCAAAAAAAAGAGACATTACCCAGCAAACCAGATAGCATTCTCTGTACATCGTACGTATAAACAACGTTTCCAACGGCAAAACCACGTAACAGAATAAGATCTTTCCTGAATTGTATTTCCAGTGGAATATCCCGTATTTATAAAAAGCCGCTCCTATAGCTGAAATAATAGCTACAAATATCGCCGATACAATCAGTATTCTGGGAAGCTCCTGTATTTTTTTTGGCTTTTTTCCCAGTAAAAGGGCAGACGCCCAGAACAGAAATATCAGGCTGATGCTAACGCCAATCAAGTTGCTGCAGAAAATGGATAAAAAGTTCAGTGCCTATTCGCCTCCCGCCTTAAAATTATAAATCGGCTTTATCACGGATATTACCTCTGCCGTATCACGGATATTTGCCACAATATCCTCCATGCTCTTATAAGCCATCGGGCACTCGTCCAGCGTATCCTGATTGACCGACGTCGTATAAATCCCGCGCATCTGCTTTTTAAATTCCGAAACCGTAAAAGACCCCTTCGCCGCCGACCGGCTCATCAGCCTGCCCGCCCCGTGCGGAGCCGACCGGTTCCAGTCCTGTGTTCCTTTGCCGATGCAGATCAAAGAACCGTCCCGCATATTAATCGGAATCAGAAGCTTTTCCCCTTCCTTTGCCGAAACGGCGCCCTTCCTCAAAATCATCTCATCCATATCAATGTAATTGTGGACTGTCGTAAACTGCTCCGTCACGTGGAACTTCATTCCCTTTACGATTTCATCCATCATGGCCCGCCTGTTTAAATCCGCGTATGCCTGGACGATTTTCATATCGTGGATATACTGTTCAAACAGTTCGCCGGACACATAGGCAAGCTGCTTTGGAACAGAGGTCCGTTTCGTGTTTTTTAACGCCGTAATCCGTTTCTGGATCTCCTGATTTCTGCCCTGCGCCTTCAAATCGGCGATCAAATCCTCAATGTCCTTCTTCGCGCATCCGTTTAAAGCCTTGTAGCCTTCCTCCTGGTAATATTCCGCCACCTCTAAGCCCAGATGCCGGCTGCCGGAATGCACGACGACATAAAGCGCGCCCCCGTCGTCCCGGTCCGCTTCGATAAAATGATTGCCGCCGCCTAATGTCCCCAGGCTTTTTTGCGCCCTTGCAGGATTGATATACCGATAACAGTACAAATCCTCCAGGTTTATCTGCTCAAAATACCGGTGCGTTTTTTCGCGTACATGAAATCCGGACGGAATTTTTTCATAAATCAGCTTATCCAGCTTCTGCGGCTCCAAATGCTTTTCTTTGATTCGAATCGTTTCCATACCGCAGCCGATATCAACGCCGACTAAATTCGGGACAATTTTGTCGGTAATCGTCATCGTCGTCCCAATCGTACAGCCCGCGCCCGCATGGATATCCGGCATCAGCCTGATTTTACTGCCGGAGACAAATTCCTGGTTCAGTAAAAGCATGACCTGTGAAATGGACGCTTCGTCCACAATATCCGTAAAAATTTTCGCTTCGTTATATTTTCCCTTCAGTTCTATCAAAATTCCACCTCTCCCTGAACCTGCCGAACCATCCCCCGTTTCATATCCTGCGGCAGAGAAACGCTACGGCTCGGACAATAACCTCCCTAATATCTGCTCCCTGTTATCCAAAAACATCTTAGTCACCCGGTAGCTTTCGGTTTCTTCATACGAACAGGCGTGCAGCGGCCCATCGTCAAAATTATAAATCACAGCGTCCGGCATTCCGAGTAAAATCGGCGAGTGGGTCACGATGAAAAACTGCGCCCCGGCCTTGGCGCACGTATAGATTTCCAGCAAAAGCGTAAGCTGCCGCTGCGGCGAAAGGGCGGCCTCCGGCTCATCCAGAAAATACAGCCCATTCGACCTTAAATACTCCTGTGCAATGGCAAGAACGCTTTCTCCGTGCGATTTTTCATGCAGACGCTTTGAAGGGTGCTCTAAATCCGCATATCGTTCTTCTGCAGTCGCCACATTATAAAAGCTTTCCGCACGCAGAAAATAACCGCATTCCTCTCTCCGGTATCCCCGCAGAAGCCGTATGGCGTCGCACAGATTAGAATGGGAGTCATACGTCGAAAAAGAATAATTTTTCGTGCCGCCTTCCGGATTAAAACCGGCCGCAACGGCAAGCGCTTCTAACATCGTCGATTTCCCGCTCCCGTTTTCCCCGACAAAAAATGTCACAGAAGCCGGAAACTCTACTCTTTTTATGTTTTGAAGGGCTTTTATCTCCCTTATATAGCTGGAAAAACCGATTTTACTCCACTCAAGCTGTACGCCCCGGATCAGCCGGTTGTTTTTCTCCATTCCCATATCGCTCACCGCCTAAACCGGTATTTTTCTTGTTGCGTCGTCCACGCCAAAAGTCTACGGCAAATACACATAATTCACGCGGTAAACCCCGCTTTTGCGCCCCGCTTCATCCACCGCCACCACAGAAAGCACCTGGTTTCCCGGCAGCATCTCAATTGCTCCCGTATACTTTGCAGACTGCACGCCCGGATCGCTTCCGTCCCAGGTATAATACGCCGTACACCCTTCCGGAACCGAAACCGTAATCTGCTGCGGCTCGTTATACGTTCCTCCGTCCGGAGACACCGAAGGCATATCCGGCATTTCAAACCGAAGCGTATAAGACGCTTTTGCCACCTTGCTGCAAATTCCCTTCCGGTTGCGTGCAACGGCAAAAAACACCGTCGTCCCTTCCTCCTCCAAAGCAATCCCGCCCCGGTAAACCGTTCCGGAGCATCCCGGGTCTTCCCCGTCTGTCGTATACAAAATCTCGCATTCCGGCTCCGCCTGCATTGTAACCGTAAGTTCTTCCCCGTACACTCCCGGTTCCACGCCAAATGCCGGCGTATCCACCAGGTAATCGCCGAACAAAAGCGGCAGAGCTTCCCCGTTTACCTTCCCGCTCAGTTCTAAAATCTTATCATACTCCCTGTTCCCGTCATATATGTCAATCAGCATCCGAAGCGCTTCTTCATCCGCCCCGCCCGCATCCGCCAGTTCCTCCAGCATCTTGAAGTTCTCGGGGCCGCCCATTCCGCGCCCGCCGGATACCAGAATCTTTGCATCCATAATATCCACGGTCTCGGACACTGCCTTCACAACCTCCAGAATTTCCACATAATTGTTATTGGGTGTAAATCCGGGATTGAATTCTTCCACATTTGCCTTTGCTCCCGCCTGTCTCTCCTTCTTCTGCATAACGCCGGGACGGACAGTGGCCATCTGGGGACGGAAATCAGGGCATGCGATGGTGGCAATGGTATTGCCGCCGAACGCGGGACGTGTCATCAGCAGCTGATTGTGCTTCTGCTCCTTGCCGGGAATGGGATTTAACGGGAAATCCCCAATGTCCAGCTGGGTACAGTCAGCGGTCAGTCCGGTGTGAATCCTTGCGGAGACACGGGGACCCAGATCACGTCCGATTGCGGTTGCGCCCACCAGGAAAATTTCCGGCTTATACTTGTTGATAACGGATGCCAGGGCATGGGCATAAGGCTCGGTTCTGTACTCTTTCAGTTCCGGATCGTCCACCACGATCACTCTGTCGGCGCCATACTCTGCCAGCTCGTCTGCCAGGCCTTTTACATCGCTGCCCACCAGAACAGCAGTGACTTCGGTGCCAAGATCCGCTGCCAGATCCTTGCCCTTGCCGATCAGTTCAAAAGCAATGCTGTTGACGATATTGTCCACCTGCTGCGCGAAGACATATACGCCCTTATATTCTTCTAAATTCATTTTGTCCTCCTATTGATTGCGTAATATATTCACATTTCCTAACAGCCTTAGCCGGATTAAATCACATGCTTCTCCTTCAGCTTGCCCACGATGTAATCCACGGCCTCAGCGGGATCCAAAGCCACCTTCTCGCCGGCGCCCTTCCTCACCTTATCGGAAGCCTTTGCAATCTGGGTGGGAGATCCCTTCAGGCCCAGGTTGGAGTCCTCCACATCCTTCAGGTCCGCTCTGCCCCACACGGTGAGATCAGCCTTGCAGGCATCGAAGATTCCGCCGGGAGTCATGTATCTGGGCTCGTTGAGCTCTGCCAGGGCAGTAATCAGGCAAGGCATCTTGGCCTTCAGCACATGATATCTGTCATCATACTGACGCTCCACGATGACGCTGTCGCCCTCAATCTTCAGGTTCTGGGCATAGGAGATGACAGGGATGTTCAGGTGCTCGGAAATCTGGGGGCCAACCTGTGCGGTATCGCCGTCGATGGCCTGACGGCCTGTGATGATCAGGTCGTACTCCATGTTCCGCAGCGCGCCGGCCAGGGTCTGGGAGGTAGCCCAGGTGTCAGCGCCGCCCAGCACTCTGTCGGTGACCAGGACGCCCTTGTCCGCGCCCATGGCTATAGCCTCGCGCAGCACGTCCTCAGCCTTGGGAAGGCCCATGGTCACCACGGTGACCTCAGCGCCATACTGGTCCTTCAGGCGGAGAGCGGCTTCCACGCCCGCCTTGTCGTCAGGGTTCATAATGGTCATCATGGCAGCTCTGTCCAGAGTACCGTCGGGATTGAACTTCACGCCGCCCTTGGTATCGGGAACCTGCTTGATACAAACAACAACTTTCATTGTAT
>OFFW01001499.1_pt1 | contig 14029 bp, 19 predicted proteins | sample 1521501 | NCBI WGS metagenome assembly OFFW01 (sample SAMEA3504107, study PRJEB24116) | mouse gut metagenome | biome: mouse gut; feature: mouse-associated habitat; material: faeces | place: Denmark | collected 2011
ACTGTAGTTAACTGGGAAAAAGGAAACACGGAGCCAAGCCTTTCGCAGTTAAGAACTATGAGTAAACTTTCTGGGATTCCAATGGATTTTATTTTTGTGCCAGATAAATTCAATTTAATTGAATCATAAGAAAAAGGAGATTGGGAAAATGGTCGATTTAAAAACTCTTGATGAAGAAACCTTGTATGGTATCTGGTTGGATTGCTGTGAGAATAAGTGGCCGGAGGTTGTCGGAAAAAAGCCGGATGGATTCGATAATTTGATTGACGAAAAAAGATGGCATCATGTATTTGCTAAAAGAGCAAAACAGGATTATCTTCATCCAATCGGTGTGGCAGCACTAAACCTTGTATCAGAAGAATTTCGTGATAAGAAGATGCAGGAATATTGGGATAATAGGGAACAGGAACTTTATTTGCAGAAAAACGAAGCACAAAGAATTATTTCTTTATGTTACGGATGTATACCATTTTTAAAGCATAGGGAGAAAAAAACAATTAGAGAATACTGTTCAAAATATCCCGGATAATATCTGGAAATGATTTTATAAAGGATTCCAATTCGGAATAATGGCTTTCCAAAATTTTGGCAAGAAGTACCTCTACGGCTATTCCAATAGTATTTATGGCCGGCTTATGGTTTCTGTTTGGTCTAAAACCGCACCACAAAAGAAGTTGATACGGAATAGAAAGAAATATTTTTAATGCAGATATCGGGATAAATTCGCCCATTAAATAATGTATTTGATTATCTCTCTGAGATAACAAGACATTTCGCATTGGAACACATTTTTCGTAGATTCTATAAACTGAATCATTATATGTCAATGTTTTGGAATAGCACCCCAAATACCGAGAAATTACAGGGAAGTACATCAATAGCTTTCTTTGTTTATGTTTGTAGTATTTTCTTTGTTCATAGCAATAAATGAAATTATTCAGTATTTGTATTCCTTTTAATATTTGGAATAGGCGAAAGAAATTTATCAAGATATTGCATAAATAAACAATAGAAAAAGCAGTAAACAAAATTTTGCACATATTTTTTCTCCTTTGCATTTGATAAGGAGATTATATCACAAAAAGGAGGTGTATCTATGAGTGATAAAGAAAAAAACATCATCAGACGGCTTTCTGATACCGTTCCGAAGTTGGATAAGGACAAGCAGAACTATATTCTCGGCGTGGCAGAGGGTATGGCGATTGCTAAGGACAATCAGAGAGACAAGCAGTTGCAGGAAGCGTGAGGGGAGGTGAGGGAAATGGAAGGAAAAGAATTTTATGAAAAGACAGAGGAGTTTGCCAAGAAGATTATCAATCTTGCGGCAGAGGAAGGATTGACTTTTTATGAACTTTGCAAATCGGCAGATACAGCGAAGGGAATCGGTGCGCATTCTTTGGTAGAGAAAGAAAGTGCAAGTAGAGTCGATTACCCTTCGCAACATATCGCTTGCCGCCTTGACGGAAAAGAATTATTCAGAGACTGATTTGTCCTTCTTTTCTTTTTCGCCGTCATGTATCGCTTTTTGGGCGAGGATGTTAATTGAACAGAATCCCTTCCAGTACAAAGAACAGGTATCCATACAAGGAATCATATTTTTGTCTGTGCTTGACTTATCTGGAATGGATGGGTCTTTGCTCATGAATGGACAAAATTTTGTCATATGTGTTTTATCTCCTTTCTTTCGTATTCCAGATGTCGGTCTGGTACTTACAGTATAGGAGATAAGGAAAATAAATTCAATATAGGAGGTTATCATGAGAAAACTTAGAAGAATGGTTGCAAAAACCAACATGAGAAAGGCGGGAATTCATAAGCCTTTCAAGAAGGATATTCACACTAAGTATGGTGTGACAAGCTACTTTGCAGAGCATTGGCGTGAGTACGTCTAATTAAAACGCCCCATTCAGTACGCACATACCGAACAGGGCAAGTAACCAATAAACACGGCTTACTGGCTACGGGTAGATTGTAACATATTCTTCCTGTACTGGCAAGAGAACAGGAGGAAAAGATGAATTGTGATGAAATTATTTTAAGGAGCGGCAGGACCCGCCGGGAGCCTATGAGTTTTGAACGGCTGAAATTTATCCTGTATTTCGTGGCAGGAATGACAGCTATGGTAATGGGGTTTATCGCTCTTCACATGATTATTTACTTTGCAGGCAGATAAAACCGGAAGAATTTGGAAACCATAACAGGGAAAGGGTGTGAAATTATGGTAGACACATTTAAAAACCTTACAGATGAAAAGATGGAGCGCATCATCCGGCTTCCGTATGAACTGCTTGCAAGACAGCTTGGGGATGAGTATGGAATGAAAATTACCGTAGATGTGCAGGTGCGAAAAAAAGAGGATGTAGGAGTTTCATAGTAAAAGTGCCGCTTTGTGCGGTGCTTTACATATAAGGAAATTTTAAAATGATACAAAAATGTAATTTTGTGGAGGGTATTGCGTTTATAACGATGATGTTATCCTCATCAGCTATGGATAGCGAAAAGATTTTATTTCCGGGAACTGTATGCCTGCTATCTTCCACAATACTTTTAATAGAAAGTAAGCGGAAGAGAAAGCATGGAACAAATTGAAAATAAAATGGTCGTTGATTGGGCATGGGATGAAATAGAGTATGGAGTGCCAAGCAGGAGAAGGATAAAAAAAGAAAGACAAGCCTATGAAGAGGCGGAAAGAGAGGACAGTGATTGTGTTCAAAATAGGAGATAAGGTTGCATGGACTAGCCAGTCGCAAGGCTCTTGGACAGAAAAGCATGGAACGGTAATCGCGGATATCCCGGTGGGGGAGAGCGCGATGCAGCATATCCCATTCGGCACAAAGAAGAGCCATTCTAAGATCGACAAGGATATAAGCTCCATCAACAGGGTGCTTGTGGCCGTTCCGGTAGGAAAGGATGGGAAGATTACCCATTATTACTGCCCGAGGAAAAGCGTGCTGACTGTAAAGGAGGATTAGGAGAGTATGAGTACACTATATGAAATTACAGGCGATTACCTCCGGATGTTGGAAATGTTGGAGGAAGAAGAAAGTATTGACCCGCAGGCATTCAAGGACACGTTGGATGGGATTGAGGGAGAGTTTGAGATTAAGGCTGATAACTATGCCAGAATCATCAAAGAACTTCGGGCAGAATCAGAGAAATATGCTGCGGAAGTCGGACGGATGCAGAAAAGGATGGAGACTCTTGCGAACAATGAGAAGCGGCTCAAACAGCATTTGTATGAGAGCATGAAAGCTACTGGCAAAACAAAATTTAAAACGGATTTATTCAGTTTCGGCATCCAGAAAAACGGCGGGTTACAGCCTATGGAGATTGTGCCTGACATGGAAATCCCGGACGAATACTGCCGGAAAGAGCCGGATAACACCAAAATCCGTGAAGCGCTCAAAGCCGGAAAGGATCTGCCTTTTGCTGTGCTGAAAGAGAGGGGAGAGCATTTGTCTATCAAATGAATTGAATGGATATGCGGACTGCCCTTTGTGACGGTTGGAGAGGAATTATAAAAATCACAGGAGGATAGGAACATGGAAGAAAGAAATATTACTATTACCACGGAGGAGTATAAAAAGCTGTTGGAGACATCTGTCAGAGTTTCGGCATTTTCCGACTATGTAAATCAGTCAAAGTACAGCATTGACCGGGAGGACTGCGGACGGTTCTTAGGGTTTGAAGTGGTTAAAGAAGAGGATTAATCTTAGGAGATTGGAGGATTAGGGAAATATGGCAAAAGTAATTGCAATTATGGGCGAATCTGGTTCTGGCAAGACAACTTCCATGCAGAACCTTGACCCAAAAACAACATTTTACATAGATGCAGACAGAAAAGGCTTGTCATGGAGAGGTTGGCGGGAGCAGTACAGCGAGAAAAAAGGAAATTATTTGAAAAGTGATGATGTGAACATTGTCCGGCAGTACATCCGAAAAATCGCTGAAATGAAAAACTGGAAAGTGGTGGTTGTTGATACCATTAACGGCTTAATGGTTGCTGATGAAATGCGCCGGAGTAAGGAAAAGGGTTACGACAAATGGGTTGACCTTGCAACGTGTGTTTGGGATTTGGTGGTTGACTGCTATGATTACCGGGATGATTTGACGGTTATTTTTACAGCGCATACACAGACGGAAACAGACGATTCCGGGTATCGTTTTACCAGAATCCAGACATCCGGCAAGAAACTGAATAAGATTGTTTTGGAGAGCAAATTTACAACGGTTCTTCTCTCAAAATGCGTGGATGGAAAATATCTTTTTGAAACGCGAGCGAACAACAGCACTGCCAAGACACCAAAAGGCGCATTTGAAGATTTTGAAATTGAGAACGACATCGCGACAGTGATTAAAGCATTGGAGGAATTTTAAGATGAAAAAATTAAACGGATATGAAAGCGCACAGGCATACAGCGACACAGAGCGGCTCCCGGTTGGCGGGTATGTGCTGAAAATTCTTGATGCAGTGGAGCAGGACAACTCTGATAAGGGCTGGAATAATCAGCTTATTATATCATTTGATATTGCAGAGGGAGAGCATAAAGATTTCTTTGCAGCTAACTACAAAGCGCAGACCGGAGAGGATAAAAAGTGGAAAGGTACATACCGGCTCCGTGTTCCGAAAGACGATGGCAGCGAGCAGGACAACTGGACAATGCGTCGGTTCAAAACAGTGATGAATGCCTTTGAAGATTCCAATAAAGGTTATCACTTTGACTGGGACGAAAAGAAACTCAAAGGCTTGTTGATTGGAGCATTATTCAATAACAAGGAATACGAATTTAACGGAAGGCATGGATTCTTTACAAATTGCCATTCCCTTGTAACTGTTGAAAAAATCCGCTCTGGGAAATTTGAGGTTCCGGCAGATACGCTTTTGAAAGGAAACAACCAGCAGGACAGTGGATATGGAAAGCCTGATGCGGACGGATTTATGAATATTCCTGACGGGATAGATGAAGAGCTGCCATTTAATTAGAACAGGAGGTAATGAAAATGGCTTATAATAAAACAGACAGAGGCGATGCTCCCATGAAGCGGAGAGGCGGAATGCGCAGAAGAAAGAAAGTTTGCGTGTTCTGTGGAAAAGATAACGTGATTGATTATAAAGATACCAACAAGTTAAAGAGATATATTTCTGAGAGAGGAAAAATCCTTCCCAGAAGAATTACCGGCAACTGTGCAAAGCATCAGAGAGCCCTTACCGTTGCCATCAAGAGAGCAAGGCATATCTCCTTAATGCCTTATGTTACAGATTAAGTTTCGGAAAATCGGAATTTTGTCTGAATACAGGATTTGCGGAAATGACCAGTCATCGTGGGATGGCTGGTTTTTTATTTTACAGGAAAATCCTGTGGCGTTATACGCATTCTTTTTTTACAAAAGGCAGGAAATGTCTGACTAATATTGAAAAAACAGGAAAGATTTGAGTCATATTGGGATTGAAAAATTTTGCTTGCGTATGATATAATATAGTCCAGAACATATGACAGAAGGCAGAACTACGAGTATGGGCAGGTAGAATCGGATGAAATACCATCGTTTAAAGTATCGTTTATGTATGCAGCATAGTTTTGACGGGAAGATAGAGCACAAACATCAGCATCTGATTGAGATTGAGATTGTTGCAAGGCAGATGGAGGAAGACTTTCTGGAGTTTGCCAGTATGAATTCCATTCTGGAAGAGGTGTTTGGGCCTTATCAGTACAAATATTTAAACGAATATCCGGAATTTGAAGGAGATACCAGCATTGAGCATTTAGGAGAGGTGTTTTATGGAAAAGTGAAGCACGCATTGGAAGAGCAGCATTGGAAATTTGCCCGTTTTGAAATCAGCGAAACGCCTCTGCGCATTTATGCGATAGTCGAAGAAACATTTTAACACGGAGTCAATGATCATTTGCAAGGGAGGATTTTTTATGAAAGCCAGAAGGATTTTCAGAGGTACGGTGGCAGGTCTGATGTCTTTGTCACTTCTCTTATCAGGAATGCCGGTTTCGGCAGCGGAAGTGAGCGGTACGGTACCTCAGCAGAAAGAAGAAGTAAGCGGAACCGCCAATAATGAGACGGACGGTAAAACCGGAACGGAGAATGGAAACACCGGAACGGAAAATACAGGAACAGAAAACGGAGATACCGGAGCGGCAGATGGAAAGGTAAATGACCAGACGCCGCCGGCAGACAGTACGGATTCTGACGGAACCACAGGCGGACAGGGAAATGAGCAGATACCGCCGGCGGGCAGTACGGATTCCAATGGAGCCACAGGCGGACAGGGAAATGAGCAGACACCGCCGGCAGACAGTACGGATTCCGAACAGAATCCTGCGGAAGGACAGCCGGAAGAGGGTCAGGAACAGCCCGGAGAAAATCAGGATGATGATAAAAAAGATGATGTAAAAGATAAGGATGATAAAAAAGTTACCCCGGAAGAAAAGGATGAACCCCAGGAAGATCTGGAAGCTGTTGCAGCCCACAGCCTGACTACGGTAGGCGGCAGGATTGAGATTGACGGAGATTTATCTGACTGGGCAGAAGTAACTTCACGTTCCTCCGGTGCATCCGGTGTGGATTCCTGGAAGGTTGCATATTCTCCTGATGGAAATACCCTTTACTTCAGCTATACCGGAACAGCATCAACGGAATGGGATTATGGATTTGCCGGCAGCGGCAACGTTTTCCAGTTTGAATATCCGGATGGTTCCACAGGTGAGAACAGCGCTCTTTCCGTAACGGCAGGCAACGGCGAAACATTGGTGAAAAATGCTTACTGGGGGAATGTGGCTGCAGATGTTGCAGTGAAAAACAGTGCTCATGGAAATAACCCCGGACCTTATGTAGTGGAATTTGCAGTACCGCTCAGTTATTTTCAGAGTCCGGAATTTACCCTTACGTTTGGCGGAACTTCTGTGGCTGCCGGCGATATTGAACAGGTAGACGGTAATTCTGTGGTGGTGGATGTTCCGGCAGTTTATGGAGGAATAACCATTGATGGCAGTTATTCTGACTGGGCAGCGGTGGCAAAGACAGAGGTTTCCTGTCCCAATGATGCTCATAAGGAATGTCTGTCTCAGGTTGCAGCAGTTTATGATGGTGACTGGTTTTACATTTATATTAAAGACGGTAAGGGCAGCAATGCTTCCGGCGCAGGTACCCATTCCAATGGTAAATTTGCCATTACCTCGGATTTGGGTTATGAAACGGATATTCAGCTGACAACCGCGCCGGCAGTCAATGGCGTCAACGGTGCGCAGGTATCTTATGTGGGAGATGAATGGGAACTGGCTATTCCGAAAGATCAGCTTCCGAAATATGAAGAAAGCCTTTCCTTCGGCCTTTACCTGGGTGAACCGTTCATCAGTGGAATTATGAACTTACAGGAAGACAGCGGAAATAATCTGGAAAATCTTTTTGACGGAATTAATTATGACGGTAATTATGAAGACTGGGAAGATTACGGACACAGTACCATTGAGTATGCTACTGCAGGATCTCAGGAAGATCAGATTGACGCAAAAGGCGCTCTTTATTCCAGCGACGGAAAATTATACGGTCATGTAGTGACAACCATGCCTCAGCATCTGGAAGAGGCAGGCGGAGAATTTACGGCGGCTGTTACCATAGCATTTAACCAGAGCCGCAGCGATTTACAGAATGGAAGCTATGATCAGAAGATGGCATTTTATCCCATGTGCGTGACAGTGGACGGAGGCGGAAATATTAACTGGAATCCTCAGCTGATGGGTCTTCCGGAAGGTACATATGAATTCCATATTGCTTCCAGAGATGCATGGCATACTTCAGCCAATATCAACAACCTTCACGAGATGGATCTGATGTATGGAAAAATGATTATGACAGTGGGAAAAGATGGAAAGGATGAAATGGAGTTTTATCTGGATCTGCCCATGGTTGCTCAGAAGCTGGGTGTTGATGAAACAGATTTAAAGGAAATTTCAGCACAGTTTGGAAGAATCGGACAGCAGTGGATTTTTACCGCAGGTACTTCTACCGGACCGATTGCAGGTGTAATTCTCTGTATCTCCACAGTAGGAATTGTACTCTGGTATAAAAAAAGAAAAAAAAATGAATTGCAGCCCGCAGCTGCATAAATACGGGAGGAATGGGCATTGAAAGACAGTAGAAAGTCATATTATCTGATTGTATTAATGCCCATTCTTTATGCGTTACTGGCATATGGTGTGGCAAATATAGTTCAAAACAGTGGTATCTCTCCCAGTGGGATGGATACCCTGAGTTATCTCTACAAGGGAGATGTATTGTACCAGGCTGTCCGTGAGGGGAATTTCTGGCCTCTGTTTGATCCCCTCTGGTATAATGGTGTGGAGCTGATGCGCTATCTGGCGCCCATCCCGGTATATCTTCTGGCAGCCTGCGAATTTTTCGGCGGCAGTCCCATAGGAGGATATCCTGTTTTTGTCATGTTTATCTGCGTTCTGGGCGCAGTTTCATGGCTTTATGTTGGTTTTAAGGTAAAAAGACCTTATTTTGGAGCATTTTTAGGGGCATTGTGGTTTTTTATGCCCAACAATCTGATTGGATTATTTTATGAGGGTAACCTCCCCCATTCTGTCTGTATTGCAGTTCTGCCCCTTTTGCTATATTGGGTTTATGATTATCTCCAGTGGAGGCACTGGTATACCCTGCCAAAACTGTCATTGATATTTGCGTTTATTTCTCTGTGCCATGTTCAGTATGGAGGAATCCTTCTGGCAGCATTTCTGATTTATTTTGTAATTGACGGAATGATTCGTCATGACTGGCACAGAGGTGTTGAAATATTTATGGCATTTGCATTTGGAATTCTTCTCACCGGCGTATGGCTGATTCCCTCCAGAACAGGCGGAGTGGCTTCTGAGAGCAGTCTGGAGGTTCTGGAGGAATTTTTCCAGAGCATGTTTCTGTCCATTAATCCTGCGGCGCGTTTCCAGAGAGGGTGTGTGGACGTGTATTTCGGGCTGGCAGTTTTACTGCTGGCAGTTTTTGGAGGCTTTTTAAGTAAGAAGAAATCCATGCCTGGTTTCTGGACGGGTATTATTATATTAATCTGTACGTCTGAGACTCTGTATCTGCTTTTTGTAAGGGTGCCGGGAGGACATGTTCTGCTGATGCTGCGGCTGGTGTCCATGGCATTGTGTATGGTGCTGTTCAGTTTTCTGATCTGGGATACTCTGAAAAAGGGCTGGATTGTATTTTTTTCAGTACTGCTGATTCTGGATGCACTGCCTTCTCTGCCTTTGATTCTGGGCAGTCAGAACGGGTTGCTGCCGGAAATAATTCTGGCTAATCAGTCAGATAAGACACTGGTGGGAGAGGCAAAGGAAATCACAGAGCAGCGTCTGGCTCTGGTGGATGAAAGCAGCCTGGGAGCCATGAGCACATTTCTGGTAACCGGATATGGAGAACCGGTGGCAGGGATGTATGGGGCGGCAGACGAATCTGCGGCCACCATAACCAATATAAAGCAAATTGATCGTGCTCTGGAGGAGGGAAATTATCTCTACCTGTTCGACCGATGCCTGGAAATGGGAAACGATACCGTGATTGTTCAGCTGGATATTATAGGAGATACGTCAAAAGCACCTTTGCAGAAAATGGATCATGCGGCAGAACGGGTGGGCTATCAGATGGCGGCCCATAACGACAGTTACCGTCTGTATAAGCTGAATGCAGAAGGAAACTGGGGCACCATAACGAAATACAGAGCCATCGGTATCGGCAGTGCGGCTCCTTCCATTGTCAGACAGTTTCCGGTGATGGAAGAGACGGAACGGGTTAATCTGAATGAATTTACCTTTGAAGAATTGAAAGATTATGAGCTGATTTATCTGGCGGGTTTTACTTATGACGATAAGGTTTCGGCGGAAAAACTGATTACGGATTTAAGTGAGGCAGGAGTGCATATTGTCATAGCCGCGGACGGAATCCCGGATGACAGAGGCAGCCAGAACCAGAGTTTTCTGGGAGCCATCTGCAACAGTGTTTCCTTTTCTCAGGGCTATCCGGATCTGGATACCATAGAGGGGGTACTGGAAACAGACTTATTTCCCAATGGATACCGGGAGTGGAGCACTGTGTATCTGGATGGCCTGGATGAAGTATGGGGAACTGTAAAGGATGAAGAATGGGAGCTGCCCTTTTACGGAACCGTAAAAAATGAAAATATTGTAATGATTGGCCTGAATCTTACTTATTATTATGGGCTCACAGAGGATGAAGGCGTAGGAAGACTGTTAAGCCATGCCATGGATTTGAGTTCGGACGAGCTGCCGGAGCGGGAAATTGTACCTTATACGGTTCAGTATGGGTCGGACCGCATTACCGTTACTGCAGACAGAGATGATGTGAACACCGGGCTGGCATATCATGACAGTTTTACCTCAGATCAGGATATTTATTCGAAAAACCATCTGACTTATGTAAAGTCGGGGACTACGGTGATTTCACTGAAATATCCTTATCTGAACCGGGGGATTGCTGTTACAGTGACAGCAGCTCTTTTTATTCTGATTTATACAGTACACAAACGCCGGCTGCAGACAGAACAGCCGGAGAAGGAAGTGGGATAAATGATAAAATATGCGGTGGGACTGACCGGTCTGATAATCTGGCTGTTTATTTTACACATACTGAAAAAAAGCAAACTGAATTTCTGGCACTTTCTTTTTGGAAGTGCGGGAGCCTTTATTCTGATGCTGATCTTTTTACAGCCGGTGCTGACTCAGCCTCTGGCCAGTATTCCGGGAAAAATTGCCGGGGTTTACAGCGCCCATTATAAATACGGTGTTATTTTTGTGGAATCTTCCGCAGGCGCCATTTCACTGAAAATAGATTTCGAGTGCTCCGGAATCATTGAGATTATCGCTTACCTGTCACTGCTGATGTTTTATCAGGTCTATACTGTTTATGAACGGATTTATGTCGGGGTGCTGGGCGTGATTGGGATGGTACTGGCGAATGCTCTGCGTATTACTGTAATCTGCCTGATTATTTATTTTGGCGGAATTGATATGTACTATATCGCCCATACCTTTGTGGGAAGGTTTGTATTCTACGGATTATCGGTGATGCTGTATTTTTATGTGTTCACGAAACCGCAGATTATCAAGCAGAAAGTGGGAAGTTTCAGTTATGACAGTGATAAATAATTTTTTGAATTCAATTTTATTCTGGGCGGCCTGGATTATCATTCCGCTGGTGATGGAAATTATTCCTTCACTGGGAAGTTTTCTGATTCTGATTAAGAAAACACTGTTTCCCAGACATTATGAGGATCCGGTAATCTGGCCGGAAATCACGCTGATTATTCCGGTATATAATTCCCAGGATTCCCTGGAGGAATGTATCAGATCCATCAGCGAGAGTGATTATCCCAATGATAAAATGCGGATTTTTCTGGTCAATAACCAGGGAAAAGACAATTCCTTTCAGGTGTATACCAAATGTCAGGAGCTGTATCCGGATTTACTGATGCAGTGGCTGAATGCCAGACAGGGAAAGTCCCGTGCTCTGAATCTGGCCCTGTTTAACGCCGATGGAAAATATATCATCCATGTGGACAGTGACGGGCAGTTTGAGCCTCATGCCATTACCAACATGGTACGCAAGTTCGAGGCCAGCCCTGATGTGGACTGTATGACGGGAGCTATTCTCACCATGCCGGAGATGATTGAGGAATACAGGGGGATTTTTTCCCGGTTGCTGCGGAAAATGGAATTTATGGAATATGCCCAGGCATTTCTGGCGGGACGGAATTATGCCTCTGAGACAAATTCTATTTACACCCTGTCCGGCGCTTTTTCTGCTTTCCGGAAATCAGCTGTGCTGAAATCCCAGCTTTACAATACGGATACCATCTGTGAGGATACCAATATTACGTTTCAGATGCGTTATCTGCAGCATATAAAGGTGCATATCTGTGAGAATGCCATATTCTGTGTGGATCCAATTGAAGGGGTAAATAAACTTTATACCCAGCGGCAGCGGTGGTAGAGGGGAAGCCTTGAGGTATCCCATCAGTTTCTGGAAAAAGATCTCAGAGTCCACAAAATGTTTACCAATGTAATGGTCCGTACACTGATGTATGACCATACTTTTGCCTTTCCCAGACTGATCTGGTATCTGGCGCTGATCTGCATGATGTGCATGCACTATTCCACCAAGGTGATTCTGTGGTCCACGGGAATGATTTTTGCGCTGTATATTGCGGTGGGCGTTTTTTATTTTATCTCGGTGGCAATTTTTCTCAAGATGGACACGGAGCTGCGGCGTTTTTACCTGAAACGCTGGTGGTGCATTCCGCTGCTTCCCTTTTTCAACCTGGCCGTTTTCTTTATCCGGGTTGCCGGAATCATCAACAGCATTCAAACCGACAGCGCCTGGCGGCAGATGGACTTGACCGAGGAGCGAAACGCGTTCAACACGGCAGTCAAATCGGATGCCGCCCGCCTGCTCCAGCCGCTGCGCCGAGTCCGCCGCGCAGCCAATCGGCCGCCAAACCCTGTTGGAGCGGAGAAGGAGGGCTATAGCGCGCTCTGGTATTTCAGCGTGGGGACGCTGGCGTTTTTGGGGATGGGACTGGCACTGCTGGTCTATTGGTCCAAAAGCACCTTCCATGTGGAAATCACGGAAATTATCCACACGCTCCAGGGCCCCTTGCAGGGAACCGGAGCAGGGATGATGAACGAGGCGCTACGGGGGCTGGTTTTGCCCCTTGGGGGCTGCGCGGCGGTCTTGATGGACGCGGCGATTGGCCGCCGGTTGAAGAAACGGGGAAAAGGCGCGTATCAGGCGCTTCACACCTGCGCTGTTTTCGGTAGCTCACTACTTTTGCTGGGAGGCGTGCTGTACGGGAACGGGGCCTATGGCCTTTTGGACTATTATCAGCTGTCCGGAACGAAAAGCTCCCTTTATGAGGACGAATATGTGGACCCTGGACAGACCGCTATTACGGCGGAGGGACCCACCCAAAACCTGATTTACATTTACGTGGAAAGCCTGGAAACCACCTATGCTTCCCGAGAGGACGGCGGCTGGCAGGAGGGCGTTAATTACATGCCGAACCTCACCCGGCTGGCCGGAGAGCACTTGAACTTCGCAGATGTAGAGGGCATGGGCGGCTTCCATGCCACGGTGGGCAGCACCTGGACCATGGGCGCGCTGCTGTCCACAACCGCCGGCGTTCCCTTTGCGAAAGCCTCGGTATCAGATACGGCCATTGACCAGGCGGAGGACTTTTTGCACGGCGTGGTCACCTTGGGCGAGCTGCTGGAGGACAAGGGCTACGTGCAGGAGTTCATGTGCGGGTCGGACGGCGATTTTGCCGGGCGGAAGAATTATTTTCAGCAGCATGGGAACTATCGGTTTTTTGACATCTACACCGCCAGAGAGCGGGGTCTTGTTCCCCCAGATTACTGGACGAACTGGGGACTGGAGGACAAGGTGCTGTTCGACTTCGCCAGAGATGAGGTGTCGGCGCTGGCGGCGGAGGGGAAGCCCTTTAATTTCACTCTGCTGACGGTGGACCTGCACGCGACCGCCGGTTTTATGTGCCAGTGGTGCGGGAACGACTATGCAGTGGGAACCGCCAACGTGGTGAGCTGCAGCGACAGGCTGGTGTCGGAATTTGTGGACTGGTGCAAGACGCAGGACTTTTATGAAAACACCACCATCGTCATCACCGGAGACCATCCCCGGATGGACGGCTTTTTGGTGGACGGCGTTCCCTACTACAGCCGCACGGTGTACAACTGTTTCATTCATCCCGCAAAGAACGCTGTGCGAGACGAGAAGTCCCGGAGCTTTACCGCAATGGACATGCTGCCTACTGTTCTGAGTGCGATGGGCTTTGAAATTGAAGGAGACCGGCTTGGACTGGGAACGGACCTCTTTTCGGAGCGAGATACCCTGCTGGAGCGGCGGGGGGCAGAATGGCTGGAGAAGGAGCTTGGAAAGGCTTCGGATTACTATGTAGAGCACTTTTCGGAGGGTGCCGGGACCCAGC
>OFFW01001507.1_pt1 | contig 13976 bp, 9 predicted proteins | sample 1521501 | NCBI WGS metagenome assembly OFFW01 (sample SAMEA3504107, study PRJEB24116) | mouse gut metagenome | biome: mouse gut; feature: mouse-associated habitat; material: faeces | place: Denmark | collected 2011
GTAATTTTACCACCTTCTTCCAATTGTAGTTGGAAAAGTAGTGGGAACTATAGTTTATCCGTTTCCTTCCTTTTAGCCATACAGCCCAAATCTTCCCACCCTACTCTGCCTTTATGAGGCTGCAGGGAACAATTTTCCTGACCTTCCATGCTGAAAGGAATGCTGTCAGGCATCCTGCCGCTTCCATACACAGGATAAGCACAACAATCCAGACTGCCGGGAAACGGAATGTGAGCCGGTAAACCCCCATCCCGCGAAACAGCCCTGCCAGCACGGCATTGGAGCCAAAATACAAAGCAATGCCCCCTAACAGGCTGCCCCCCGCGATATACAGCATGAATGTAACCACCGTCTGGGATATAATCTGTCCGTTGGAATATCCCAGCGCCTTCATTATCCCAAAATCCCTTTTATGTGTCAACAAAATGGAATTGGTCACAAAATAGCCCATGATGATGACCAGCAGGAACATGACCGCCATAATAAAGGATACCATGCCGGACAAGCTGCTTATGATCGGAGCAAGCTGGGAGTAGAATACCCGTTCAAAGCCCCCCGCATAAGAGATACGGTCCAGAAACCTCTCCTCCAGCCTGCTGCAGTATTCCTCCGCATCGATCCCCTCCTCCAGATAGATATGCACTGTCTGCCACTGCGCCCCAGGATCGACCAAATTAAGCCCTTCCATGGTAAGATAGATGTCCATTCCTCCTGTGTAGGTTCCCTGGGTAAGACCAACGATCAGGAATGTTCCTTCCCCTGCCGCCTCCTGAAAGATCTGGGACACTTCTATGGTATCGCCGATCTCCTTCCCCAGCGCCTCCGCCAGATTCCCGGAAATGGCAGTTTCATTTTCATGCTTCGGATAGCGTCCGGCATAAAGGGAAGGGTTCTCCAATGCCCCATAATCGTTGTATACGCTCAGTGCCGCATATACCCCGTTATCACACAGAAGCCTTGAACTCCCCGGCTCAACAGCCAGCATGACCTTGCGGACGCCCTCTCCTTCCATTTCCTTTGCTATCTCTGCTGCGTCCTCCGGTCTGGATGGCTGGACATTTACGGAATAGACCTCCGTGCCCGTAACCTGCAGCAGCCCTCCCTTATCGTTTACCAGCCTTACATATAAGATGACAGCAAACCCGGCAACACACATGATCACAGATATGACAACGCCTGTAAGGATGCTCTTGATCCGCTCAGAACTTATCATCTTAAATATAATGGACAGATTTACCGGAAAAGGCGAACTCTCCATGGTCATCCCGCCCTTTCTCCCGGAAAGCAGCACTTTTCCCCTTTCCTGAATTGCTTCCACCGGCCTTATCCTGAATATCCCCCTTGATAAGAACAGGGTTACTGCCCCGATGACCAGCAGAATTGCCAGAAGGTTCCTCCCGGCAGCCCTTCCCAGGAATGCCGTGTTCCATACAAAACCAATATCCGTTGCTATATTTTTTATGACCGCCGGCATGATACACTGTGAGAACCCAATGCCGGCCATGCCGCCAGCAAGCCCCAGGAGCAAAAACTGCAGTACATAAGACATTACAATCTGTCCTCCTCCGTAACCCACTGCCTTCAATGTCCCAAGCTCCTTCAAGTCCTTATCCAGTGTGTTCCGCATATGGAACCAGATCACCATGAAGCAGGCCGCGATCCCTATAAAAGAGGCTGCATTCATGACTGCCACATAAATATTGAGGTTATTGCTCCGGCTGGCCTCGGCATAATTGATGTCCGAGGTATTATAAAACATTTCCCCGTCAGATCTCCCGGCTACAAATTCTGAAAACCTGTTTGCCAGCCCGCCCACACTTCCTTCCGTCTTTATCATGACCACCGCAGCGTCACAGTCTGCCCCTGTTCTTTCCTCCAGGGAACGAAAAGACGCTTGCGGAAGGTCAAAGGCAATATTTGACCTGCACCCAAAAAGCACATCCTCTGTAAAGCCTGCAATGATAAATGTCTCCTCCCATTCCCCGGATGAGATTGTAAGCATATCGCCAAGTCCAAATCCAAAGAACGTCCTGCACACATAAGGCACATAGATCCCGTTTTCCGGCATCTGATCCATATATTCCACAATCTTGAGGGATGAGAGGATTCCTTCTCTGTTAGCATCCCGGATCATCCAGCTCCCGTTTACGGGTTCCCCGTTCCCGGCCTAGATATCCATGTTCCGAAGCAGCAGGGCGTCTGACGTTTCCATAACAAGTATTTCTTCCTCTGCCTGCCGGAAGCCTGCGATCTCTTCCTGGTACCTTTCACAGAAGTTCCGTGGAAGGACTGCCGCAAAATCTGCACTGTTTGTCTCCGCTGCCTTTTCCTGATACAGCCTGCGGAAGCCTTCCGTCAACTGGCTGCCAGTGTAGGACAAGAGCATCGCTGCCATAAGCAAAAGGAAAAATGCAAACGACGTTTTCCTGCTTTTCTTTAAGTTTGACCTTACCAGCAAAAACATCCTTACCACCCCATTTCTTCGAGAAAGTGGAACAGCTTCTCTTTTCTTTCTTCCAACGCTGGTTCATCTTCGCCCTGGTAAGCTCCTAAAGCGCATTCCCCGTTTATCCGCCCATCCCTGAGATAAAGGATGCGGTTTCCGCGCAGTGCCGATTTCAGGTCGTGAGTCACCATGATAGTAGTCTGCCCTTTCCGGTTAAACTCTGTCAGAAGATCCAGTACGGCCTTTCCGGAAGCGGAATCAAGCGCACCTGTAGGTTCGTCCGCAAATACCACCTCCGGATTGTTGATCAGCGCCCTTACAATGCCTGCCCTTCCCATCTGTCCGCCTGAGATCTGCGAGGGGTACTTCCCCCACTCTTTTTCGGTAAGACCAACTTCCGCAAAAAGCTCCCTTCCCTTCTCCGCCACCTGCTTTTTGTCCCTGTTCGCAAGCAGCCCGCTCACCAGCACGTTGTCCATGAGGCTCATGCTGCCGATCAGGCAGACCTGCTGGAAAACAAAGCCGCAGTTTTTCTTCCGAAATTGCGCTAACTGCCTTTCTGAATATTTAGAAAAGTTGGTGTCCTTAAAGTAAACCTCCCCCATGCTTGCACTGTCCATCCCTGACAGGATATGGAGTAAAGTTGACTTTCCTGAACCGGAAGGCCCCATAAAAACAGTAAAGTCTTTATAAAATATCTGGATATCCATGTTTTTGATCACATGCTGGGGCACTTCCCCATTCATGTAGCTCTTACACAGTTTGTTTGTGCTGATCACAGCATTTGTGTTCCTTTCCATATATTCCATCCCTTCTGTATTGCTTTCAGCCGAAATACAAATTTTTTATTTGCTATAGCATATCACTCATAATCTTAACTGTCTTTAACAGGAATCTTAACAATTCTTAACTGCAGGCATTCTTTATAGTCATTATACATGATTTACTTTTTTTAGAAAAAGAATTTTCTGATATACAGATTTTTCCCCCGAAAGACAGATAGAAGACAGGGGAAGGCACTTGAAAAACCTCCCCCTGTCTTATTTGTTTTGCCAATCACGCTTCTACTTTTAACCTTGCTTCATATTGCAGTCTGTTATAAGCATTGCTCTCAATAGGTTGTACCTGAATACTATTTAGCAAAATGTCATACTCTATTAAACCACAGGAATATCCAAAGTAAATAACATCATACTTATCTCTATATTCGTTTAAAACCTCATCAAAGCAGTTTTTTAATTCTTCAAGATGTATAGGTATTGGTGGTTCGTCATAAAAAACAAATAATCCTACTTTCTCAAAACCTTGCTGCCTATACGACGCTAACTTTTTCATTTTCTTTCTTACGGCATCCTGAAAAATCAATTTTTCACTGTCACCGTCTTTCACTGGATATGTTAAACCCAGTTCATTAACTTTTGCGCCATTATTTTCAATAATCTGTTTTCTACGCTCTTTCTCTTCTAAACTACTTTCTATACGATATTTTGCAAATTCGCCCTCTATCTGCGCCTCTTCTTTTGTAACAGCTTCTGTAACCTCTATTCCTATCACTTTATTCTCGTCTCTGATATCAGGCGCATCATACACATTAAATCTAACATATGTATCGCCATAGCAATATTGTAAGATACCTAACGCAAGGAACTCCACATACTTTTTTCTATAACGAGATGTCAGTGGTTTTTTAAATGGAAACAGCTCATTAATCATATCTTCACTATTCATTTCAAATTCTCCCAATTATTCATACACAACAAATTACTCATATATATTTAGTTTTCATCCTCCGTGTAAGGCGACATCCCCATTTCTTCCCATGTGACCCCATAAGGCGCACCACCAGAAGTATATCCTGCTATATAATAAAAAGTCTCATCCTGATCCTCATGAAATACCGGAATATCCTTCTGCATTCTTTTCTGCTCACGGAGCCTTTTCCTTTTTGCCTTTTTAGCCCTCTGTATATCCTGATAGGCTTTTACTGCCACCTTTTCTCTATCAATCTGCTCTTTCGTTAAAGATACGCCTAACATCTGCAATTCCGCAACAGCTTTCATGCAATCTACGGCAAATTTTTTCCTATACGCCTTTATGATATCCCCACCATAAGGTGTACCGTCATATTCTGACACCCACTTTTCTGCTTTTGCTTTGCGTTCTGCAAATTTCATAGCTTTCTTAGCCGCTTTGCCTTTTCCCTTTTTCATAATAGATTATTCTTTCCCAATAAAAATCCGTCATTTTTTGCTGTTTCTAACTATATCCCATTATAACATAAACAAGCAAAACACAGATACGCTAAATTAGCAGAGCTGGACGTAGCACAAAAAAACAGGCTTTCCCATTCCCACCTTATAAGTGGGAAGGAAGCCTGTTTCCGTTACATTTTAATCTGCTTCAATCAGTTCAAACCGTTCAAATTCTTCATCTGTCATGTTCCGCAGCTTTTCGATTATCCTATTGGACAATTCCACCATATCCGGATCATCAAGGTACGGTAAAGCCCTTTCTATATCCTCTATGACCTCGCTCCTGCTCTCTCCTGCAAATATGCAGATTAAATTTACTTCTTCCACGGTAAAATTATGATTCATATTCTTACATCTCCCTCTGATTATTTTTTATGTTTTCCTGTGCTTCATGGTCTTTTCCCTGACCGGAAACAAGTGCCTTCTTCTCTGCAAGGCGGGCTTTCAAGGAAGTCCTTGCCGCAGGACGCTCCTGCTCTTTTTTGCTTTCTTCCCTTTGCGCCTTTTCCCCTGCGCCGTTGTTCAGCACATTATCGACCATGTTGTAATTCTGTTCTTCCATTTCCTCAATCTTTGCAAGGGGCTTGTATTCTGTCAGTTTTTCAAGCAGCTCCATAGCCCTCTTTGTTTCTTCCGGTTCCGTTCCCTCTGTAACCACATCGGCAAGCCACATTGCAATATCACGGGTATCTCTCTGCTCTAAGGCTTCCGCAATCTCCGACACGTTCTCCGTCATGCTCTGGCTGCTGTCACGGTAAAGGGCGGTATCATAATCATATGTGAAGCGGTCAAGCTCCACCGCAAGCTGTTCTGCAGGTGTCAGATCGGGCATACGCTTTTCCCATACCTTCGCTTCAAATTCCTCGCTCATACGTCCGTCTATCTCCATTTCCGGCAGCTTTGCCGCAAGCTCCGCAATCACTTCCATGGCCTGCGGGTTGCCCTTTATATCCGGGATATACTCTAAAATATCAAGGTCAATCCGTTTCCCGGTTAAAATGTCAATCCCCACATCCTCAAACGCCTCCGTTCCCGGTGTATGGATATTGACGCCGATTGCGGGGATACCGTGCATACGCTCCGGCGGTATCTGTTTCCAGATTGCGACAGCTTCCTCCACAGTAGGGATATTCTCATAAAACTCGCCTAAATTGTGGAACTCGCCGCACTCCGCAACCGTCAGCGTCACTTCCGTTTCTGCCTGCTCCGGAAACAGGCTTTCTTTCGTTTCTTTTTGGTTTTCCTCTCTGGAAATGCTGGCAGCCAGGTCTCTCTCCCTCGCTTCACGCACTCTCTCCAGATAGTCCTCCACCTGCGGGAGATACGTTTCCAGGCTCCCTGTCCTCTGCGCCGTGATCGGGTTAATATCCACTTTTACACCGCCGATATGAAGCCCGCTTTCATTGAGCATATCAAACAGCGCATCTTCCCGTTCATTCGTGGAAAGCTCCACCACCACATCAAGGTCAGAGCCTTCCTGCTCCAAACCCCGGCAGCGACTCCCGGTTACTGCCACATCCACAATCACAGCGTCTATGCCGGATTCATCTAACTGCGCCTGCACATGGCATTTTACAGTTTCCTCTATCTCTGCCGGGTTCATTTCGCTGATCTCATGGAACAGCTCATTTGTCTTTGCCTTGAAAGCTGCCACCACATCTCTCTGCGGCATGACAGCATTTGCCGCCTCCGCCTTCTCCATCAATCCATCATAATCAATCGGTATCAGCTTATCACTGTCACGGATATTTCCCCTTGCGCCATTATCAAAAGGAATTATTTTCAAATCCTCCACGATTTCGTTGATCGCTTCTTTGATACCGATACCGGGATTGTCATATACGCCGCCGTCTATTTCCTTATAATCCAGGCCCATAATGGAATAGTCATAGCCGCCCTCTGTTTCCTGGATGCTGATGTAACGGTCTGCTATCTGAAAGGCAAGCTCTGTTTCCGCCGGTTCTTCCGGTTCTTCCGGTTCTGTCTGTTCCGGCTTCAAATCATTCTGCTCTGCAGATTGATTGACATCGTGTCCGGAAGTTTCCTGTCTGCCCCCTAAAGACCGCTTCATTTCCGCAAGAACCTTATCCTTTTCATCTCCAAGGTCAATGATCTCGTCACCCTCGTCCAAATCCTCTAATTCTGGTGTTTTAGCCAATCTTCCCGGCCCGGTCTGCTCCGCCTGTGGCTCTGGTCTTTCTGCTTCCGCCTGTGGCTGTTCCGTCTCCTGCCGCCCTGTTTCCGGCTTCTGCGCATCCTGTCCGGCAGACATTTCTTTTTCCAGTTCCAGGACTTCCCTGCGGAACATACCGATAAAGCCGTCCAAAACTGCCGGGTGGCTGCTCACGATCAGTTCACGGTTCATATCTATTCCATGCACGATATTTTCAGGAATATAAAACTCTGATGCCCACGCTTTGTTATCCCTTGAAAAACGTCCATCCCATGATTCCTGCTGGAGCGTGTTGGCAAGGATAAACGCCATGCGCTCCGCACCGTACTTTTCCGCCAGAGGCTTTACAATATCATGCTTTAAGTGCATACCGTCAAAATTCTGCCGGATTGTTTCCTCAACCGCTTCCTTGCATTCCCTGTCAAATTTGTGGGATTTCATATATTTGTCCACTTCCCCATGCTCGGCTGCATAACTCAAAGTATGCCCATAGAAAGCCGGATAGGTTTCCTGTTCTGTTTGTCCAGCTTCCGGCTTCTGGACATCATGTCCAGAAGTTTCCTGTCTTTCTTCCGGTTCCGCTTTTTGAGTATCCTGCTCTTTTACACCCTCTAAAACCTTCATAAACTCAGGAAGTCTTGTAAAGCCGAAAGAATCTACAAAGTGTGCGCTGTTCTCCCCGTTCTCATGCAGCACTACAACGTCACTGACAGATAGGGAATGCCCTTTATAATCTGCCGGGTGGTCTATGTTGAATTTCTCAAAAACTGCGTTGAGCTTCTCCCTTTGCGACTGTCCGTGTATGCCTGAAAGCTCCCCTGCATAGACAAGGTTATAGTTTCCCGGCTGGATTTCCCCGAAATCGTCAGAAAGGATACCTCTTTTCAAAAGTTCCTCTGTACCCGCAAAATGAAAATCCCGAAGCCCTGGATTGTCTTTTAATTGATAAATGCCGTATTTATCGGTATCGCCATGCAGAAGCTGTGCTTCCCTGTCTGCGCCGCTTTCTTCAAGTTCCTCCCGCATAGCCCGGAAATTTTTCTCATTTTCCCAATCGCCTTTTTCTATGCCGAAGATTCCTCCATGCCCTGTGATCTGCTTCCTGTCATGCACGGTTGTTTCAGAGCCGTCCTCATGGAGCAGGTACACAGGCAGGTCATGGTCATAAAGCTCTAATGCCCTCCCCTGTGTCAATGGCAGCATTTCATTCCATGTATAGCCGTATTCCTCCATCTCCCATAAACCGATCATCGGGTCAGGGAGTGCGTCAATTTCGGCCTGTGCGTCAATGACCGCAAGGGCAGCCCCCTGACTGCCCTCCGTTTCCTCATAATAGATATGCTCCGCAAGTTCCCTTGTCTTTTCCATGTCATTCAGCTTAAAGGCATAATTCACGATAAGGTTCCGCTCATCATCAGAAAAAGCGGTTTTTGCATATTCCAGACGGTTGATGATGCCCTCCGCCTGCTTTACCGGGGAAAGGTGACTCATCATTACCACTTCTTTTTTATCCAGGTCAATCTCAAAATCATTAAACTGCGGCATACCGGAATTTCTGCCGCCGTCCACAATAATAGGGATATAATCAGCCCCACAGCTTTCCAGGCAGTCATGGATATTTTTTCTATCCTTAACCTCCAGCTTTGTGAGCGCTCCCATGATCTCCCGCACTTCCTCCGGTGTCTTATTGGTAATGCGCTCTACCTCAAAACCGTTTGAATGCGTGATTTTCAAAATCACATCATCCGCCCCGACAGGCTCCTTTGCCCTCTCGTTCCATTCCCTTTCTGCCTTCAGATCAATGATCTCGTTTGTATCGGTGTAATACCGGACATCAAGGTGGTATTCCCCGAACTCTTTCGTATCCTGATTGGCAATCTCCGTAGTCCATGCGCCTTTGCTTTCCAGATATGCGGCAACACTCAGCCTGTCATCGTCATTCATGGCCAAGAGGGCTTCTATGATCTCTGCCGCATCCATCCCCCTGACATTTACAAGTCTGTACTCGGACAGATCGCTGTTCTGTACCAGCAAAAGGCTCTCTTTTTCCTGCCCCCGCATCAGTTCCCGGTCACGCTGTAATTCCCGGAGCTGCCCCTCAATTCCTGTGATAAGCTCCGATGCAGTCCTGCGGATTGTATCAAGGGAAGATTTCAGTTCCTTCATGTCACGCCCTGATGACCACCCGGCTATATACCCGAAAGAATACTCCGCTGTATCTATGCCGAAGTGCTGGCATACCGTATAGGCAATGCTCTCTGCCCCAAATGCTAATGTATCCATTTGAAGCCTTATACTCATATTTCTATAATGTTTAGCATTTTCTTTTTTCTCCATATTTCCTCACTTTCCTGTTAAAAAGATGAGCATTATCAGATACGCTATTGATAGGAATCCCCTACATTACAGGGTTCCAGAAAGGAGCGCATTTGATATGCAAACAAACTATTTAGAAGCCACTTCATCCGTGCTTAGCCTGATGAAGAAACCCGACAGTGTATGTAAAAACATCAACGTACACAAAACCTGTTACACTTTGCTTTTCAGGCATCTGTCAGGTCAAGGCATCCCTTTTTCAATGGATGCTGCCCTTGACTGGCTTGACCTTAAAAAGCAGGAAATTTCCCATGGGACATACTCCCAATACAGGAATGCACTGTTCCGTCTCGAACATTACCTGCTCTTTGGCAACATTGACAGCCCCTTCTGCCGTTCAGAGGATTTCTTTTTCTGCCGGAGCGGCATGTCCGTATCCTTTTACCGCCTGACATTTGAACTGGAAGAATACTATGATGCCGTACAGAATCCCGCATACTACCATTCTTATGCCGTTGCCATTAAGGAATTTTTCAGGCTTGCGACATCATCCGGAGTAACAGAGCCGGAAGCGGTAACAATTGATCTCATTATCAAGTATTGGAACGACTATTGCTGTTCCCTGGAATCCTTGGCCAGGCGCCGCAATGCTGTATGTGCTATAACTGCCCTCATGAAATACCTGCACGGCAGGGATGGCATCCCAATCTGCTACCAGCTTGTCCTGTATGGGGAAAATGTCGGCAGGCTTTTGTCTATGAAGATGCCGGAAACCGGAACAGCTTTCCACCCAAGCGCTGCGCTTGACGGAAAAGCGGATGAGTATCTGGATGCTTTGGATGAATGGAAGTATATGGAGACTTCCAAGGGTCTTTACCGCAATGACCTTACATGGTATTTCATGTTTTTGGAGCTGAACCATGTATGCCATTCGTCAGAAACAGTGTCCGCATGGCTGTCCATGCTTCCCGAATATCCGAACCAGAAAAAGGATAACTGTTCCATAACTGCCCGGCGCCCGCACACCGTCAGGATGTTTGAGAAGTTCCTGCGTGGTGATATGGCAACTAATGTAGTCCATCAGTACCAGCGGGCATCTGACATGCTTCCTTCCTGGAGCCGGGAAATCCTCACTGGTTTTGTTGAAAGCCGGAAACGCGATGGCATGGCCAGGACAACGCTTGCCATGTGCAGTGCGGCAGGAAGCAGCTTCTTCCAATATCTTGAGACCGTCGGCATTGATTCCCCGGAAGACATAACCCCCCAGGCAGTTGCTGCATTCCATAACCAGGATACCCACTCGACCCCGGAAAGCAAAAATGGTTATGGCACCAAGCTCCGCCAGCTTCTCCGCTACATGGCGGACAAGGGTCTTGTGCCGCCGAACCTTGCTTTTGCCATACCGGCCAGCTGTGCGCCGCGCCGCAGTATCGTTGATGTCCTCAGCGAAGATATGGTGGAGAAGATCTATGATTACCGGGAGGAAGCCTCCAGCCCTATCGAACTCCGTGATACTGCCATTGTCATGCTCGGACTCCGTATGGGCATCAGGGGCGTTGACATCCTGAATCTCCGGGTAAGCGATTTTGACTGGAATGGTAAAACAGTTTCCTTTATCCAGCAGAAAACGGGAAAAGCCATGACACTGCCAGTACCGACAGATGCCGGGAACTCTGTGTATAAGTACATCCTTAATGGGAGGCCCCTGTCTGCTGATGCCGGGAACGGATATATATTCATCCGTCATCAGGCCCCTTATACCCCTTTAAAGGTTACGGCTGCCTGCCGCAATGCTTTGAAAAGGATCCTGTCCACTTATGGTTTTGAATTGTCACCGGGCCAGGGGTTCCACATGACAAGGAAGACATTTGCCACCAGGCTGCTCAGGGCTGACAACAGGCTGGACGATATCTCAAATGTCCTCGGACATGCCAGCCGGGAAACAGCCGAAGTGTACCTGGAACGTGATGAGGGACGGATGCGTATGTGCCCCCTGGAGTTTGGAGGTGTCCTGTCATGACATATACATTTGAAAGCGGCCTGGCAGAGCACATCAGAGGGCTTATTGCCCAAAAACATGCAGATGGCTTTATTTACAATTCCAATGAAAAGCTTTTAAAACGATTCGATGCTTTCTGCGCCCGGTATTTCCCCAACGAATCAACAGTCACCTATGAACTGGCTGCCAGATGGTCAGAAGCCAGGCCGGGCGAGGGCGCCGGATACCATAACCGCCGGGTATCAATCGTAAAAGTACTGGCCGAATACATACTTTCGCTCGGAGAAGACGCATATATCCCCGGCTTCTTCTGCAGGGAACACAAACCGGTTCTTTATATCCCTTCAAAAGAGGAAGTGAAAAAGCTGCTACGGAACATGGATACCCCCACATCACATAACCCGAAACAGCTGCGTCTTGACAGGGAATGCAAGGTGCTGTTCCTCCTTTATTTCTGCTGCGGGCTGCGCCTGTCAGAAGGAAGGCTCCTGAAATGGCAGCATATAGATTTGGAAAGCGGGACGCTTACTATACTTGGTTCAAAAGGCAGGAAAGACCGCCTTGTATATCTTCCGGAAGACAGCATTCCGATCCTGAAGATTTATAAAGGAAAAATGGAATCGGAATTTAAAGGTGTTGAATGGGCGTTCCCGGGTGCCAGCCCTGAAAAACCTGTTTCATGCTCAGGGGTAGAATCCTGCTTCAGGCGGCACTGGACAATGACAGTGACAGGGCAGACACCGGAAAAACACCCGACACCCCATTGCCTGCGCCATGCGTTTGTAGTTGAAAGATTTAATGAATGGATGGCGCAGGGGATAGATACCAATAAGATGCTCCCCTACCTCAGCAGGTACCTCGGGCATAAAAGTCCTGGAGAAACTTATTACTACTATCATTTGGTTGACAATGCCTTTGATACTGTACGGCAGAAGGACTCAGTTTCAGGAAAAGTGATCCCGGAGGTGAAGCTGTATGAAGAATAAAAATGCTAAAACACCTACGGATCAGCTCTTTTTTTCAAAGACCTGGAATTTTCTGAATATTTACCTGGTCAGCCAGGCAGGGAGAAGCCCTGCAACAGCCGAATCTTACCGGGATTCCCTGACTGTGTTCAAAAACTACCTTACGGGCGAGCTTGGCAGCCCTATCAGTATTTTTAAGTTTTCTGACTGTACAAAAGAGTGCATTTATGGTTACCGGGAATATCTTCTCAACAAGGGAGTCAAGCCCTCCACTGTCAATGTCAGGGTAGCCGCCATACGTTCTTATTTAAACTATGCAGCAGACATGGATGTATCGGTACAGTCAATAGCCCTTGCCATAAGCCGGATATCGCCATGCAAGACCATAGCAAAGGAAAACCCCATCCTTACCGAAGATGCGCTTACGGCGCTGCTTGCGGCCCCTCCCCATACCCGGACCGGCATCAGGGACCGTGCAATACTGGTCCTGCTTTATGATACTGCAGTGAGGATAAGCGAACTGCTTAACATCAAGCTGTGCGATATCGTGCTGGATAAAAGATATCCATATGTTTTTATTACTGGAAAAGGGAATAAGGAACGCACCATTCAGCTTACAGATAAAGCAGCCGGCCATTTAAAAGAATACCTGCGTGTTTACCATGGGGCTTCTCCCAAAGATGCTTATCTGTTTTCAACAACCATAAAAGGTGTGACTGACCGTATGTCTGTTGGCAATGCCCAGCGCATTATAAAAAAATATGCTGCGCAGGTCAGGGCCGAAGGGGTTGTGCTTCCTGAATCTGTGCACTGCCATATGTTCCGCAGGACAAGGGCGACAAACCTTTATCAGGACGGCGTAGCAATAGAGCTGGTTTCGACAGTACTCGGCCATGCCCGTACAGATACAACAAAAAACTACTATGCCAAAGCCTCCGTTGAGCAGCTTCGGGATGTCCTCGAATCAGTACCAATACCAACAGAAAAAGAAGAGCCTTTGTGGGTGGGCAATGAAGATGAGATAGCCCGCCGCTGTGGGTTAAGGTAACTGATAATGCTCATCTTTTTGAGTTAAAACGTTGAATTACTCAGCATTCCTATAAATGATTAGCATTATGGAATGCTGAGTATAACGCTTCCACCTCCCTCGTCATCTGGTTTTTCTTCTCCCCAAGCTCCTCCATCACATCCCGGTCATGGCACATGGCATGGGTCACTTCATGGACGGCGGTTTTCATGGTCTGCTTTTCGCTCATGCCTTCCTGGATTACGATTTCTTTATTGGCATTGCTGTAATATCCTTTTGCATCCCCTTCAATCTCCGCATAACGCATAGAGGCCGGGGACGCCATCCCAATCGCCTCCATGAAAATTTCAAAGTTCTCCACACTCCCCCTCAGCTCCGGTGTGTCCAGCTCAGGAAGTGGGTCGCCGTAAGTCTGTGAAATGTCAAATACCGTTGCCACACGGAACCGTGGGATGATATGCTCCACTTCCTCCGTTTCCGGCTGTCCGTCCGGGCGCAGGACTGGTTCATTCGTTTCCGGGTCAAATTTCTCTATTTCCTCTTTTTCCTTGATTGGCGCAGGGGCAATGATCTTGATCCCTTTCTCCCCACGCTTCCCCCGCCGATTGAATTTCTTGTTCCAAGTGCCTAAGCCTGCAACCAATGTTGACTCCGGCTTTTGCATGGCTATCAAAAGCGTATTGTTAAAACTATAATTGTGGAACTGCGACATGGTTTTCAGATACTCCGTATATTTTTCCGAAGTAAACAGATCCTTTATGCCCTGTTCCAGCCGTTCTGTAATCTCTTTTAACTGTT
>OFFW01001513.1_pt1 | contig 13964 bp, 12 predicted proteins | sample 1521501 | NCBI WGS metagenome assembly OFFW01 (sample SAMEA3504107, study PRJEB24116) | mouse gut metagenome | biome: mouse gut; feature: mouse-associated habitat; material: faeces | place: Denmark | collected 2011
GTTTTGAAATTGGTAGGGTAGTTTTGTGCAAATTTCTATATTTGCTCATTTATAGTTATATACTATGGAACTTCGCTTTTCATTGATTTATATCCGATATTTATTGTATAATATCGTAAGAACGTATATCGGGAGAGGGTTCGCTTATGAATTTCAATACATCGTATAACAAGATTGTGACAGATGAAAACTTGATGGAAACGGTAAAGCATGGAAGCATTGGCTACCCCTTTCACTTTTATTATGACAATTTAGCCCTGTTTGACTTTCACTGTATTGAATGGCACTGGCATACCGAATTGGAGTTCGTTTATATTGAATCAGGAACTGTGACTTTTTGGATTGGAGAAAAACAGTTTATTTTAGCGGAAGGAAATGGCGTATTCATTAATTCTAAAATCCTTCATCGCTTCTATTCTCCAGCTGAAGCTGTTATTCCAAATTTTTTATGTTTGCCTTCTTTTATTGCTGCGGAAGATAGTTTTATATATCAAAAATATATTTTACCGATTATTTCTTCCGCCTTATTTTTCCTGATTTTTGATGCGGAAGTTCCCTGGCAGGCGGAGGCTTTATCCATTATCAGGCAGATCATTGCTGCGCAGGAGGGGGTCTCATCCTGCGAACTTGCCACCGCATCTCTCATTCAAAGGCTTTGGTTGGAGATATATGAAAATGCGGATATTACATATACGAAAGACCATATAAATGATTCAGCTTCTTCGCAGGCAAGATTACAGTTGATGATGCAGTACGTTCATCAGAATTATTCCCATGATATTTCATTAGAGGACATTGCAGGGCATGCAAGGATCAGCAAAAGTACCGTATTAAACCTTTTCCATAAATATTTACACATTACTCCGATAAACTACCTTATCAATTATCGTTTAAATGAAGCCGCCCGATTACTTTCAAAGACCGAGAAAAAAATCAGTACTATTTCTGATGAAACAGGATTTAATAATGTAGACTATTTCTGCAGATTATTTAAAAAGCATTATCATTTAACGCCGACTGAATACCGGAAAAAGAGATTGTTTTTTAGCGGAATGTGCAATAATAGTAGATAAAATTACGTCTGAGCGGTATAATCTAAAGGATATAGAATGCGGCAAATTTGAATGCAGCAGTGGATACGATTATGAAAACTTTGATATTAAACGGTTTGCCAAGAATAAATAGTGATACTAACAGTCTTACTATCAAGATTTTTCAGAATTAACTGGAAAATTATTGGATGTTGGGTTTATTATAATCTTTTTGCAGAGAATCAATATTAAGCGTTTGAGGCGAGGGGAATTGGAATGGAGCAAATTGAATTGATAAAACCGGGAATGGAGTATGCCGACGATATATGGGATTTTCGTCAGGAAATTTTAGATTGTGACGCAGAGAGTGAAGACCAGTTTGCAGGTTGTATATCATTGGATGTAAGTGTGTCCGCTGAAGAGTGGATCAAAATGTGTGAGCTCAGAATGAGTGAAGAAACATGTGTTAAGGCAGGTACATCGGTTCCTTCCAATATGTATTTAGCCGTTCGGAAAAATGATAACAGAGTTATAGGTATTATAGATTTGCGTCACCATATAAATCATCCGATTCTTGGAACATGGGGAGGACATTGTGGATATTCGGTACGTCCTTCTGAACGAGGCAAAGGATATGCCAGGGAAATGCTTCGCCTGAATATACGAAATGCGAAAGCATTAGGAATTTCCAAACTTCTTATTACATGTGATGTAAAGAACATGGCCAGCGAAAAAACCATACTTGCTAACGGCGGTGTTTATGAGGAAACCATAGAAGTTGATGGATGTAAGATGAAAAGATTTTGGATCGAGGTTAATGATTAGGCAAAAAAGAGTTTTCTTTCCATAATAGGATAAGCAAACTCTTTTTTATTACATTCTTATTTTTTCAACCCTCAGTTTTCACTGGCATATTCATTTTAGCATGTAAATACATAAAAGTAAATTATTTTGAAAGTACATGTTCAAAAAGTGATTCAATAAAAATGTAATAAAATATTTATTCTAATATTGAAAAACATATTCGCATGTGCTAACATAAAAATACAGTTATGAGAATTCATATAATGCGGTTCTAAATTAAACAAATACAATCCGGCATGGGGGATACAAAAGTGAATGCAAAGACTGCGCATATAACCAGGACAGAAAACGAAATATTTGAACAGGACTTAAAAGAGCATTTATTCCATACAGCCGCATTATGCAAAGGGTATATGGGGAAAATGGGCTGTGCGGCCATGGGATATCTGGCGGGTATTCTGCACGATGCAGGCAAAGCCGGGTCGGCTTTTCAGGGCAGGATGGAGGCCATACGGGAAGGACGGCCGGATCCGGGACAGAAAGGGGGACATGCCTCTGCAGGTGCGGTGCTGCTTAGCAGATGGGGAGGCAAGACAGACAATTTTTACAAGAATTTCGCTTTACAGGCCATATGTGAAGCCATTTTTTCCCATCACGCGGCACTGCCGGACAATATATCCCCCCGGCTGGAGGATGGGTATAAGGCCAGGCTTCAATGTGAAGAGGCGGAATTATCGGAAATAGAGACATATTTTTGGAGTGAAATTATCTCCCGAGAGGACTTTGAGAAACTTTTGGAGCAGGCATACGGGGAGGCGGAAGCATTTGTAAACAGGGTGAAACAATGCGTAAGAGCCCAGAAAGAGATGGAATTTTTCCTGGGCATGGCGGAGAAGATGCTGCTGTCAGCTCTGATTGACGCCGACTGGCTGGACAGTGCCATCAGCGGCGCAGGGGGACAGTTGGACTTTGGGGATCTGGATGGGGAAGACGATGAAAATCTTTCCAGGGAAAAGCTGTTTACATATTTTCTGGACAATTTGGAAAATGGACTGAGGGAAATGAACCGCTCCTCCAAACCCATCAATGTATGGAGAAATCGCATCTCCGAACAATGTAAGGAGGCAGGGGCCAGAGAGGGAGGGGTCTATACCCTGTCCTGCCCCACCGGGGCCGGTAAAACCCTGGCGGTGACCCGCTTTGCCCTGACGCATTGCATCCGGCAGGGCAAAGAGAGAATATTCTACATCATTCCCTACCTGTCCATCATTGACCAGACGGCCAAAAGCATAAAGAAAGCGCTTGCAGCCGGCAATAGGGAAGGCACTGACGAACTGGTGGAAAACGGTATTTTGGAACTTCATTCCCAGGCAGAGTATAAAAAGGGGGAAAATAGGTCAGGCGCCTCATGGAGCGGGGAGGAAGAACCCGCCGCCGACGGGGACTTCTGGGCACAGAGGATGACGGAGCCCATAGTACTGACCACTATGGTGCGTTTTCTGAATACATTTTTTGCCCGGGGGACCAGAAATCTGCGCCCGGCCCATCAGTTCCAAAACGCGGTGCTTATCTTTGACGAGGTGCAGACCCTGCCTGTAAAGCAGATCGCCCTGTTTAACAGTCTGATCAATTATCTGACACAGCTCTGCGGGTGCACATGCGTCCTGTGCACCGCCACCCAACCTCTGCTGGGGGAGACGGTAAAACCGGTTTATCCCGTCAAAATGGCGGAACCTGCGGCCCTGGCAGAGCTCCCCCCGGAAGCGGGGGAAGTCTTCCGGCGGGTGCAGATAGAACCCCGGCTGAAGGCGGTGGGTTATACCCAAAAGGAACTGGCAGATTTCGTCTGGGAAAAGGCGGAAGAGAGCGGAAACGCGCTGGCAATCCTGAACACCAGAGACTGCGCGCTGGCTGTTTACAGTGAATTGGCAAAGCGGGCGGGGGAGGCATATAAAGTGTATTACCTGTCCACAAAACTATATGCGGCGCACAGGAAAAGCATTATTGAAAAAATCCGAGGAGACTTGTCTTGCGGAGAAAAAATCATAGTGGTCAGTACATCCCTGATTGAGGCCGGCATAGATTTTGATTTTTCCTGCGTGGTTCGATCCCTGGCGGGAATGGATTCCATAGTCCAGGCGGCGGGGCGGTGCAACAGGGAAGGGCTGCGGGGGGTGGAGACCACCTATATTGTCAATCCCTGTCAGGAACTGGAATCACTGGCACATTTGAGAGACATCAGGAAGGGAGCGGAATCGTCCCGAAGGATACTGGGGGAATTTGAGAAAAACAGGGCACGCTTCGGGGGTGAATTGCTGTCCCAAGAGGCAATACACACTTATTTTTCATACTATTTCTGGAATAGAAAGGAAGAAATGGTTTATCTCATACCGGGACAAAACAAGGTTTCCCTCTATGACTGGTTGGCAGATAATGTGGATCTGGTGAGGTCGGGCGAGGCGCACAAAGTTTATGAGAAGAAAGTATTAAATCAGGCGTTTAAAACAGCGGCAGAACATTTCAGCGTTATAGAGGAGCGTGGGAATTCCGTATTTGTGCCCAGGGGCCGGGGGAAGGAGATCTGGGAGGAGATCCAGAGAAATACCAAACCAGGAAAGACAGACTACAAGTATATAAGGAGCCTGTTAAAGGAAGCACAGCAATATGTGGTTAATCTGCAGAATTATGAAATAGAGAAGCTGGGAAAGGGGGCCATACAGTGGGAGGATAAAATGGGAATGTACGTCCTGAACGAGATGTATTATGATGAAAAGGCCGGTATTACCGGGGAAATCAGCAGTAATATGCTGATTCATATGTTTTAGAAACGGTTACAGCCTGTTCAATGTCTTTCCGCATCGGATTGGGAGATCAATGGGAATCTGCGGAATGGAAGGGAGCAGGAGGGAAGCAATACAGTCAGTTGTATTGGACGGAAAGGAGGAGCATGGAAAAAGAGAATAGCATTACATTTGCGCTGACAGGGCGCCGGGCGCTTTTTACGGATCCTGTCAGCAAGATGGGGGGAGAGAAATTTACCTACCAGGTTCCCACCTACCAGGCGCTGAAAGGAGTGCTGGAAAGTATCTACTGGAAACCTACGCTGGTCTGGGTCGTAGACAGGGTGCGGGTTATGAAACCCATCCGTTCGGAATCCCAGGCCGTCAGGCCCATCGACTACGGCGGGGGCAACACCCTGTCGATCTACACCTATCTCTCAGATGTGGAATACCGGGTGCAGGCGCATTTTGTGTGGAATGAGAACCGACCTGACCTGGTCAGGGACAGGGATGAGAACAAACACTTTTTTATTGCCAGAAGGGCGCTGGAAAAAGGAGGCAGGAGAGATATTTTCCTGGGGACCAGAGAGTGCCAGGGCTATGTGGAGCCTTTGGATTTTGAAAGCGGCCCGGGAGCGTATGACGAGGTCGATGAATTTCCGCTGGGTCTGATGTTTCATGGGTTTACCTATCCCGATGAGGCGGTGCGGCAGGAGGAGAAGAATAAGCTGACGGCCAGGTTTTTTCGCCCGGTGATGAAGAAAGGGATTATTACGTTTCCGGCCCCGGAAGAATGTGCCATACGCCGGATTCTGACGGATCGAAAACCCAGGGAGTTCAGCCTGGAAAAAGGGAATGCGACATTGGCGGGGGGAGGTGCGCTGGATGAGTTTTCTGAATGATTTGTACCTTACCTATGAGGCCTGCAAGAGCGATTCCCAGCTTTTGCCCATCGCTCATCTGACCCAGAATGCCCAACTGGAGGTGGTTCTGGATGAGGAGGGAAAATTTTCCAGAGCCAGTCTGGTGGACAAGGAGGATGCGGTCACGGTGATCCCGGTCACAGAGGATTCCGGCAGCAGGAGCGGCAAAGCCATTTTTCCCCATCCGCTGTGTGACAAGCTGGAATATATCGCCGGGGACTATGGAGATTTTGTACCGGGCAGCAAAGGGGATAAATTTGAAATCTATATTGCGCAGTTGGGCGCATGGGTCCAGTCAGATTACAGTCTGCCCCAGATCAAGTGTGTATATGGGTATCTGAGGGAACGCAGACTCATGGAGGATCTACGGGAGGCCGGTTTTTTTACCTTCGAGAACGGCAGGATCAAGGCGGAAAAACAGCAGGGAGTGGCGCTGGAGAACTGGTTTGTACGCTTTGCGGTAGAGGTTCCGGGAGAGCCTGAGAGCAGACTGTACTGCGACGGGCAGGTATTTGACAGCTACATAAAATATTATCTGTCCAGTCAGGACAGCAGGGAATTATGCTATGTTTCCGGCGAGGTCGTGCCCTGTTCCGAGAAACACCCGGCCAAAATACGGAATACTGCCGACAAAGCCAAGCTGATTTCCGCCAACGACGCATCGGGTGTACTGACCTTCAAGGGGCGGTTCCGTGAGAGTACCCAGGTGGCTTCCGTGGGTTATGAGATATCCCAGAAGGCTCACAGCGCCTTGCGCTGGCTGATTGCCAGACAGGGTCTGAAAATCGGGGAACAGGTATTTGTAGTGTGGTCCATAGTGAATCCCCACATGCCCAGCCCCTTTTCCGATTTGGATTGGGAGGAGGAAGAGGAAGTCTTTACTGACGCCGCGTATTCGGATTGGGTGAGACAGGCAATCTGGGGATCGGCCCAGGCGCCCCAGGACAGTGATACCGTCATGGTGATGGGTGTGGAAGCGGCCACCACAGGCCGGTTGTCCATTCCTTTTTATCAGAAATATGGAGCCAAGCAATTTATCCAAAATGTGGCCAGATGGAAAACGGAGACCTGTTGGCTGAACCAGTCGAAAAAGGTACAGGCCTATGTGCCCTGGTCCCCCTCTTTGGTGGAGATCGTAAAGCTGGTGGCAGGGGAGAAAAACGCCAAGTTGAATAAATGTGTGCGGGAACGGCTGATCCCCTGCATCGTGGAGGGCAGGAAACTTCCCTATGATATAGTGTTGTCGGCCCTGGGGCAGGCCGTTAATCCTTCACACTTTAAGGAATATTGGGAGTGGTGCAGGGCTGTGACAATTACATGCGCCCTGTTGAGAAAATGGCAGATAGAAAGAGGAGACGGAAGGGAGGAATACAGCATGGGTTTGAATGCAGAGAGTGAGGACAGAAGTTACATTTTCGGGCAGCTGCTGGCCACGGCGGAGATGTTGGAGAGAAGCGCGCTGTCCATGGGAAGCGGCAGCAATAAGGAGGGCATACGGAACACGGCGGCAGAAAAGTATTTTGTCCGATTCCAGAGATACCCGGTGGAGACTTGGACAACCATTCGGAACCAGCTGCATCCGTATGTGATGAAGCTGAAAAACGCAGGGAAGTTATATTATGTCAACAAACTGGACGAATTGACTTGCAGACTGGATCTGACCCGGAGGGACAAGCTGGAACCCACCTTCCTGCAGGGTTATAGCAGTCAGCTTGTGGAGTATCGCAGTTCTTATAAGAAGCAGGAGGATGGCAAGCCGGAGGAGTAATATGTTCCGAAAAGAGACTTTGTATGTAAAACAGCCTAAAGAGGCGCAGCAGGGAAAGGATGGTAAAAATATGAGTGAATTTACAAACAAGATTGACTTTGCAGTGGTATTCAGCGTGAAGAACGCCAATCCAAACGGTGATCCGCTGAACGGGAACAGGCCCAGGGAGACCTATGACGGATTCGGAGAGGTGTCGGATGTATGTTTAAAAAGGAAGATCCGCAACCGCATGATGGATCTGGGATATCCGGTGTTCGTGCAGTCTGACGATCGGAATGTGGACGGCATCAGAAGCCTGAGCGATAGAGCGGGGGCAGCGCCGGAACTGAAGGAGGCGGGAAAGGACAAGGAGAAGTATGCGGCTGCCGCCTGCAAAAAATGGATGGATGTGCGAACTTTTGGCCAGGTATTCGCTTTTAAGAGCAAGGAAAAGGGAGCCGAGGGGGACGGCGTATCGGTGGGGGTGAGAGGTCCGGTGTCCATCCAGACGGCTGTGAGTGTGGCGCCCATCGACATTTCCTCCATGCAGATCACCAAGAGCGTTAACAGCGAGACCAGCGATAAGAAATCCTCAGATACCATGGGGATGAAGCACAGGGTTGACTTTGGTATGTATGTTACCTATGGCAGCATCAATCATCAGTTGGCGGAAAAAACAGGTTTTTCGGACGAGGATGCGGAGATAATCCGGCAGATTCTGGTGACATTGTTTGAGAATGATGCGTCTTCCGCCAGACCCGACGGCAGCATGGAAGTATGTAAGGTGATCTGGTGGAAGCACAACTGCTTCCTGGGACAGTATTCCTCCGCCAAAGTACATAGATGCCTGAAAGTGAGCAGAAAGCCTGGAGTAGAAATTGCCAAAAGCCAGGAGGATTTTGAGATAAGGGTTGAGGAACTGCCGGACCTGAAGGTTGAGATCTATGACGGAATTTGAATATAATGAAGAGGACTTTCTACAGCTTGCGGGATTGCAGCATTTTACCTTTTGCAGAAGGCAATGGGCATTGATCCATATAGAACAGCAGTGGGAAGAGAATGTTCTCACCGTAAAAGGCAGCCTCTTTCATGAAAAGGTGCATGACGGGTATTCCAGGGAGAAACGAAAGAATGTGATCATTTCCAGAGGAATGCCCGTGCGTTCCAGAACTCTGGGAATCAGCGGGGAGTGCGATGTGGTGGAGTTTGTCCGGGCAGAAGAGGGAATTTCTCTGCCCGGGCGGGAGGGAAAGTATATCCTGTATCCGATTGAGTACAAACGGGGCAAAACAAAAATCACGGATGAGGACAGAATGCAGTTGACGGCTCAGGTATTATGTCTGGAGGAAATGTTTCTGACAGAGATTCCCCAGGCCTATCTGTTTTACGGGGAGACCCGCAGGCGGGAATGCGTGGAAATTACGGAAACTCTGCGGGCTGAATGCAGGCGGCTGCTTCAGGAGATGCACCAATTTTATGCAAGGGGATATACGCCCAAAGTGAAAAGGGCTAAGAAATGCGAGGCCTGTTCTCTCCGGGAACTTTGCCTGCCAAAACTGGAGAGCAGGAAAAATGTGTCGCAATATATCTCTCAAAATGTGGAGTCTGATTGAATTCGGAGCCGCATGTACTCAAGGACTCAGGACAGATGCTGTCTGTTTGAGCATTCTCGCAGGTATAAACTGTGCGCAGTGTGCAGAGAGAAACCTGGAACGGAGGTAACAAGCATTGGCAGCCGCAGTATCGCTGGCCGGAAATATGGGGTTGGAGTAGATGTCATACACAAGATTGTGAGGATAAGTACATGAGGAAGTTGCTGAATACGCTGTATATTACATCCAGTGAATACTATCTGTCATTGGACGGGGAAAATGTGATTATTTCTCAGAGCAAGAAAGAGATAGGGAGACTGCCGCTTCACAATCTGGAGGCTATTGTGACCTGTGGATACGCCGGGGCAAGCCCGGCGCTGATGGAAAAGTGCGCGGCAGGAAATATCTCCATAACATTTCTGTCTCCCACAGGCAGATTCCGGGCCAAAGTAACGGGAAAGGCATATGGCAATATCCTGCTAAGAAGGACACAATATCGAATGGCAGATGACAAGAAGCAAACTTTGGAGATTGCCCGGAATTTTATAATCGGAAAAATATATAACCAGCGAAGCGTTATAAACAGAGCCCAGCGGGATTATGCGGAACGGCTGGATACAGAAAAGCTAAGCCTTGTCTCCGGGCAACTCAGGGAGACCCTTCAGACGGTGAGAGAGGCGGACACCATGGAAACGCTGCGGGGAAACGAGGGAGAAGCGGCCTCTCGATATTTTTCCCAGTTCAATCAGCTGATCCTTCAGCAAAAAGAGGAGTTTTGTTTTGATATAAGAAACCGACGGCCTCCATTGGACAGGGTGAATGCACTACTCTCCTTTACATATGCCCTCCTGACCAGCATGTGCGTGGCGGCCCTGGAGACAGTTGGCCTGGATCCCTATGCGGGGTTTATGCATACGGATCGGCCGGGGCGATGTTCGCTGGCGTTGGACTTAATGGAGGAACTCAGGGCCCCCTATGCGGATCGCTTTGTCCTGTCTTGCATCAACAAAAAAATGGTGGACTCATCAGATTTTGAAGAGAAGGAGAATGGGGCCGTTTTCCTGAACGAGTCCGGGAGAAAAAAATATCTGGCAGTGTGGCAGAGCAAAAAGGCGGAAAAGTTAACCCATCCCTATTTACAGGAGAGCATTGAATGGGGACTTGTTCCGTATGTGCAGGCTTTGCTGCTGGCACGATTTATTCGAGGAGACCTGGATGGATATCCGCCCTTTTTATGGAAATAGAATGGGTAATACCTATGGAATGTGTTATATGGTGGAGGGGCTTATATGTTAATCGTTGTCACTTATGACGTATCTACCGAAACAGCCGCAGGAAGGGCCAGATTGCGAAAAGTTGCCAAACAATGTCAGAATTATGGACAGCGTGTCCAAAACTCAGTATTTGAATGCATTATAGATGAGGCTCAATACGTCTCTTTTAAGAGTAGTTTGTTGAAATTGATCAATGAGGATGAGGATAGCCTGCGCTTTTACCGTCTGGGAAATGCGTACCGCAATCGTATAGAGCACTATGGCAGTAAAAAGACGCCGGACCTGGATGCTCCTATAATTTTCTAAACAGTGCGAATACTAAGTACACATCTTTTTCCAGTGACTTTCGCACCCGATAATGTATCTAAACAGGAGCAATAGAGGGTCTTAAAAGTGAGGTAGTTGTGAGATATTGTTTATAATAGATAATTTGTCGGTATTAGAAGTTATTTTTTTGTATGTTTTTGGTGTCACTCCCTGTGCGGGAGTGTGGATTGAAATGTTAAAGTTTGACGGCTCCGGCTGCACGCCAGAGTCACTCCCTGTGCGGGAGTGTGGATTGAAATATGAAGGATCTGGCGACCGTCAAGGACAAGGGCGTCACTCCCTGTGCGGGAGTGTGGATTGAAATTGCCCTTATACTCCAGCGTTGCCCCGTCCACGGATAGTCACTCCCTGTGCGGGAGTGTGGATTGAAATACCATGAGGCAGCGGGCCCGCATGTTATACATGGGTCACTCCCTGTGCGGGAGTGTGGATTGAAATCATAAAATCAAATATTGATAGCTGGCTGTCCTCTGTCACTCCCTGTGCGGGAGTGTGGATTGAAATCTGCTGACCGTGAGGCCGAGCTCGTGAAGGCTGGCGTCACTCCCTGTGCGGGAGTGTGGATTGAAATGTTGTGGTATCTCTTATCGAACGAGATCACCGCCGTCACTCCCTGTGCGGGAGTGTGGATTGAAATAACATGTGGCAGAGCTCCAGCAAGGGCCGCGTGGGTCACTCCCTGTGCGGGAGTGTGGATTGAAATTGGAATACGCGGAGGCCGCCGAGGATCTCGCGGAGGTCACTCCCTGTGCGGGAGGGTGGATTGAAATGCGCTCTGGAGCAGATCAAGGTGAGACTCATTCCTGCTCTTCCTGTTTTTTTGAGGAAACACATTTGGGAGTATCTCTTCGTCCTGCTGTTCCTGTTGCGTAAATGGGGAAGATTGGATAAAGTAAAAGCAGGATGCCATCAAAGGAGTAGACTGATGGAACAAACAAATTTTGAACAATTATGCCAGAAATATGCGGATGTGATGGAAGATCGTGCTGTTACAAATATTTCTGGATGGACGGAACCTAATTCAGATACTCCGCGTGATGAAATCGCTTATCGGGAGCGATTGAAGAGAAACGCTCCTGTTTTGCATAAAAAAATCAGCGAGGCGTTATCCTTTGACTAAATCGCCAAATGATGTATTGCGTATACTTGCAACAGATAAAGTTTTGAATAGACTGGAAACATATAATCAATACTACCTGGAAAATTTTGAACCTTTTTTCAATGGAATATATCTGAATCTAAAACTGCTTCGCCATGCCATAGAGAGCTATTTTCTTGATATTTACCGGATGAAGAATTTTCATGGTATAGAATATGCAGACTGTCATAAGCGTGCTGCGTTTTCTATGATTTGGATTGTAAAGGCTCATCCAATACAATTAGCTACTGATGTGTGCATGACAGAATCCATGTTGGTTATTAATGAAGTTTTTGCTGTTCACATTGGCCTGGCTCATCTTGATATTGATATAAAAGACATTTCTGGCAAATATATTCGTAATCTTATTTACATTTTGCATTTTCGTTCTCAAGCCCCTGAAATATTAGCATCAACTATGTACTTGCTGGAGTGCGGCGTAAAGAAGAAACTTCCCTGAAATGAGAAAGGGATACTTTCCTTATTTTAATGTGTTTCTGTTGCGTAAAGCGTTATTTTGCAGACAAGAAGTGGGGAACTGAACGCTGCCTTAACATGAAAACATTTACTGAGTTGGAGAAAACTCTTACAGATTGAGCCGCCAGATGTGAAAAAACTCTGGACGTTACCGCAGATTTAAACAGAGCCAGCAAAAAAACGGCAAGAGTGCCTACTCAAGATTGACAGCCGTCAGGATGGGAAAATTCGTCAGATCCTTTACGGAAATATTCAGGAACGCCAGCACAACATTCCTGAGCCGGGTGCATGTTTCTGCGGTTACAGGCGCAAAGCCATGGGCAAGCAGGGAAAAGTTTCTGGCATGAAGCAGGGCCTGAAGCTCCTCCTGATGTTCCATGAAACGCAGACCAAGAGGATGCCTGAGGCTTGCGAGGAGCTGATAGGCTCTGAACAGAGGGAGCTGCATCACGCCGTCATGACTGATAACCGGAGAGCTTTCTTCCAGAAAATCCTGCGGCAGGTCTTTGAGAGAAAGGGAACTCGTATCAAGGCCATGGTCACAGACCAGCGCAGTCTTTGCAGCTTTTTCCAGCAGTGAGTACAGGCGGGCCACGGCGTCGTCATAACAGCCCAAAGCTTCGCGCCTGAGGGCATTTGCCGCGAGATCCCGAAGATAGTTCGGACATGGACGCTGATGCTCCATAAAGCCGGAGAGTTCAGCCGTGGCGCTTGTCAGGGCAAGGCTGTTGATTTTAACCTGTTCAATGAATGTTGCCAGAGAGGGGGGAGCCTCGCTTTCGATTTCCGTAATGGCCTGCTCAAAAAGAGTTTTCGCTTCGGCGTAACGGAAGCCGTCCCAGAGCGCGTAGGCGCGAAAAAGTGTTGCAAGAGCCGTAAAAGATGCCGGATGTACGCCGTGTTCCGCAACAAGTCCGGCCAGTCTTTCCGCTTCCGAAAAGCGGCAGGCATTGAAAGCGTCCGCCATCTGCCGGATATGCGCGAAGGCCAGAACCTGCCACGGGTTGGCCAGATGCATGATCTGCTCCTCGCCATCCCGCACGACCCCGAGCCCGTCTTTGCTGCGTTGTCCGCCGCCGGTGTAGGTGAACTGGACATTGCGTTCCATGAGCGCCATGACCAGAGCGGCGGACATGACCTTTGTGCCTCCGGTGAAATCTCCCAGCAGCGCTGTGTCGGCAGGCAGATGCCGCGCATCCAGAAATGCCGTTATGCAGGCGCGGATTTCCATAACGCAGGACAACAGATCCTGCTCATTGGGGAGAGGCAGGATATTCCATTCCGGCAGGAAATCCAGCGCAGGCAGTATTTGTTCTTTTACTGAAGGGACGGAGGCACGGGAACAGACAAAAAGCACATGCTCCGGTCTGTGGCTGCGGATGCCATGGATGACGGGCGCGGGGCTTCCGCCCACAGTGCAGATGAGGATACCAGGATCAATGGGTAACATTCCGAATCCAGCTTTTGAGGTTGTCTTCCAGTTTCAGCACATCTGAACCATACAGCAGCTCAATATGCAGATCCCTGCAACGCTTAATATCCACGCTGCGAGGTTCATGCACAGAAACGATCAGGCCGCGCGAGAGTACGCCGCCAAGATTTTTCCGCACGGAGTCAAGCTTATAGATGGCCCTTGAGAATCCATCGCGCTTTGCCAGATTGGCGGTCTTGCATTCAATGACAAAGAAGCGGTTGGCCGCGGTAAACGCGGCGTCGAGTTCATTCACAGGATCGGGAGTGAACTTGCCAGTTTTTGCCGCTCCCTGTTCATTGGACAGCTCAATATTGCTGGCCCAGTCATCAAGGATCTCCTCATGTTGCAGTTTGAAGAGCCGTGCCTTGACAAAATCTTCCAGCCAGCCGCCGTTGCA
>OFFW01001519.1_pt1 | contig 13934 bp, 14 predicted proteins | sample 1521501 | NCBI WGS metagenome assembly OFFW01 (sample SAMEA3504107, study PRJEB24116) | mouse gut metagenome | biome: mouse gut; feature: mouse-associated habitat; material: faeces | place: Denmark | collected 2011
TTTTTAAAAGAAAAATATTTTTCATTTACCTATTGACATTTATTAGCTGGACTCAATTACAGGTATTGTCAGAAAGATGCGGCATCCTTTTCCTACCTGACTTTCTATTCTAATACCATAATTTTCTCCATAGCTTCCCCTGATTCTCTGATGGATATTGCGGATACCGATATCGGCATCGTCAATATTGGTTTTGGATAAATTGGCTATAAGGGATGACAGTTGTTCCGCATTCATACCCACCCCGTCGTCCGCTACAACAAAGATTACTTTTTCTTCCATGCATTTGGCGGCTATCGTTATTAGGTTATCAGACGGGTTATTTGAAAAGCCGTGCTCGATACAGTTTTCTATCAGGGGCTGCAAAAGGAGCTTTGGCATATAATAACGTTTTATTTCGTCCTCTATTTCATAGCGGACGGATAATCCGCCATTGAATTTCCGGATAAACAGGGACAGGTATTCCCGGATATAGTTCAGTTCCTCTGTGACCAGCACTTCCTTTTCGTAGTTATAGAGCGTATACCGCAGCATGCGGCTTAGAGAAACCACAATGCTGTTGGAAACTTCAATATTGCCATAGACAATTTCTGTCTGCAGAAGCTGCAGAGTATTCATAAGAAAGTGAGGGTTGATTTGAGAGCGCAGAGAGTACAGGCGGAATTTATTTATCATAATCTGCGACTTGTAATCATGCTCAATAAGCAGTTCTAACCGAACCAGCAGTTCATCAAATTTTTCCGCAATATGATTGAGCTCGGAATAGGTATAGTCCGTACCTTCCAGCCGCATATGTTCAGAATCCACATGATTTACATTGTCTGTCAGAAGCTTTATGGGCTTATGGATAGAGCGGGAAAGACCGATGGATATTATCACATTTACAAGAAGACAGATTACCAGGGCAAAGGAAAAAAGCTGTGAAATGGGCTGTGTATGATACTGGATTTCCTCTAAAGGGACATAAGAAAAAAGCTTCCAGCCAAGGGAGGTGGTCTGGAAATTTATGAGATACATTTCATCGTCAATGTAATCCTTAAAGGAGCCCATTTCACTGCTTTCCAAAATCCGCAGAGTATTGTCGGTAAACGGTAAAAGAGAGCCGATGCCGGAATTATCCGTCTGGCTTACGATTCTGTTCTCCTCATCAAGCAGGGCTATTTTCCCGCTTTTTTCATAATTGCTGGACATCAGGGTTTTTCCCAGCTCTTTTATATTAATGGTACAAAAGGCAGCCCCCACAACGTTTCGTTTGGAGTTGGTGATGGAAAGCGCTATGGAAAAGGTATCTGAATTCGCGGTATTTGGTGTAATCCGGGGATTATAGTAATCCTGCGGATACAGTCCGATGGTTTGGATGTGGCTGTTTCCGGTTACAGATACAGCCTGACGATACCATTCCTGTTCTGTAAAAGGGTAATCTTTTATCAGGTCGGTACGGTCTGAAATATTACATACATAACCGTTTTCTCCAATGATAAATACGTCCTGTACAATGTTATTGAACATATTGCTGCTTTTAAGTTTTGCTCTTAGAAGTCTGTCAAGCTCAAGCTGTTTGTTGATTGTCATGGAAGGGTTGCTTAAGGCCGTACCGATTTCTTTATTGTAGGTAATAAAGGAAATAATACGGGTCGTGATGTCGTTGATATTGGTGTTGAGGGACAGAGAAGCCTGCTCTAAAATTTTTTCCATATAATGGGCGACCTCCTGCTCGACGGTCAGTCTGGAATACAGGGTAATAGAGCCGCCTAACACAGTCATTAAAATGGTATTAAAGGTTAGGTACAGCATAAGGATGCGTGCAGATAAATTTTTCCTTAAATATGTAAAAACGTTCTTCATTGTTTAAAGTCCTTTCTTTTGTAGAATTTTAACAAAACAGATAGTCGTATTCAACGAATTTCCGTGGAATGGCAAGATATTACAAGAATTTTGCAACAAATTGTATTTTACAGAGATATTTATTTTTATATGATTATGTCAGGTTATTAAATCGGGAAAAATATTCCCAGGGTTAAAAAAGGAGGAAAAAAATGAAAAGAAAAGTTATTTCACTGATTTTGGCGGCAGCTATGCTTGGAAGTATTCTGACGGGCTGCGGAGGCGGTAAAGATACTTCTTCAGGCGGCGGTCAGGAGCAAAGCAAAGAGCCGGCAGAAGATTCGGCAAAACCCGAGGCAGACGATTCTTCTGAGGCTGAGCCGGCTGAAGCGGCATCATCAGATACTGAAAGCGGAGAGGAACTTTCAGGGACGCTTTCCATTCTTTCATGGTATGACGAGACAAAGGCGGCTCCGGTTCTTGAAGCTTTCAAGGCAAAATATCCTAATGTAACGGTTGATTTCCAGTATTCTCCTCCGGTTGCCGATTATGTGGAGAAACTGTCCACGCTGCTTTACTCCGGAGCAGGCCCGGATATTTTCTATATGGCGTTGGAAAACAGGGAGGATTTGATTAAAGGTAATTATGTGGAAGACCTTTCCGCGGAGCCTTATATGGCAAACGGAATTATTCCCGATTCGGTTAAGACCACTTACGGGGCAGACGGAAAAGCATATTCGCTGGCAGTGGACTGCTGGGTAGGCGGTATTTTCTACAATAAGGATATTTTTGACCAGGTGGGAATTACGGAAGAACCCAAAACATGGGATGAACTTCTTGCAGTATGTCAGAAGTTAAAAGACGCGGGCATCCAGCCGATTATGGATAACTGCCAGGACGCTGCGGTAAACTTTACGGCGCCTCTTTACGGCTCTGAGGTAAAAGCCGGAAATGCCAACATTGTGCAGGATATCTATGACGGAAAGGCAACTTTTAAAGACACATGGACAACGCCTATTACTATGTGGAAAGAAGGGCTGATTGATAACGGTTACCTGACGGCGGATATGGTGGGAGCCACCAGTGACGAAATTGTTTCTGCATTTGCCACGGGGCAGGTGGCCATGATTTTATGCGGTTCCTGGAATTTAAATACAATTAATACCATTAACCCCAATATGAATTATAAGTGTATGGGCGTTCCCGGCACAAAGGAAACCTACTATTGCGGCGCTATTAATGTTGGTCTGTGTATTAATTCGGCGAGCCAGAATAAAGAACTGGCCAAAGCGTTCCTGGAATTTGCGGCATCTCCCGAAGGACTGGAGGCGCAGTATAAGGGGTATGGCGGATTTACTATTGCGGATGGATTTACGCCTGACTTCCCGGAGGAAATTAAAGAAGCTGTGGCAAATGTAAAAGAAGGCAAGTATTATATCCCGATGGCGGACTGGCTTTCCTATACGGAGTCCCTTAGACTTACTTATATCCAGTCTCTTCAGGACTGTATGGTAGGAACGATTACCCCTGAGGAAGCGGCAGCCAGAATGGATGATAAGCTGGCAGAGGTATCAGCAGAATAAACAGTACGTCCATTTGTGCGGACAGTATGCGGGACGGGCAGGATTCGGGATGTTTCCCCCTGCCTGTTTTGCGTCTGACGCAGGACAAAGGGAGAATGGATATGAAAAAAAAGAAAAAACTGCTTAAGCAAATCCAGTATGAAATATTTTTTTTGCCGGCACTGATTGCCTTTACAACGTTTACAGTTATACCATTGATAAAAACGATTATGTATAGCGTTACGGATTTTAACGGTATCAGCCATGAATACCGTTTTGTCGGCTTAAAGAACTTTATCGGTGTTTTTCAGGATGAAGTGATGCGGCAGGCATTGTTCAACACGCTGTTTTATACTTTCTGTACGATGATTCTCATTAACTGCCTTTCGATTCCGCTGGCTATCTTTCTGGATAAAAAGACGAGATTAAAATCGGCGGAGAGAGCTGTTTTTTTCTTTCCGTCTATCGTCAGCGCGCTTCTTCTCGGTTATATCTGGGGATATATTTTATCGCCGCTGCCTACGGGGGCAGCAAATTCGCTTCTGGGATTTTTCGGGCTGTCTCCGGTGGGCTGGACTTCAACAAGCTGGGGGGCAAGGCTGTGCATAATTGCCGTGGCGGTATGGACCTCTACTGGATGGCATGCTACGGTTTATCTGGCTTATCTGCAGGCGATTTCGTCGGAATATTATGAAGCGGCAAGCATTGACGGAGCGGGCAGATGGAAACAGTTTACCCAGATTACCATTCCCATGCTGGCTCCGGGATTTACGGTAAACACGCTGTTGCTTTTGACAAACGGCTTAAAGGTATACGACCTTCCTTATGCGCTGACAAAGGGTGGCCCAGGGTTCTCAAATTACACGGTGACGCAGGTGATTATCCAGAGGGGAATCTCTGAAAAACAGTATGGCGCGTCTACGGCTCTGGCAACGATATTCATCATTCTGGTTATGGTGATTTCCTGTGTACAGTTTATGACTATGAGAAAAAGGGAGGAGGATATTGCATGAAAAAGAAGAAAGAACAGCAAGAGAAAAAGTTCTTTTTATCGGACTTTTTTTTGGTTCCGGTCTGTATCATATTCCTGTACCCCTTTTACTATCTGGTTATCAATACCTTTAAAACCATGCAGGAAATGAGCTTTAATCCGGTGGCGTTTCCGACGCAGCCATTTTTAGATAATTACAGGGATATTTTTTCTCAGGGGCAGATTTACAGGGCATTTGGAAATACTTTCCTTATTACGGTATGTTCCGTTCTGTTGATTGTGATTATCGGAGAGATGGCGGCTTACCCCATTGTGTTTAATGCCAATAAGCTGAATAACGCATTTATGGTATATCTGATGATTGGCTTTCTGGTACCCTTTCAGGCGATTCTGCTGTCTTTGTTTGAGGTAATGCAGGCGCTGCATTTGATAGATACGATTTATGGCATGATTTTGTTTTACTGTAACGGTTCCGCGCTGACAGTGTTTCTGGCGGTAGGGTATATGCGGACGATTCCAAAGGAACTGACGGAAGCGGCGATTGTGGACGGATGCAGTATAGGGCGTGTATTTTTCAGCATTGTATTTCCGCTTATGAAGCCTATCACGGCAACCTCTGTTATTTTTAATACCATGTGGATATGGAACGATTTCATCGCACCGAATATTTTCCTGAACTCCCGGATGAAAGGAACCGTTGTCCTTGAGGTGTTCCGGGCCAAAGGGCAGTTCAGTGTGGACTGGCCAAGGTTTATGACGCTTTCCGTCGTATCTATCTTCCCGATAGTGATTTTTTATCTGTGTATGCAGAAGCACATTATAAAGGGGCTCACGGCGGGGGCCGTAAAGGGGTAGCGGTGGAAATGAAAATGACAGAATGACATTGCCTTGCCGGCAGCCCCTCTTCCGGGGGCTGCCCTGTATTAACTAAAATAATCAACCCCTCCATACAACCACATCATTAAGGCTTTTTCTTGGTCTTTCCCTGGGAGATTCGTCCGGGTAGCCAAAAGCGATAGCCGCCACAAGCTGGCCTTCGCTGTTCAGCCATTCGCACAGTTCTGAATACGCAAAATAAATATCACATATCCACAGACTGCCTATCCCCTTTTCAGTTGCGGAAAGAAGCATATTTTGTATGGAAGCGCTTATAGATTGGATATTGCAGATTTCATAAATACGTTCTTCCGGTGTCAATTCAGACAGAATACTTTTTCCCAACGAATTAACGACAAACACTATGACAGGCGCGTCCTCCATGATATCGACCGTATATTTTGCAGCGGCGATATGCTGTCTGCTTTGCGGAAGCAATGCCCGTTCGTTTTCTTCTCTTGAAATCCCGCGGCGAAAAACTTCCAGCATTTCTTCTTTTTCCCGGCCCTGGACCACAATGTATTTCCATGGCTGCCTGTTCTTGGAGGAAGGGGCTTTGATTCCGCTTTGTATAATCTCTATCATATCTTCTTTTGGTATGGGTGCGTCTGAGAATTTTCTTATGCTTCGTCTGTCGTAAATTGCAGAAATCATTTTTCCCTCATTTCCGCGCTGTTTTTGAGCGCATGACAGAGTTTGTGAATGCCGCGCAGACACAAACTCTTTGGATTGAAAATACTCTAATACAATAGCACAATTATTTCCGGATTGACAGCCTCTTTGGCAGTATTCATTTCACCGAAATCTGAAAATTGATTTCCGTGTATTGAAGCAGGCAGTTTCTTTTTCAGGTGATGTCTTCCTTTTGAAATCTTATTATACTGGCGCATATGCCGGATGCGTATACGAGCAAAATAATGAGTCCTCCGGGCGCGGAAGATACTCCTGACTGCGAAAGATTGCCGGTGAGCAGCAGGTATGAGGCAGTCCACGGATAAATTCCGGCTACCGGGGAACCGGATAATACCACATTCAGCAGACTGACTGCGGCTATGACGATAAAAGGAGCAATGGAACCTTTTGCGCGCAGGGCAAGATACACAAAAGGCGTAAGCGTCGCATACAGAAGAATACCGCCTTTGAGCATTTGCACTAACGTGAATACTGCGGATAAGGCGGTGATTTTCACCACATCCAGAAACAGGCTGCATACCATTGTAATCACAATAATGTCCAACCATGAAAGAAACATGAACAGCAGCACAAGAATAAAAAGTATGATAAACTTGCCCGTCAGAAACAGGCTGCGGTTTACGGAGACGGCAAAAACAGTTTTCAGCGTTTTTTCCGTGTATTCCCGGCTTATCAGGTAGGTGGCCACAACCGCCATGATAAGGGGACCGAACAGCAGCATTATAAACATAATGGTATCTTCATATATCCCGCCAAGGCTTAAGGGCGCGTCCGGGTTGGAAAAGCTAATCCTGATATCGTTTACGGTAACCAGAAAGGGTACGATAAACGAGCCTGTAAATCCAATCAGTAAAATTTTTGAACGTTTTAATTTCAGCCATTCACAATATACAATATCAGCCAATTCCTTCACCTCCCACCAGCTCGGTAAAATAATCTTCCAGTTTTCCCGAATCCACATTGACAGATGCAACCGTAATCCCTTCTTTTACAAACGCGCTGTTGATGTCCGCTCTTAAGTCGATTTTTTCATACAAACGCAGCTGGTTATTTCCTGAAATGGCATAATCCGAAATCTGAAAGGCGCGTTCCAGAACAAGGGCCGCTTTGTTTATGTCAGAGACTTCAAATTCCGCGAACCTGCGTCTGCGCCTGTTTAGCTCCTCGAAATCTGTTTCTTCCAGAAGCTTTCCCTTATTTATTACGCCTATCACGTCTGCAAGCTGTTCGATTTCGTTCAGAACGTGGCTGGAAATAAAGATGGTGGTGCCTTTTTCCCGGCATAACTGCAATAAATATTTTCTGGTTTCGTGTATCCCCACAGGGTCGAGGCTGTTCATGGGCTCGTCCAGAATTAGCAGCTCCGGTTCATGCATGACGGCGGCGGCCAGTCCCAGACGCTGCTTCATTCCAAGGGAATATTCACGGAAAAGCTTCCTGTTTTCCTTATCCAGATTTACAACCGAAAGGGCATGTTCTACGGTGTCTTTCCGGTGTCTGCCCCGCAGCCGGGCCAGGATTTCCAGGTTTTCCCCAGCCGTCAGATTTTCATAAAAAGCAGGGGTCTCAATAATAGAGCCAATGCGGTGGCTGCTCTTTTTTTCAAAAACGGAATGATTTTCACCGAAAAGATAAATACTGCCTCCCGAGGGACGGACAAGATTCAGCAGCATCTTCATAGTGGTGGTTTTTCCGGCACCGTTTCTTCCTAAAAGAGCGTAGATTTTCCCTTTTGGGACATGAAGGCTAAGTTTGTCTACCGCAATCAGGCCATGATAGTCTTTTGTCAGGTTTTCTGTTTCTATAACATATTTATTCATCTGATGAACACCTCCTGTCTCTTATTCTATCAGGAAGTCCTGACACTCCCCTTTACCAAATCTTACTTTTTTCTTACAATGAGGGGCAGCAAGATGCAAAAGGTGGTTTTTCCGCCCGGAATGCTTTTTATGGTGATATCTCCGGACATTGCGGTTACCAGTTCCCTGACAATCGCCAGTCCCAGTCCGTTTCCGCTTTCGGAGCGGGAAAAATCGCATTTATATAAGCGCTCAAACAGAAAGGGGAGCTCCTTTTCCGGAATGGCAAATCCGTTATTGGAGACAAAAACCGATACGCCATCTTCCTGTCTTTTTACAACGATTTCGATGAGGGAGCATTTTCCGTGTTTTATGGCGTTGCTGAAAAGATTGCCGATAATCCTTGCGTACGCCATTTTATCAAGGCTTACAAACCATTCGTCCTCGGGAATATCCGCAGAAACAGAAATCTGCTTTTTTTCCAGCAGAGGGACATGCTCGATAATGACTTCTCTGGTCAATTCATTGATGTCATAAGTCTCCATCATATACCGCTGTTCGTCGGATGCCAGTTTGAACCACTCAAAAAGCATATCCGTAAGTTCCTTTAAGTCCAGCGCCTTTCTGTAAGCCACATGGATATATTCCTCCTGATTTTTCGCGCATTGGGAATCCAGTGATTCCAGATACCCTGTCAGGGAGGCAAGGGGAGTTCTTACATCGTGTGACAAATCCGTCAGCAGTTGATGATTGGCGTTTTCCGCCTGCTGCAGTTTCACGAATTGCCCGCGGCTCTTTGCCAGAATAGCGTTCAACTCAAAATTAATTTCCGCAAGGAGACGGTTTCCCTTTACAAATGAATTGCGCATGGGCGCTTTGGGCAGGCTTTTTAAAAATTCCAGCCAGCCGGCCAGTTGTTTTCGGATATGAAGAAGGTATAAAAATTCTCCCACACAGACAACCGTTAAAATGATAACAAGCGCTTTCATCCAAAATCACCGCCCAGTTTGTATCCCACGCTCCATACGGTCAGAATGTATACGGGATTTTCGGGATTGTCCTCAATCTTTTTTCGGAGCCTGCGGATATGCACCATGATATTGTTATCGTCAAAGGCATATTCGTCCATCCAGACGGCGCGGTAGATTTGCTTTTTGGTAAAAACCTTTCCCGGGTTTTGGGCAAAAAACAAAAGCAAATCAAACTCCTTTGCCGTCAGTTCCAGGGGCAGACCGTCTTTGCGGACCTCGCGCGCTGACTTGTCAACGGAAAGCCTGCCAAGAACAATCGTCCTGCCGGAAGAGTCGGCCGTGTTGAAAACGGTATATCTGCGCAAAAGAGACGACACTCTGGCAAGAAATTCGCTGTTTGAAAAGGGCTTTGTCAGATAATCGTCCGCGCCCATCCGAAGCCCTGATACCTTGTCGCCTTCGCTGTCTTTGGCGGTCAGCATCAAAACAGGAACGAAACTTTTCTCCCTGATTTTTTTGAGGACTTCATATCCGTTTATCAGCGGAAGCATGATATCCAGAATGATAAGCTGGTAATCGGAATTTTGCGCTTCCTCTAATCCGGTAACGCCGTCGTGGCGGATACAGACCTGATACCCTTCCGGTTCCAGATTATTTTTCAGTAATCGGCATAAGTCCGCGTCGTCATCTATTATCAGTATTTTCTGCTTCAAATCCATACATGTCCCTCCTTTTATTCTTTATTTTAGGCGTTTATGCAAATAATATCAATTGTCCTGTCCGCATTTTTAACCGGGTAAGCGTCCGATTCCACTTATGATTGAAAACAGAGGCCGATTTCTAAAAACAGGTTATTTTTTATTTCCTGAAAATCCGTTATGATTATGGCAGTACCTGAAAACTCGTGAAAAAGGAGAAGCCAATGAAAAATATTTTTGCCGAAAATCTGGTGAATTTAAGGAAAAGAAGCAAAATGACGCAGGAAAAGCTGGCGGCCAGGCTGGGCGTTTCCTTTCAGTCGGTGTCAAAGTGGGAAAACGCCCAGGGGTATCCGGACATAGAACTGATACCGGTAATTGCGTCTGTGTTTGGGGTGAGCGTTGACGCGCTTTTGGGGTATCAGGCGGAGAAAATCCAGACCACCCTGTATGCGGAAAAGTACAGGGACGAGGAGTATTACTGGGGCAATCGCATCTGGAGCGGGTGCTACGAGGTGCTGAAGCAGATGCCGCCCGTAAGGCCCTTACGGCTCCTTGATATAGGCTGCGGGGAGGGACAGGCGGCGGTGTTTTTTGCCCGCAACGGTTATCAGGTTTCGGCCTTTGACATAACGGAAAGCGGGATTGAAAAGGGGAAGCGTCTGGCGGAGCGCAGCGGCGTTTCCGTCAACTTTTTCCGGGCGGATTTGCTGGATTACAGAATGGAAAACGGGTCTCATACTGGCAATGGCGGCGTCAGAGCCAATGGCAGTGGCTATGACTATGACATTGTCTATGCCAGCGGGAGTCTGCAATATATTCCGCCGGAGAAAAGGGCGGAAATTCTGCGCCATTATAAGGAGCATACGGCGCCCGGCGGGATTCATGTTATGAATGTTTTTGTGGAAAAGCCTTATCTGCCGACACCGCCGGACTGGGAGGAGAAGGAGTATTTCTGGAAAACGGGAGAGCTTTTTTACCATTACAGCGACTGGAAAATGGAGCGGATGGAGGAGTATGTGTTTGACTGCGACAGCGGCGGGGCAAGGCATCAGCACTGTATGGATGTGATGATTGGACGGCGGCCAGACGACATTTCATGGCGGAGCCGGAAAAAAGAGTAGTCAGGGCTAAAGACGGTCATCCTGACACGTAACACAGTAATGGGGGAGGAAAGCAAAGCAAGAATAGAGGAAAAGTATTTCATAAGCAGTCTGCCGGCAGGGATTGAGGAAGCGGCGCAATCATATTTTGTAAGTCGGAACCGTTGATAGTATCCCGCAATTCAAGTATAATATAAACAGTGCAACAGGAATTCCTATGATTTGAGAAAATCCTGCTATGATAAACGTTTACAGAGGAAAGGAATAAAGATGGCAGACACTAATTTAGCACAGGCGGTTGAGGCAACACATGACTCAAGCTCCTATGATACAAATGTTAAGTTCCTGCTTGCAGATAAGCAAATACTGTCACGGATATTAAAATATGCCGTTCAGGAATTTAAAGATATGCCGATTGAGGATATTATGGCCAGTATTGGAGAGGATATTGAAATCGGGACTAAACCACTGGATGCAGGGCTTTCAAACATGGGGCGAATAAGCGCATCCAGCACGGAAGACAATATTCCCGGAGAGGGAAAAATTTTCTTTGATATTCGATTTACTGCATATCATAAGGAAATGGAAATGAAATTTCTGATTAATTTGGAGGCTCAACGCTCTTCAGAACCCGGTAAACTAGGGTATCATTTGGAAAACAGGATCATATTTTATCTTGCCAGAATGATTTCTGCACAGAAACAGACTGAATTTTACCATAGTGATTACGATAGTTTGAGGAAAGTCCGGAGTATATGGTTATGTTTGGACAATAGTGAAGACGGTGACGCCATTGAGGAAATATATCTTGACAGAAATACTGTTTATGGAAATAAGAGAGAACCATATGACATAGACTTGATGCGGGGAATCATTATCAATATAAGAAACGGGGAAATCATAAAAGACTCCCAAAACGTATTAATCTCCATGCTGGAAAAGCTGCTTTCCAAGTCGGGCGTGGAGGAAAAGAAGCGTATACTTACAGAGGAATATGGAATGATAATGACAACCGAACTGGAAGGGAGGATGCAGATTATGTGCAATTGGTCGGAAGCTATTAAGGAAACGAGTTTTAATGAAGGCATTAAAAAAGGTATTGAAAAAGGTATTGAAAAAGGTATTGAAAAAGGTATTGAAAAAGAACGGCTTAATGCTGTTGAGAGAATGATTCGGGCTAATTTAACAAAGCCACAGATTATATCCTGCGGCTATACCGAAGAAGAGTTCGCAGAAGCGGAAAGTCTTTTATGCACAAATGTATAGGAACATCATATCCTTATTTATAATTTAATAGAAAGAAATGTATACTTTACAAAACGGTTCTATGTGTTATAATTCTATATAGAACAATTGTGGATTTTGACTGCATACAAGAAAGGATGAAGAACCATGAATCAGGATGTAAAGGATTTTACCGTTCAGAAAGTAAAGGAGTTTATGAGCGTGCCTTACTGCTGCGAGGAGGCAAAGGAAGCGGGACAGGCGTTTTTAGACGCGCTTGGCACGGAGCAGGAGGCGGAAAAGGCAAAGGCGCTGATTGCGGAACTGGAACTGGATATCATGCCGGTTGACCAGCTCATCGGCTTTGCGAAATCGGAGGCCGGAGCTCAGGTGTTCGGCGCGGAAACCGCCAAAAATGTAGCGGCTCACGGCGAGGAAATCAAGGCGGCCGGCGCAAAGTACTGCGACTGCGAGGCTTGCGCGCCGGTGGAGGCGATTCTTAAGAGGAAAGACGAGATTTTAGGATAGGAAGCATTAGTGACAAAAGCGGCGGGAGGAAAAGGGGAGTCATCTCCCCTGCTCCCGCTCCTTTACTTTTCGGTTTATCATTTCTATTTTCTTTTTTATGCTAAGATACTGTGACGCCCAGATAAAGAGGTAAACTCCGAAGAAAATGCCAAAGTAACGCAGAATGCCGCCTGAATTGTGGGGCATCCACTGCATGAGATAAGCAATCGGAAACATGGCGGCGGAGCAGACAATCAGATGGGTAAGCGTCATCCGCATAAGGCTCCATTCCTCTATCGCCCAGATTACCGAAGCGCCGCCGAACACGGCGCCTACAAAAAGCGCGCAGACTGTCTGCAAAAGTACGGCGTTTATTTCATTTCCGCAGGTTTCGGCAAGCTGCAAAACAACAGGATAGTAGTTTCCGTCTCCCATTGCCAGGGAAGTAAAAACGGAAATCAGATAGCTGATGGTAAGACCGACGGGCGCGCCCAGTAAGCTGCGCAAAATAATTGTTTTTTTCATAGAATATCCTTTCTGCCGCCGTTTTAGAGGCGGGCTGAATTAACATTTCCCAGGATTTGGTTATCGCTTTACAGCCCCAGTATCTGCCTGATTTTTGATACATAACGCCGTGAAACGTAGGTGACGGTTCCGTCCGACAAAGAAACGCAAATCGTTCCCGTAAAACTTAAGTCAAAGCCCTTTACTTTCTGCAGATTGACGATTTCCGAATGGGATATGCGGACAAAGTGCTTTGGGTCAAGCCGCTCTTCCAGCTCATAGAGCCGTAGGCGCAGGGTATATTCTCCCTTTTCCGTCACGGCAAGAACCTTCCCGGAGGAAGCGTAAATCCGCAGGATATCCGGCTGTTCCAATATCTCCGCCGTATCGCCCCGGAACCCGGAAAGGACCTGCGGCGGTTCCGCGGAGAGCTTTCTGACAAGGCTGTTTATTTCTTCCGTCATTTTATCTGTGAGGATAATAATTTTTGTTTCCCTGCAGGCATCGTCAATTTTGATTTCTACTTGCATTTGTAAGTTCCCTCCCCTCCGGTCTGCGTTAGCGCCGGCCCTTCCCGTGCACTGTCTGGTTCCGGCTGCTTTTCGCATCCCTGTGTTTAGAGTATAGGGAAAATGAGGTTTGATTTCCACTGTTTTTGCACAGGTGGTTGAAAAAGGAATACAGGCGGTGAATTATCCGCTGCATTTTCAAATTTGCAGGCTGTAATATCTTTGAATTTACAGTCTACGAATATTTGACCTGTCTGCCTTGTCATGGTATGATAAAAGAAGTCTGCATAAACGCAGGCTCTGTTATATACGGAAGAAGAAGATAAGAAGATTCTGATATTGAGAAAGAAGAAAGAAGGACATCCAAATGAGCGAATACAAAATAAACACAAAATGCGTCCAGGCAGGCTACACGCCGGGAAACGGAGAGCCGAGACAAATTCCGATTATCCAGTCAACCACTTTCAAATACGCCACCAGCGAGGATATGGGAAAGCTTTTTGATTTGGAGGCTTCGGGCTACTTTTATTCCAGACTGCAAAACCCCACCAACGACTACGTGGCGGCAAAGATTGCGGAGCTTGAGGGCGGGGCGGCGGCCATGCTGACCTCCTCGGGGCAGGCGGCGAATTTTTTTGCCCTGTTTAATATCTGCGAGTGCGGCAGCCATATT
>OFFW01001522.1_pt1 | contig 13923 bp, 9 predicted proteins | sample 1521501 | NCBI WGS metagenome assembly OFFW01 (sample SAMEA3504107, study PRJEB24116) | mouse gut metagenome | biome: mouse gut; feature: mouse-associated habitat; material: faeces | place: Denmark | collected 2011
GGTACGATATAATAGGTAGAAGCGGCTGTTTACCGCCGTACAGAAATCAGAAACATAACGATCAAATATTAAATTCCAAGGAGGGATACCAATGAGCGTAAATGGAGTTACAAGCGGCGCTGCAAATGCTTATGATGTCTATGCTGCCGGCCAGACTGCTGCGAAAGCATCCGAGGAGACCAGTTCCAAAGATAATGCTTCCGATAAAAAGGGTAACGGCGTAGTCTATGAGCCTTCAAACGAGACATCCAAAGATACAGTGGCCAAGACCTACACACAGAATACCAGCCTGGTAAATAAGATGAAAGCGGACGCCGAGGCACACACGCAGCAGCTGCAGAGCATCGTAGAGAAGCTGATGAGCCAGCAGGGCCAGACTTTCAACAAGGCCAACGGCATCTGGTCTATTCTTGCAGGCGGCAACCTCAAGGTTGATGCTGCTACCCAGGCACAGGCACAGAAGGATATTGCAGAGGACGGTTACTGGGGCGTAGAGCAGACGTCCGACAGGATCATCGACTTCGCTACTGCATTGACAGGCGGCGATCCGAGCAAGATCGAAGAGATGCGCGAAGCCTTCAAGAAGGGCTACAAGCAGGCGGAAGAGACATGGGGCGGCAAGCTGCCGGACATCTCTCAGAGAACCTACGACGCTGTCATGGAGAAATTCGACAAGATGGCAGAAGAAGCAGGCATGACCGTAACAAACTAAATGTATTGATCTCGATTTTGAAGCCGGACTATTCAGTCCGGCTTCTTTTGTCGTTACTTTTTCCACTGCGTTTCTGTAAGAATATGCTGATCGACCGCAAATAAATACAAGAAAATACTAAGATAACACATTGCGGTTTCAGGCCGGATTCGATATGATGAAGGCATATACTCTGGTATGAAAGTCAGAGACTTTCCTGATAAAACCTGTTTTCCAGAAAGGAGCCACACAGTCAATGATCGAGAATCATAAAGTAAAGAAAATCCTCTATGGAGGGGATTACAACCCGGAGCAGTGGCCGGAGGAAACATGGGAAGAGGACATGCGTCTTCTGAAACTGGCACACATCGACACTGTCACTCTCAATGTCTTCAGCTGGGCTATGCTGCAGCCTTCGGAAGATACCTACTATTTCGATAAACTGGACAAGATCATGGAGATGGTCACAAGACACGGCATGAAGATCTGCCTTGCCACTTCCACGGGTGCTCATCCTGCCTGGATGGCGCGCAGATATCCTGATATCCTGCGGGTAGATGAGCACGGTCTGCGTCGCAAATTCGGCAGCCGTCACAATTCCTGCCCCAACAGCCCCACCTACCGCAGATATGCCGTGGCGCTGGCCTCAAAACTGGCCGAACGCTATAAATCCTACGACAATATTGTAGCCTGGCACGTCTCCAACGAATACGGTGGCGAATGCTATTGTGAGAACTGTGAGAATGCTTTTCGTCAATGGCTCAAAGACAAATATCAGACCATCGAGGCAATCAACGCAGCCTGGGATACCGCTTTCTGGGGACATACTTTCTACGATTTCGATGAGATCGTTGTTCCGGACATGCGTTCCGAGCATTTCGGCCATAACGATCGCACGAATTTCCAGGGAATCTCTCTGGATTATAAACGTTTTAACTCTGAGAGTATTCTTAATGCCTTCCGTCTGGAATATGACGCGATTCATGCCATCACGCCCGACATTCCGATCACCACCAACCTGATGGGAACCTATCAGCCGCTGGATTACCAGATGTGGGCGAAATATATGGATTTTGTCTCCTGGGACAACTACCCTGCCTATGACGCTGTTGCAGAAGAAACCGCCCTTCGCCACGACTTGATGCGCGGCCTCAAACAGGGCAGACCTTTTGCCTTGATGGAGCAGACCCCCAGCGTAACCAACTGGCATCCTTACAATGCCCTGAAACGTCCAGGCGTTATGCGTCTGTGGAGCTATCAGGCGGTGGCCCACGGTGCTGATACTGTGATGTTTTTCCAGATGAAACGCAGTATCGGCGCCTGCGAGAAATACCACGGTGCCGTGATTGACCATGCCGGTCATGAGAATACCCGTGTCTTCCGTGAAGTGGCTGCTCTGGGTGCTGAACTTGAAAAGATCGGTTCCCTGACACTGGGTGCAAGGACGAACGCAAAAGCCGCCATCATTTTTGACTGGGATAACTGGTGGGCTACCGGCTATTCCGCAGGCCCGACGGTCAATTTGAAATACTGTGATGAAATCTTTCATTACTATAAAGCATTCACCGATCTGAACATTGCCGTGGATATCATCAGCGTAGAAGACGATCCTGCCCCCTATTCACTGGTTGTCGCACCGCTTTTATACATGATAAAACCGGGCCATGACGAACGGATCAGAGAGTTTGTCAAAGCAGGCGGCCGTTTCGTGACTACTTTCTTCAGCGGTTACGTGGACGACCACGATCTGGTAACTGTGGGCGGCTATCCCGGCAGACTGCGGGATATTCTCGGCATTTGGGTAGAAGAAGAGGATGCACTGCCTGAAGATGCACACAACAGCTTTACCTGGCAGGGAACTTCCTATCCCGCAATGCTGCTCTGTGACCTGCTGCATACAGAGGGTGCTGAGGTACTGAGCACCTATGAGCATGATTTCTATGCCGGTATGCCTGTCCTGACCCGCAACCATTTCGGGCAGGGCTATGCCTACTATGTTGCCACCCGCTCCAATGCGGCATTTTATCGCAGGCTGGCAGGTGATCTATGTGCAGAAGCCGGTATCGCCCCGATTATGCGCACCGAAGAGCATATCGAAGTGACGGAACGTACCAATGGGAACGGCACCTTCCTTTTCCTGCTGAATCACGATACACAAAACCACACTGTCACCCTGAACCGCGCCGGCGTCGATATCCTGACCGACAGAGCATACCAGACAGGAGATGACCTGAATCTGGCTGCCAAAGATGTTGCGATCATACACCTGACAGCACAGTAACAGCAACACTATAAAATCAAACCTCATAAGCAAGGAGCCTGCTATGTTTCGAATCAAAGACAAAACGCAATATCTGACACAAATCGAAGAAGTGATCGCCCGTGGTCCCTATCATGACACCTGGGACTCTCTGACGGACTTTGAAATGCCGGGCTGGTTTTCGAAAGCCAAGTTTGGTATCTTTCTCCACTGGGGACTTTACAGTGTTCCGGCCTTCTCCAACGAATGGTATTCCCGGAATATGTATGTCAAAGACTCGCCGGAGTACAAACACCATATCCGCACCTACGGAAAGCATACGAAATTCGGTTACAAAGATTTTATCCCCCTCTTCACGGCAGAACGTTTCGATCCTGACTTCTGGGCCGGGACCTTTGCCACTGCAGGCGCAAAATATGTGGTTCCGGTGGCGGAGCATCATGATGGCTTCCAGATGTATTCCAGCGATCTGTCCCGTTACAATGCCGCACAGATGGGACCGAAAAGAGACATTCTCGGTGAGTTAAAGACTGCTTTTGAAAAAAAGGGACTGGTCTTTGGCGCCTCCAGCCACCGGGCGGAGCATCACTGGTTTATGGGGCCCGGCAGGGATTTCGAGAGCGATATCCAGGACCCTCTGTCCTGCGGCGACTTCTACTGGCCATCGGAACAACAGCAGCCTGATTTTCAGGATCTGTATGCAAAGCCCTATCCCGACAGGGCCTTTCTGGAAGACTGGCTGTGCCGCACCTGTGAGATCGTTGATCGCTACCAGCCCCGGATTCTCTATTTCGACTGGTGGATCCAACATGAAGCCTACAAACCGTATCTGCGCAGGTTTGCAGCTTATTATTATAACCGTGGCCTGGAACTGGGCTTCCCTGCTGCCATCTGTTACAAACACGACGCCATGGCTTTTGGCAGCGCTATTGTAGATGTGGAGCGGGGCAAGTTCGCGGATACAAGACCCTATTACTGGCAGACCGACACGGCCATTGCCCGCAATTCCTGGTGTTACACGGACAGTCTGGACTATAAGAGCAGCAACGAGCTGATCTGCTACCTGATCGACGTCGTCAGCAAGAACGGCAACCTGCTTCTCAACGTCGGCCCTAAAGCCGACGGCACCTTCGCGGAACAGGATGCCGAAATCCTGCGCGATATCGGACGCTGGCTTGCCATCAACAAAGAGGCCGTCTACAGTGCCAAACCATGGCGTATCCCGGCGGAAGGCCCCACTGTGGAAGTGGAAGGCCAGTTCAGTGATGCCTCCGCCACTGCCTACACGAAGGAAGATTTCCGGTTTACTGCCGGCAACGGCTGTATCTATGCCGCCTGTCTGCAATATCCTGAAGACGGCCGCCTGACCATACGCGCCCTGTCCAAATCTTCCGATTCCAGCAAACCCAATTTCCACGGCATTATCCGCGGTGTTGAAATCCTGGGATTTGAGGAGAAACCTTCCTTTTTTGTGGACGGAGAAGGGCTGCATATCCATACACATAATGTGCACAGTGCCTTTCCCGTTGTAATGAAGATCAGGGTGGAATGACCTTTCTGATCCTTTCTGTCAACTCCAAAAATAAAAATATAACAGTGCAGCAATTACTGCTATAATACAAATAGAATCTTAATACGGAAAGCGAGGATATCATCATGAAATTCAACAACGGCTGCTGGCTGTTCAAAGAGGGGACAGCCTGTTTCTCACCGCATGAGGTCTACTATACGAAGGTGACCGATACGGAAGTGACTCTATGCGCACCCACCCATCCGATCACACATCGCGGGGATACGCTGGGCGGCATCAATCTCAACATCCGCATCTCCTCCCCCATGCCGGATGTTCTGCGCATACGGGCCGACCATCATATGGGCCGGCTGGAGCGCACGCCTTCCTTCGATCTGAACCTGGATACACCGCAGAAACTGCAGGTGGAAGACACGGAAGATACGATCGTGATCACCAGCGGTACTCTGTCGCTTGTCATCACGAAAAACCCCTGGTCCATGACCTACAAAAGCGGGGACCGTGTGCTGACCGAAAGCCGCGGCCGGGACCTGGCGCTGATGAAAACCGCCTATAAGGGCGATTTCTACGAAGTTGACGGGGATCTGGAAAACACCTATATGCGGGAGCAGCTGGGAATCGGCGTGGGCGAGCTGCTCTACGGCACCGGCGAACGCTTCACCCCTTTTGTCAAAAACGGACAGAGCGTGGAAATCTACAACGAGGACGGCGGCACCAGCACAGAGCAGGCATACAAGAATATCCCCTTCTTCCTTTCCAATAAGGGATATGGCGTACTTGTCAACCATCCGGAACGTGTGTCCATGGAGTTTGGCACCGAGAACGTGACGAAAACATCCTTCTGTGTAAAAGGCGGCAGTCTGGATTACTTCTTCTTCAACGGCCCCACCATGAAGGACGTGCTCATGCGTTACACGGATCTTTCCGGCAAGCCTGCTCTCCCGGCCCCCTGGACCTTCGGCCTGTGGCTGTCCACCTCCTTCACCACCAACTATGATGAAGAGACGGTGATGAGTTTTATCGACGGTATGCTGGACCGCGGCATTCCGCTGCGCACCTTCCATTTCGACTGCTTCTGGATGAAGGGCTTCCACTGGTCCGATTTCGTGTGGGATGAAAAGGTGTTCCCCGATCCCGCAGGCATGCTGTCCAGGATCAAGGCAAAAGGCCTGAACATCTGTGTTTGGATCAATCCCTACATCGGTCAGGAATCTGTTCTTTTTGCCGAGGGTACAGAAAAAGGTTATTTCGTAAAAAGGCCAAACGGCGACGTATGGCAGTGGGATATGTGGCAGCCGGGTATGGCGCTGGTGGACTTCACCAACCCGGAGGCATGTAAATGGTATCAGGACAGGCTGGAAGCACTGCTCGATATGGGCGTAGACTGCTTCAAGACCGACTTCGGCGAGCGGATTCCCGTTAACTGCGTCTACCACGACGGCTCTGACCCGGAGAAGATGCATAACTTCTATACGTATTTATATAACAAAACAGTCTATGACCTGCTGGAGCGTAAACGCGGCAAAGGCGAAGCCGTGCTGTTCGCCCGCTCCGCCACCGTGGGCGGCCAGAAATTCCCCGTACACTGGGGCGGCGACTGCTGGTCGGACTATGTATCCATGGAAGAAAGCCTGCGCGGCGGCCTGTCGCTCCTGATGTCCGGCTTTGGCTTCTGGGCGCACGACATCGGCGGCTTCGAGCACACCTCCACGGCAGATGTCTATAAGCGCTGGGTGGCTTTCGGCCTGCTGTCCTCCCACAGCCGCCTGCACGGCAGCCAGTCCTACCGCGTGCCGTGGCTCTATGACGAAGAGGCAGTGGATGTGGTGAGAGCTTTTACCAGGCTGAAAGCCTCCTTCATGCCTTACCTGTACAAGACTTCTATTGATACCTCCCGCTCCGGCGTGCCGACCATGCGCAGTATGGTTCTGGAATATACAGAAGACCGCAACTGCTGGTATCTGGACAAACAGTATATGCTGGGCGACAACCTGCTGGTGGCGCCGATCTTCAATGACCAGAGCATCGGATCCTTCTATCTGCCAAAAGGCACCTGGACGGACTTCTTCACCGGAGAAGTGACGGACGGCGGCATCTGGGTAGAAAAGGCCTGCGATTATCTGCATCTGCCGCTGATGGTACGGGAAAATTCCATTATCGCTATGGGAGCCTGCAATGACAGGCCGGATTACGACTATGCCGACGGTGTGGAACTGCGTGTCTACGCCCTGACGGACGGGCAGGAATGCTCTACGGTGGTGTATGATATGAAGCAGCAGGCAGATCTGCAGATCAGTGTTGTGAAGACCGGCAATACAATCACGATCAAAGCCGAAAACACCGCCGGCAAGCCTTATACGGTACGCCTTGTCAACGTACAGGCAGCTTCTGTAACCAGCGCTTCCATGGTAATTGACGGAAAAGATACGGTATTGACGCCTTCTGAAAGCACGGTATCCGTAACGCTGTAGTCTGGCAAACGCGTTAAAACGCATTTTTATAGGCGGAGCCGCAAAACGGTTCCGCCTATACATCATAATACACATTCTTCTATTTTTTCTTCCTGAAGTCTATCATCCCGTATGTTCTCAGTTCCCCATGAAATGCGCTTCGCCGCGAATACATTTCTTTGTATCTTGCTATCGTCCGCTGCTTCCCGCCAATCTCTCCCCGTGATTCCTGTACCTCACCCAACGCTGCTATATAAGCCGCACATTCCCCGTAATAATTGCGATGGTTCTTATACATGATGCCATCGACCCGCTTCGTGATAAGCCCGTCGATCCACTGCAGACAATTCTCCTGTTCCTCCGCAGAAATGCTCACCGATTCCTTCCAGCGCTTAAAACATTTCCAAAACCATTCTTCGCTGCAATACCATTCATCATACTCCTGGTTGAGCGATCCGGCCAGGCACAGCTCTTCCTTTTCAATCCGCTCCAAATCTGTTTTGATTCTGTTAAACTTTTCAATGATACCTTTTTCCACATCTGGCTTAACTGCTTTCAGCGCATCCTTTTTACGTATGTTTCTCAGTCTGCACAGGAAATCTGTCCGTTCAGCTTCCGGCAGTATTCTTGCCATATCATGCACAAATCCGGCAAGTTCAGCCTTTGACACGGCACCTGTCTCCTGATCCACCTGTTCCAAAAATTTCAGTAAGTTCATTTGTCTCCCCCTGTTTCATCTTAAACATGCTTCAATACCGGTACAGACAACGCCCGGATCCCTTCTATCCTCAAATCCCCTGCCGGCACTTCACACGACGCACCGTCTGTCCCGCCGAATCCCGATAGTACACCGTATACTCTGTGTTTTGATCCTTCAAATTCAGCTGCTGATCCACACAGAAATCCTCTATGGAAAGCGTCTCCGACAACTCGGCGATCTTCTCCGGATCGGTCACCGTATCCTGCGCAGCCAGATAACGCACATTGTAGAGCAGTCCGTCCTGCATCATATATCTGTCCACCACGATCTTCGTGATCTCATACTCACTGATCTTCTTCCCCGCGTGGATCCCGTAGTCTGATAATACAGCCAGCGTCTTTGAAAATCCGGAATAAATATAGCCGGATACATCTCCCTGGTTTTTGGTTGAAGCAAAAGTGAGCTGCCCGATCGGTGTTTTTGTCCTGATCTCTGTAAAAGTCATCCCTCCCAGATCTGTACAGTAAGCCTCCCACAATACCTGCCGCTCCTGTTCATTCAAATCTAACGTATATTGCTCCATCCCATTGGTCCAACGGACCTCACAATATTTGACACTGTCCAGACAAAGTACGTCATATGTTCCCTTTTTGTATGCTTCCTGTCGATAAATGTCACCAAAACTGCCGATCGCATATATCGGAAGCCGGTACTTATAATATGCAGTCCGGCCGTTTTTCAAATGATACTTTACTACGATATCATGGAAATTTTCAGCATCACTTTTCTCCTCACAGATTTCCCGGATCCAGGCATAAGTATCTGCAAGCCCATCGCCTTCTATTTTCATGCGGGACAATGCCTGTTCACTGTCACCGCCGCTGGCAAGTGCCGGCAGGACCACCGCCGCCGATTCGATCTCCTCCACAGCCGGCATTCTTCCACTCCTGCTGCCCATGGCAGAAAATACACCCAGTACCAGCAGCATAACACAAAACTCCACCAGCAGATGCCATTTGGCGGAAACAAACTTCCTGGCATCAAAAGCCAGTATCATATTGAGCAAACCATGCAGAACCGGCACGCCAAACAGCACGGCGATGCCGGCCATCGCCATGGAAAATCCTCCAAACGCAAATACCTGCACCCCATTCACAAGCCAGACTGTTGCCAGCACCAGGCAGACATACCGCACCAGATACTCCACAGCCCGAAAGGTAAACATCCCGTTCGTCCGTTCCGCCGGACGAATACAGAAGATCACAAGACACAGAATCGACAGAAAAACCGCCGCACCCGCCAGCACCAGAATGTACGACAGATGTTCCTGCAAAAGCCAGTAGGAACCATCCGCATATTCCTGCACGCCCGTCGATCTTGACAGCAGGGAAAGCGGCGACAGATACTCCTTCATCATTTCCAGAACTTCCGAGCGGTAAAAAGAAGGCACCATCATCCCGAGCAGCTTCTCGATCAACCGGATACCTGCATCTGGCCCCAGCAAGAACAGTGCCAGCAGTCCGATCCTGCAGCCCGTATTCTGTGCAAGAAGATACGCCAGCATGGACAATCCCATCATAAACAAAAATCCCAGTATCGGCACGAGACATCCCATCCGCACAGAAAGGATACTTTCCTCATACCGGCTGTACCCCATGGCAACCGAGATCCGAAAAAACAGCCGCCGACACACTGTAAGCGGCACGGCAAAGATTAGCAGGTTATTCACCCACCCCGCCACAAACAACTGCGGCCTCGTAAAAGGCAGTCCGAAATACAGATCCGTCTCCGGTTCGGATCGCAAAAACCGAAACGCTCCTGCCCCCATCCAAATGCCGAACAGCACCATAACCACAAAAAAGGAGGTATTTCCCGGGCCCACATAGAGGCTGCGCACCTCCCCTGTCGGAACCGTCGTCTTCATGGAAAACACAAGGCAGAGCATTCCCATACTGTACCACAATGCCGCGGTCATTCCCAGTTTATGCTTGAGGTCTTCCCGCAGAAGACCGGCAAATCTTTTCATTCCGTCCATCTCTTTTTCCATACCAATCCATAACGGCTAAGCGCTGGCTTTCCCCGTTACGCCCGTTTATCTTACGCTTTTGTTTCAGCCTGCAGGAATACTGATTCAGTGCTGCCAAAATTTCCCTGTAATCCACACACGCTGTCCTGGCACGGTTCCTGACCGTGAAGCAGTTCCTGCCACGCCTGCTCTGTCAGGATCCGGCCACGATGCAGATAGCCCTTCCGGCCGCAGATCTTATGAAGTTCCTCCAAATAATGCGATACGATCAGGATCGTCAGCTTTCTCCCCTCCACCGCGCCAAGCAGAAGACCATTCACTACCTTACGGATCTGCGGATCCAGCCCGTCAAAGATCTCATCGCACAGCAGATATCTGGTATTGCTACAGATCGCCGCCGCGATAAACACCTGCTTCTTCATCCCTTTGGAAAAGGAATCCAGCAGTGCATTCTCCTCCAGCCCGAACAACTCCAGCAGGCCCCGATAGTCTTCCATCGAAAACCCCGCATAAAAGTTCCCGCAAAAATGCCCGACAGTGAGCGGCGTGGCATTCCTGTCATAATACTGCCTGTCCGGCATGTAAAAGACCTCCTGCTTCGCCGCAACACAGGACGCCCTTCTCCCGTCTATCCTGATCTCTCCGGCATCCGCACGATAGACTCCGGCAATCAGGCGAAGAAGCGTGCTCTTACCGGCGCCGTTCTCCCCCACCAGCCCATATACCATACCATCCGGAATCTCAAGAGAGACCTGATCCAGACAGACAAATTTCCCGAATCGTTTGGTGACATCACAGATTTCAATCATCGCAGGTTCCTCATCCATGCTGCGGCTGCAGGCCCGCCCGCTGCACAAACTCCTCCACGCTCCCTGCACGCGCCGCCAACTTCTGCCAGTTCTTCAAGGTCTGCAGCTCCTGTTGTCCCAAGATCACATTTCTCAGCTCATCAGATAGCGGGCCGTATTCCTCAAGCAGATCAAATACACACTCGGCAGTTGCCGCCAGGATTGCTTTCTCTCTGGCTTCTTTTGCCATTACTGCGGCTTTCTTTTCTGCCATCTTTTCCGCCATTGCTGCGGCTTTCTCTTCTGCCATCTTTTCTGCCATCTTTTCTGCCATTGCTACGGCTCTCTCTTCTGCCATTTCTCCTGCCATTTCTTCTAATACTTCATCGATCACACAACCCATCTCTTCTTCCTCCCTTTGCTTTTCTCTTTCACTCCTCTGCCGGAACTGCTTTTCCAGGCTCTTAGAACCTGTCAACTGCTCCAAAAGCTCCCAGCTTTCTTCATCCATCCGCCTGTGCCAGTCTCCGGCCGCAAAATATCTGCGGATGCTTTCCCTGCTGTTGCGCTTCTGAAAGATCTCAAGAAGCGGCCCCAGCTCTGTTCTGAAATACTCGAAATGCCGGAATGACGACACCTCAAGAAAATGAAGCGGATATTCCGGTATCAATTTCTTCCATGCATGCTCCATCTCCGTATCCATATCATCGAAGCAGATCATCTCATGCAGGCTTTTGGGCCCTTTCCATTCTTTCTCACCCCAATACACAATAAGCGTCACCACCGGTAACAGCCAGTCCCCGCTTCTCACTTTATACAGGAATTCCCCTTCATCTCTGTAAAACTCCCTGTGGGCCATGCTGCCATTCCCTTTCAAAAATGCCTTATATGTCCGCTCATTTCCACGTCTGATCCCCCTGAGCTGGCGGTCATATTCAAGCGCTTCCTGTATCATGACGCGGGCCGGCATCGCATAGTCCGTCCTCTCCTGATTCTCCAGCGCAAGCACCACAAACCTCTGCCCGTTATAGTGCTGCTTCATGACCAGGTCGCCCTGCCGTTCCAGCGCTTTATCCTGCTCTGTCCAGACATGCACAGGCGATGATGCCCGCAGTTCTTCCGCTTTGACGATCTGTCTGCCCTGAAATACGCCGCCGTTCCACAGATCCGCATACCTAGCGGTATCCTGCAGATAAGTTTTCAATCCGATATCTTTCTTTCCCACCGTACCTCCTTCGCAGGAGATCTGTGCTTACGAACTGCCGGCCAGGACTCTGGCTGTCCTGTCACAGCTACCGTTCCCTTCCGCAGTGCCTGTCTCACCCACAGATACCGCTGCATCCGTCTTCACAAAATCTCCCGCCCTATTCATTTTCTTCTGGAATAAAAGCATGATTTCGTTCGACACCCAATGGGATTCAGTAACCGTTTCTGCTTTTACGGTTAGAAATGTAATAGAATTATGAAATAAATGCTTTGATTAGAGTATAGCACCGGATATCAGGTTTGTCACATGCAATAATTTAAACGGAAAAGTGACCATCGTCATTCTGCACAACACAAAATCTTGTGCAGACATCGTTTGATTTGAGACAAGCTATACATTATCTTGTATATACTCTGTCTTCAGCCCGGACAACAGCCCAAATTTTTCTACAAAACCGGATGAACGATTTACCGTCATCTTGCTGCGACTTATAATGCATCCAGCACACCCCGGATTCCTTTTTCCTCATAAATCTGCTTGTAGAGCGCGACCTCATCCCGGATCAGTTCGTCAATGACCTGCATCCCCAGAAGCTCCACCGGCGCCTTATCGTCAGTCATAATATGATCCCCCGCTTCATAAGCCGTCAGCTGCCCCTCCACCGTCTCCATCATCGCCGCCAGATCTTCCTCCACGATCTTTTCACGATGCGCTGACAGATTCTCCAGCATCTGCGGATTGTCGGATGCAAAAAGCTCCCTGTTGGTAGACCCTTTCACGTCCACCGTATATACCTCTTCGAATACACTGCCGATGGTATCCGCCAGATGTTCGTTAATGCTGCCCTCGTTGCTGCCGCGCATATTCATGTTCACTACCATCACGCCGTCCTCTGTCAAATGTTCCTTCACCAGCGTAAAAAATTCCACGGAAGACATCTGAAACGGAATGGTGATATCCTGATAGGCATCTACCATGATCACATCATATCTGCCGTCAACAGCATTTAAATAGGCTCTGCCGTCATAGGTCGTCACCGGCACATCCGCCGGCAGCTCAAAGTATTCTCTGGCCAGCGCGGTGATCTTCTCGTCGATCTCCACCCCTTCAATCTCCATATCTCCGAAATAATTCCGGCACTGCACGGCATAAGTTCCCGTTCCCATACCCAGGATCAGCACGCTGCAGTCTCCCGGATTCTCCAGCTCTGTCATCAGCGGAGCCGCCATGGCGTAGTCATAGTACATGCCCGTCAGCCCTTCCTCTTTTACCAGCAAAGACTGTACCCCAAACAACACATTCGTCGATAATATAACAGCTCTGTCGTTCTCCTTCACCTGCAGATAGTTATAGATAGATTCTCCCTCATAGGTCAGACCGCTCTCCCAGAAGGCAAAGCTGTCCGACTTCCCAAGAAGGCAGCACAGCACGAACAAAACCGCTGCCACTGCACTTTTGGCCGCACCTCTTTTGCCGCTCACAAAATAGACCAGCGAAAGCGTGAGCAGGATTCCCGCAAAGATCAGAAATGTGATCGACGTGCCCACCGCCGGAATGGAAATGAAAGTCGGCACAAAGGTTCCGATAATGCTGCCGATCGTGTTGGATGCGTTCAGCATCCCCACTGTCTTACCGCTGTCCGCCAGGCTGTCCACGGAATACTTGGCCAGGGACGGCGTCACCGTCCCCAGCAGAAACAGCGGAAACACAAAAACTGCCATACAGGCCGCAAACGCCGCCCAGATCAGGAAATTCGTGTTCACCGTAAAGATCAGCACCGCCGAAATCCCCAGGATGATATATTTTCCAACCACCGGAATGGCCGCGATCCAGACAGCAGCAATCAATATCCTGCCATACAGCCTGTCCGGATCGGGGTTTTTGTCCGCACTGCGCCCGCCGTAAATATTCCCCAGCGCCATGGCGATCATGATCGTTCCGATAATGATCGTCCACACGATCTGCGAAGAACTGAAATACGGAGCCAGCAGCCTGCTGGCCCCCAGCTCCACCGCCATCACCGACATCCCTGCAAAAAATTCCGTCAGGTAAAGAAATAATTTATTGCTCAATACAGGCGTTGTTTTCGTCGCGTTCATTCCTTCTATAATTCCTTTCTTGTTCCTGTGTATTCTTTCCGGCATATCCCTGCTGTCCCGGATGTCCCAAACGTCCGTTCCTGTAGATTTGAGCCTGCCTTAAATCCCGGACACCCCGAAAACGGGGCCGTGCCACTCCACAAGCCCCGTCTTTCAGTATATACAATTTCT
>OFFW01001526.1_pt1 | contig 13906 bp, 18 predicted proteins | sample 1521501 | NCBI WGS metagenome assembly OFFW01 (sample SAMEA3504107, study PRJEB24116) | mouse gut metagenome | biome: mouse gut; feature: mouse-associated habitat; material: faeces | place: Denmark | collected 2011
TAGTCTGCGGTATCAACCGCTACAAGTCCCCTGTGGAGCTGTGGCTGGATAAGACAGGTCAGCTCCCGCCCCAGGAGGCCGGGGAAGCTGCCTACTGGGGGACGCAGCTTGAACCCTTCGTTCGGGCCGAGTTCTCCAAGCGCACCGGGATCGAGGTCTGCCACAAGAGTGAACTGCTCCAGAGTGAGGAGCACCCCTTCATGCTGGCGAATCTGGACGGAACCTGTGAAGTCCCGGACGTTGGGACTTGTATCTTCGAGGCCAAGACTGCCTCCGCATACAAGGCTGGGGAGTGGGAGGACACCATCCCCGACGAGTATATGCTTCAGGTACAGCACTACATGGCCGTCACTGGCTATGCCGGAACCTACATCGCCGTCCTGATCGGCGGCAACACCTTCAAATGGCGGTTCGTTGAGCGTGACGAGGAATTGATTTCTATGCTCATTGAGCTGGAATCGGCGTTCTGGAACCATGTGCGGGACAGCACACCTCCGCCGCTGGATGGCTCCGATGCCTCCGCTAAATTCCTGGCTGAACGGTTCCACGACAGCATCCCCAAGTCCCACATCACCTTGCCTGATACCGCTGCTGATCTGCTGGCCCAGTATGATGAAGCCTGTGAGGAATTGGAGGTTGTCACCGAGCGGAAGCAGAAGGCCGAAAATCTCCTGAAGGAGATGCTGGGTGACAACGAGGTTGGCACTTCTGGGGGTCGTATCGTCACCTGGAAAAGTGTATCCCAGGAGCGGCTTGACAGTAAGACCTTGAAAGCCGAGCATCCCACCCTCTGTAAGAAGTACACTAACAAGACATCGTATCGCCGCTTTACCATCAAGGCGGCAAGCTGAATGGAGGTCAATCATGGATAACACAAGACTCAAAGGCCGTATGAGCGGCAAGGTGCAGGAGTTGCAGCAGCCCGCTGGAAATCAGGCTATCGCCGTTACCGCTGCGCCGGAAACTTCTCTGGCCCCGGTAGATTCTGCCTATCTGGCCCTGACCAACAACGCCCTTGACCTCATCCGTGCCAACTTGAAGAGCCAGCCGTTGACGCTGGATCTCTTCGACATCGTGAAGTCGCCCTCCGGCGGCTCCACCGTGTTTGAGGTTCCGGGGTTGGCGGGGAACGAGGCCGCAATGGAGCTGTCTGGTATCATTCTGGACTACACCACGCCCAGGGCATATTGGGATACGCCCGATCCGGTGGAGGGTACGCCGCCTGTCTGCATGAGCCAGAACAGCATTATCTCCCACGATGGGAAAGCCTGCGCGCACTGTCCCTACAATGACTTCGGTTCCAAGGACGGGGACAGCAACGCCAAGGCGTGTAAAGAATCCGTGCTCCTGTTCCTTCTGCGGCCCAACAGCATTATTCCTCTGCTGGTGCGTGTCCCCGTGACTAGCAAAGGACGGTTCCTGAAATACTCCACTCGGCTGTTGAGTACCCTGACGCCGATCAGCAGCGTGGTCACAAAGATCACCTTGGAGAAAGCCACCAGCAAGCAGGGTAAGCCCTACGCCCTGTTCAACTTCCAGACGGTCAGCACTCTCAGCCCGGAGGAAGCGGCCCAGGCAAAGGCGTTCGGGCAGCAGTTCATGGAGATCGTGAACGCTGCTCAAATGGTGCCGGAGCTGGCCCAGGCCAGCTAAGATAAGATGCGCTACGATGGCCCGGTGTCCCTGCCTTGCGGCAGGGATGCCGGGCTATTTACTTTTGGAGGAATCACTATGAACTATAGCGAACTGAAACGGGTCTTCCGGGAGCTGAAAGCTACCTCTCCCAGGGATGATCTGACGGCGCACATCATCTTCACGGAGGACAGCTTTGCCACACAGTATCCGTTGTTGAGCCGTACCTATCGTTTCAACAGCGACAACAAAGGGTTCCGTCCTCGTATGTTCAGCAACTCTATCTTTGCCTACTGCCTGGATAAGACCTCCGATCAGGGTGTCCGGCTGGACTGGTACATGGCTGAGGAAGGGAATCCTGGCGGCTGGAAGGTAGAGGACTGCTACATCCTAGAGCAGATGCGGGATGTGGCAGCTATTCCCAACCTGACCAGCACAGAGCAGGGTGACGGGACTGTCTGCTACTTCTTCGGTGACACCTGTATCCGGGTCCATGAATCCTACGAGGATGGAAAGGTTCACCTGGAGCCTGTGCGAGGGGATCAGACCGCTTGCGGTGAGTGGGTAGAGCTGCCTGTTGACCGAGTACATGGCTACTGTACCCTGTTGGAGCGGCATTTGAACAAGGAGGCCAGAGCATGAGCAGGAAAGCACATCACTTCAAGGCTAAGAAGTTCTGTGATTCTGGTGCCTGCGACTGCTGCCAGTACATTGGAGAGGGTGATTTCCTGTGTGATAAGCACATGGAAATCGTAGTCTTTGGCTGGGAGCCGACTGAGAACTATCTGATGTGTCAGGACCGAAAGAAAGCTGTTGGAGGTGACGCAGATGGAAAAGAAACTTAAAATTCAACGGGTCAGTTCAGAGTTTCTTGGACGGGTCATAGAGCATCGTGTACCCTTGGGGCTGTTTCTGGCCAAGGAAGGAGGTCTATGGGTGGCTGTGGACAACCGGGATGGAGATGCCTGGACAGAGGACTTTCGCTGGAAACATCACGCCGTCCGCTGGCTTCGGGATGAGGGGAGTTCTGTGTATGCGCATTTTGGTAGTTGAACCTGAGCACAGACCAGAGCTGAGGAAGATCGATGACTCTCTGACCGTCATGCAGAACATCGTGGGTGGGGTGATCCAGCCGATGTATCTCGATGATTCTGTTGTTTTGGTCTGTCATGAGGAGGGAAAGTTCATGAACCTGCAGGCCAATCGAGCCTTGCGGGATAAGGATGGCAGGATTGTCTGTAACCAGATGGAGTCAGATCGCGAGGTGAGGGAATGACTTCCGATAGCTTCTTCGAGGGGAAAACTGTGGCGGTCACTGGCAAGAGGAAGGTGAGCAGGGCATGAGAGATACAGACGCACTTGAACTGAGTTGGTGCGAGGTATATAGCATCGTGACGGAGGAAGTCGAGACGATCCTGGGAGTTCGTATCCAGTGCAGGATTAACGTGGTAGCAAGTTCCTTTTGGGATGTGACGTTTATCAACTACCGACTGCCTCTCCCAAAGCTCTGTCAACTGCTGCAAGAAACTCAAGCCACCTCAGAGGACTGGGAGGACGCTCTACCTGACGAGGGAGAGATAGATGTCAACGGGATCGGGATCGTGCTGGCTGAGAAATTGATTTCCCGGCACCTGAAGCTCACCTGGGAGCACCATCTGATCACCGAGGACAGTTTGTGGCTGGTCGGGGTGACCAAGAATGAAGATCAATGATTCCATGCGGGAGCGGCCGGTCAGAGAAGTTTTCGCTAACCGGCAGCAGCAAATGTATAGTATAAGGATTCACTGCGGAGAAACGCTGCGGTTCGCGAAAAGTTATCTGACTTGCCGCTCCCGCAGCATTTCTCCTGCATTTAATCATCTTTGGAGGTAGAAAATGAAAGTCCAAGCATACATCCACAGTCTGAAAGACATGAAAAGTGACCGCAATGTGTTGGGCGAGGCCGAGATCATCCGCAAGATCGGCGACAACCTGTATCTGGCTGAGTACAACGGTGTTCGGTGTACGGCGATCTTCAACCCGTTCGTCAGCAGGTACTTTGTCGATGACCTGTACGGGATTGTGGATGCCAGAAAGTACGCTGATTGAAAAAGGAGAGTGAAAAAGTGCAAAAGCAACAGACAAAATCTGATAGCACCAGTGTCCAGCGGGTCACCGAACTGGTTTCAATGCTCAACCGCTATCGTCACAAATACTACAATCTCGCAAAGCCCAGCGTGTCCGATGCAGTCTACGACAGGCTCTTTGATGAACTGGCTGTGTTGGAACGGAAAACGGGGATCGTTCTTAGCAACTTCCCCCACACAGACGGTAGGCTATGCTCCTGTGAGTGCGCTGCGGAAGGTCCGGCACAACATTCTGCTCCTGAGCCTGGACAAGACCAAACAGACCGATGATCTGGTTTCCATGCTTACCGTGGCTCCGGCTCTGCTCATGCTGAAGCTGGATGGTCTGACCGTCAAGCTCTGTTATGAAAATGGCAAACTGATCCAAGCATCCACCCGAGGGGACGGTGAGGTTGGCGAGGACATCACCCACAACATCCCGGCGTTCTGCAACGTGCCATTGAAGATCCCCCACAAAGGGAAGCTCACGATCACGGGGGAGGGCCTGATTCACACTGACGACTTCGAGCAGATGAAGGACACCGAGGGCAACGACATCAAAAATGCCCGGAATCTGGCTGCTGGCTCTATCCGGCTGCTTGATCCGTCCGTCTGTAAAGATCGCCGTATCTACTTCTACGCCTTCAATATTATTGAGGGCATGGATACCCTTGGTGGCAACGCCGATAGCCGTGGGTGGCTCCTGGAAAATCTGGAATCTCTCGGCTTCGAGGTTTGCCCCTTTGTTCGTATGTCAAAAGGCATATCCCAGTCAGAGATAGAGCGAACGATTCAACATCTGAGGACTATCGCTGATACTGAAAAGTTGCCCATTGACGGGATTGTGTTGCGCTATGACAGCATTTTCTACTCCAAGACGATGGGGAGGACAGGGCATCATTACAAGGACGGCATTGCGTTCAAGTTTGAGGACGATGTGATGGAGACCGTCTTCCGCTCCATTGAGTGGACACCTGGCCGTTCCGGGGAGATCGCTCCGGTTGCTCTGTTCGACCCTGTGGAGATCGACGGCTGCACTGTGTCGAGGGCCAGCCTGCACAATCTGTCCTTTATTAAGGAACTGGAGCTGCATCCGGGCTGTCGTATCCTCGTTTCCAAGCGCAATATGATAATTCCCCACATTGAGGAAAATCTTGACCGGGGCCACTATGCCCCCAGCCTGATTCCAAAACGGTGTCCCTGCTGCGGGAAACCTACGAGAATTTATGCCCGTTCTGGCGGTAAAGGCGGACAGGTGGCAACGCTCCACTGTGATAATCCTGACTGTGGCAATCAAACACTTCGCAAGTTCGTTCACTTCGTCGGGAAGAAGGCTATGGACATCTCCGGCCTCTCAGAGGCAACACTGGACAGGTTCATTTCTGCGGGATTCCTGACCACATATCAGGACCTCTACCATCTGGACAGATACCGCCATCAGATTATAGGCATAGAGGGCTTTGGCATCAAGTCTTACGCAAATCTTCAGAGGTCCATCAACGCCAGCAGAAGGACCACCTTTGCACGTTATCTGGTGGCTATGGACATTCCCATGATTGGAAGGACCGCAAGCCGAGCGTTGGATAACTACTTTGGCGGCAACTTGGATGTGTTTGAGAAAGCGGCCACAAGCGGTTTTGACTTTACTGCGCTGCCGGACTTCGGCGCAACTCTGAGTGGAAATATCCATAAATGGTTTAGCGTTCCCGACAATCTGGAGCTGTGGCAAACGCTCCAGAGAGAATTTACATTTGAAAATAGAAAGGAAAATGTCACCATGGAAAACAAAAACAACGTAACCTTCAGCCCCTTCTACGGCTGTACCATCGTTGCTACGGGCAAGTTGGAGCACTTCACCCGTGACGGTATCAACAGCAAGATCGTCAGCCTCGGCGCCACCGCCGGCAGCTCCGTGACCCGCAAGACCAGTTACGTTATCTGCGGGGAGAAGCCCGGCAGCAAGCTCACCAAGGCCCGGGAGCTGGGCATCCCTGTTCTAACCGAGCAGGAGTTTCTGTCCATGATCCCCGCATAAGCTGTCCGATTGATGGTGTTGAGATCACTGAGCAGGCTAACCACGCTGTCCCGGAATTTACCGGGGCAGCATTTTATTCATGAAGGAGATTGAAACTATGAGTCACGAATGGGGAAATTACCCGGAGAATTTCACCCCGAAGATGTAATGGGGTGCGAGGGCCATCCTTGAACGACAGAGCGGCCTACCCGGAAAGGCATTGTGCCTTCTGTATGACCGCCAGAGCTTTGAGCAGTTGGAGGGGAGCCAAAGGGATCAGGATGTGTTCTTTGACTGGATCAACACAACGGCTCTGCCCGAGCTGAGACGCCTTGCCAGAGAAAATCGCTTCTACGAATGGAACGACCTGACAACGATCCAGTCTGAGGACGGCGCTTTCATGTGTCAGGCCACGCCAAAGGGCAGCTATGGGGAATACCTCTATATTGGGTGCTGGGAGGTGAATCTGGAGGAATGAAATATTACAGTACACAGCGTCCCGTTGCACCGGGTGCGTTCCCAAAACCGGATGGCAACAAGGTTGTGCAAATCGTCAATTTTGATGAGCGGCAGTATTGCGAGGAGGCTGGCCGTGGTTGCTGGGGCTACATTGAATATGAAAAGCCCCTGACCGAGAAACAGGCTGCGGACTATGAGCTTGTCCGGGAGCAACTTCTGGATTTCAAGCAGCGGTACATGGTGGGGGCGGGGACATCGATTCTCCGCACCTTTGCCACGGCTGCGGAACTCAACGAGTGGTTCGATGCGCAGATCGTAGAGGAGCGTCACTTCTGCCGCCTCTATGACCGGGTAAGGATGGTTCATATCTTTGGCTGTCGTTATATGTGGCTCAAACCGGAGGAACGGTGGACAGATGATCCGCAAAGCAGCTTTCCGAGTCCATCGCTGCTTTCCAGAGAAGAACCTTGGAACTGAATGGGGGATGTAAGCATGATCGAGTTCATAGAGAAGGAGCGATACTACAACGATTCGGCTTTTACGGGGCAATGCTGGATGTACCCCACGTTCATGGTGAAAGGCGGTATTGAGTATTTCATGTGGAACCGTCGGGAGCTAGATGATAGTTGGAAGATAAAGGAGAGGGAGGGCCAGAAAGCGGAGCTGCTTGCCAATGATGGATCGCATTTTCATTTCCATGGCATCTACGCAAACCCGTTCGAGATGCTGGCCGAGATAGAGCGTCGAGGACACACGTTCACCGAGCCGGATAATCTCTTTGTCGATTGCCGTGAAACAGGTGGTTTTGTGGACTTCCACGGGAACCGAAACGAAGTATCGGCGGCTTTCCATTACCGAATCTATGATAAGGCTCTGGTAGAGAGAATTCGCACGGCTGTTGCACCAATCATCGAAAGGAGCAGGAAAAGATAAACGTGGATACCTATAGAATACCGCTCGTTTGGCAGATGTACGGTCACTGTGATGTTGACGCTGACTCACAGGAAGATGCGATTGAAATTGCGCTGGGGCCTGACACTCCGCTACCCGATGGTTTCTATGTTGAGGACCCTGTTGCTGTCGATTATGAAGTTCTTGAATTGGATCAGGATAAGAAGATCAACGTACTGACAAAGCAGGAGTTGAAGTTACAGCTCCAGCAGGGCCATACGCTCAACGACCTTTTGGCATTTGGCCCAGGCCAGGACTGCGAGATATTCAAGGCCGACAAGTTCTATCCTGGGGACGTGGTTATCTATGTTCCTGATGTGACCTTGAACCACATTCCTCTTGACCGCTCGATTATGGACCCGGAGGAATTTCCCGAGGTCTTATCCAACTGCTACACGGGCCAGGATTTCATCAATGAGTGCCATGGTGATGCAGAGAAAGCCGAGCACCTGTTTTGGTACTGCGACTGGCAGCACCCTTCCTCTGCGGTGGACGAGCTGGACGATGATGAGGAGGACACACAATGAAGTATACGTTGATTGATGAAAACAGGCAGTATGCTCTTGTCTTGCGGGGCGAGAGCATGACGCAGTACGCTGTTGTGAGTGGTCTGGACAAGGAAACCGGAAGTTGGGACTGGACGTGCTGCTACTACGATTTCGGTAAGTTCTCTGGACTGACGAAGGCTGAGGCTCTTTTCAGGGCGTTGGACTACTACTTGATGCGGACAAACGAGAAACATATCCCCTGGAGCAGAATGAGCGAGATCGCCACGGTTCTGAAGGATGGGCTGATTGAGGATGGTGAGGAAGAAGCCTACCGCTACATGGCCGATGTTGCTGGACTGTCGAATACCGAGGCTGAATACTTTGGGCTGGATATGGAGCAGTACAGAGCGGCCACAGGAGAAGATGCCGATAGTCCCACGGCTCCGTTCAGCACGGGTAGCGATTATAGTCCTGCCCATCCTTGGGATGCACCCGGAATGAGTGCGTCCGATTTCATTTAGGCGTCCCATTAGGGTTTGCCCAAACGGCACTACGAAAAAGCGTCCCATTAGAGTTTGTTTTCGAGTTTTGGTACGCTCCAGACTTGAAACCGACCCTAATGGGACTTTTTCGCGCATTTACCTTCTAAGGAGACTGGATATGAAGATAGGCTACATTAGGGTGAGTACCCAGGAACAGAACACTATCCGTCAGGAAGTCTTAATGGAATCTCTGGGGTGGATAAAGTATACATCGACCGCATAAGTGGCAAGAACACCAACCGTTTTGGAGGGCATTCCGGTGTAGGTCTGAATCTCTCGATATAATTTTTTCTTTTTTTCAATTTTATCCTTGACAATTCCTGCTGCAATGATTTATACTTAAGATAAGCCCGTCTGATCAGCGGGTAGCCTGTTTCCTTTGAGTCGCACTTCTCCCAGCCAAGCGGTTGGGGCCAATTAACAAAACTTGGCTGAAAAGCGGTCAGGCACTGGCCTGGCTAGCCACCGTAATTCCTTCCAGCGTTGCGGCTGGGGCAAAAGGTCGAATTTTTCGTAGGGTGGCGTATGCGAAAATGTGAAGTGTTCTCTGAAAAATCCGAGATGAAAATCTATGTGGGGGGCAAAGGATTCAGGCAATAATTGAATACTGACGTGTTGTTTTCTCAGCACCTAAAGTCCCGCAGGTACTTAGAGAGGTATCTGTCATTAAGAAGGACCATGGAGGCTTTGAGATCATCACTAGCAACTTCCGACAATTTCGGAAGTTTGTTTGTGATGTCTCAAAGTCTCCTTTTTTGTTGCTTTGAAACGCTGTGCAGTATTCAGAATCAGCGAGGATTGAGAGGGAACTCCATTGGCACTCAGACCAAGTGCCCCTACCAACATCCGAGGAACTGCCATTTCCCCCGGAGTGCCACGTTCCTGGGTTTTGGGGCAAAGCGGTAATAAGCTTTTTCTTCACTTTGGAGACAGACTTGGAAACAGACTAGGCTTAAACCCGCTCTGGCTGCCGTAATCCCGCACCCTGTCACCTTGAAAATTTAATTGTAGGAGGAAATTAGCATGAAAGACGAGTTCACAGAAGCCGCCATTGGTGAGGATGCCCACGTCACCACTGTTTCGCTGTATGCCGAGCATCTTCGGCGGACAAAAGAAAAGGCTGAGAAAAAGAAATCGGTGCGGAAGTCAAAGAAGAAAAAGAAGAAAAATCTTCCGATACCGATGGAGCGGTGTGAGGAAGCGGAAGAATGCCTGTCCTTTGGACACGAAATTATTTCTTCTCCCGAAACCTCGCTTCTTTCCCAAAATCAAAGGGTCAGTGAGCGTATACGTTGTGCCCAGGGGAGGGTAATTCCGGAGCATTTTCGGCTCAGATTGGATGCAGATTCCGGTGTTTTTTTCGGGTTAGATCGTGACCATGGGTACTATGTCGGAAAAAGCTCGACAATGGATGGTCATATCTGTGTCATTGGGGAAAGCGGTCGGGGCAAAACGGAAAGCATTGTAAAACCGACCATACTGACCTACCAGAACGGAAGCACCATTGTTTTCGACTTCAAGGACAACTTGCATAAGCACTGGATATCAACAGCTAGATCGTTAGGCAAACGAAGCGTTGTTTTCTGGCCCGATGGTCCAGTCGGATGCAGCTGCCATTACGATCCCCTGGAACCCATGCGGCGAAACAATTCGGCCAACATCGTTGCAGCGACAACTGACTTGGCTTACGCTCTCATTCCGTTACCAGATGGAACCAAAGAGCCTATTTGGATCGAGACAGCGCAAAATTATCTAATTGGTGTAATTATTTATTACTACTTTCTGGATATGAACTTCCCCGAAATCATGATGTTGATACTCAATACGCCAGTAACAGAGATGATTAAAAATATCATGCAGGATGACGTTGAAGAAGCTACTCTTGCAAAGATTTTTATCAACAAGCTGACTGACGTTGACCCGAAGATTGTCAGCAACATTGGCATGGAACTCAATCGGCTCGCGTTCTTTGTGGCCGATCAAAACCTTATGGATCTACTTACGCCAACAGAGAACGATGATTTGCTGGACTGGGAGGCAATAAGCAAGTCAGTAGAACCAATTGACGTGTTTATCAGCGTGCCGGAGTCTAAGCTAGACTATTACAAGCCTATTCTCCGGCTGATGGCCAACCAGCTGATTCGGACATTGGAGCAACGCCCTCAGCGAACCTTTAGCAGCGGCACGGAACTTCCGCCTATTTTAGTTTTGATGGACGAATTTTCCAGGCTTGGCAAATTCCCCGCAATAACGAGTGGGCTGATGACATTGAGAAGCGCCGGTGTGACATTCGCCATTTTTATCCAGAGCATTGCCAGCCTGGATGAGATTTACGGTCATACCACAGCTCGCGTGATTCTGGATAACTGCAGTTACAAAGTTATCCTAGGTGCGTCTGATGTGGAAAGCCAACAATACCTCTCCAACCTGGTCGGTTCAGTGGCAACTCCCCAAGGCAGCATAAGCGAGAGTTACAACATGTTTACCAATCAGGTAATCGGATACAGCCGGAATATCGGTGTCACCCTCGAACCCGTCATTTATCCGCAGGAGTTTAGCTCAATGACCGATGTGGTAGTCGTCTCTCCAGATGGCTATTTCCGCATCGACAAAATTCCCTATTATTCGCGTAAAGAGCTTTTTACTCAGCTTGCCCTGCTCCCGAGATACAAAAGGTATATGGAAGAATATGACCGCACCCATGCTATTTCGGCGCTTCCTGAAAGGAGCAGCCATGAGGAGTCTTGAGGAACACTGCAAAGCTGCAAAAGAAAAAGCCAAGCAGCAACAGCGCAAACGGCGCATGGAGGTGCGGAAAACCGCACAGCGGGAGCAGGCAATCAATGATGGTCGATGCTTTGAGATCGGCAGAATCGTCTGTGAGCGTTTCCCTGAACTGCGGAAATATCAGCCGAAGTACGGGGATGCTACATCAGACAAAATCCATGATGACCTCGTTGCTGTTGTGGATTTTTTGGCAGCCAACAGAGAACTGCTGGACCAGATTAAGGCAGAGGCCTTTGGCGAAAGTACCGAGTACCACAGCCCTGGAGACGCAGTTGATTTTTGATTGTGTGCTCATTTATACATCGTTGTCCCACATCATTATTTCCCTCCGTGGACCTTCAAAGCTCCACGGAGGGGCCTACGAAATCTTACAAGGAGGAAATGCATATGTCAACTTACTACAATCATGTCGGCGTAATTTCGAGAGGCAGAGGAAACTCGATTGCCTGCTCTCTCGCATATATCCGAGGTGAACGGATATTTGATAAATATCTTGGAGAATGGCACGATAACTCTCCTCGAATAGACGTGCTCTACAAGGACGTTGTTTTGCCGCCCTCTGTTCCCCTGGATTATCTGAGCCCACAAAAGCTGGCGGATGCCCTCAATGACTCCGAGCAACGAATCGACTCGCAAATGGCGAGATCCATCATTTTGGCTTTGCCAAACGAGATGAACATTACTCAGGAAGTTAAATTGGTACGAGAATTTATCGACCAATATTTTATCGCCAACAATATGTGTGCCGTGTTTGCGATCCACTCTGGACGTAAAGAATCAAAGCGCAGCTACACCACCATAGATACTTGCACGGACAACCCCCATGCCCATATCATAGCCCCTATTCGTCAGATAGGCGCAAATGGTTTTTTTCGCACCAAGCTGGAGACTAGGCAATTCAACACGAAGAAATATCTGTATTCCATGCGAAAAAGCTGGGCTGACATACAAAACCGGGAATACGAGCGAATGGGACTCCCGTTCAGAGTGTCCCACGAAAGCCTATATGTCCAGGGTATCGACCGTAAACCGACAGTCCACCTTAGCGCAAAGGAGATTTCTTTTGAACAGCGAGGGATTGCAACGCGCCGTGGCAATATCAATCGGCAGATATTAGCGGAGGAGCGTGCAAAGGAACGCCAACGCCAACAGGAGCGTGACCGGCAACATGAACGGGATCGTTATTACGAACGCTCCCGTTAGAGCTACACCATTTTTGCTTTACATTTTGGAGAACGTATGTGCTTTTTATTAGATTATATATCCTTATTCGAGGAGGTGAACACTATGCACAAAAGCATTCTGAAACTGGAAGCATCCGGCAGCGCATCCACATTCAGGACAACCATCAAGACCCGCCACGGCAGAGTTCTGTTCCTGTCGCTGGAGATCAACGATTCCATTTGCACCATCCGGGACTGCTTCTACATTGACCGCAACCAGGGCAGGGAAGGGGAAGCACGTTACAAGGCCAAGCCCAAGAAGCTGCGGACGCTGCAATTTCCAGTGGAAGACCTACTGGCGGTCATTGAAGCGGAGTTGGACAAGAAGTTTTACGGCGTGGAGTTCGTGGAGACGGGGCAGACGCCCCTCTCCCTGGACGAATACCTGAATTTCAAGACCAGCAAGTCTAACAGGAAGTATCGCTTCCTGATCATGGTCGGCGATGGTGACAGCTATAACGGGCTGCCTATGAACTTGCGGACGCGGCTCAAAACCAAACTCCACAGATCGGTGTATGTGGAGCTGGCTTACTACAAGGACGGGAACGGTGTGGTCAGGCAGTGCTGCTACTATGACAGGCAGTACCAGCGGCAGGGCATCAAAATCACACCGCCAAGCCTGATTAGCTGCTTCTTTCCCTATACCCGGGAGGGCGTCCTAAATCTGCTCAACCACGAAATATGCTGTGACTTCACGCATATTATCGTAACGGATGGGATCGACGTTGATGCTAATACTACGCCCCTGTGTGGGGCCATCTAGGAGGTATTGCAATGGCTAATCTAAAAGATGAATACACGGACATCAAAGACCGGAAACACCGTGTAGAGCATTTTACTGTCCATGAAGAGGACCCAGCCAATCGGGAGCGGCTTAAAGAAGAGCTGTTTCTGGCTTTGACCAGAACGGAAAAGCGTATTCCCGCATAGGGAGTACATACATTTTACCATGAGGGAAGGGGGTGTGTCAAATGGCGATCATTCTGTATGCCCGTAAGTCGGTGGAGCGGGAGAACAGCATTAGCTGCGAAACCCAGCTTGAGTATTGCAGGTCTGTTATTAAGCCCGATGAGCGGGACGAAAAGATCATAACCTTTGTGGACAACGGCTTCTCCGGCGGCAATGTCAACCGGGACGGCTTCCAGAAGATGATGAAACTGGTGCGGCAGGGGAAGGTCAAAAAGGTCATCGTTTACAAGCTGGATCGTATCAGCCGTTCTCTGTCGGACTTCGTGAACATTTTGCAGGAGTTCAAGGAGCACAAGGTTGAGTTTGTGTCCTCTCAGGAATCCTTTGACACATCCTCGCCTTATGGGGAAATGATCGTCAAGCTCCTGATGGTGTTCGCCGAGTTTGAGCGGACATCCATTATCAACCGTGTCACCCAGGCATACGCCCACCGCAGTGAAATGGGGTTCTATATGGGCGGCCGCCAGCCCTATGGCTTCGAGTTGGTTCCGACAGTCATTCATAATGTCAAGACTAAAAAGCTGAATCCAATCCTCGCTGAGGTAGAGCAGGTACGCTACATCTTTGAGGTCTACGCTCAGGAGAGCGTGTCCCTGCGGCGGCTCCTGGATATTCTAGTAGCCGAGGGGAAGCAGCCCTTGAATGGCAGCAGTTGGACAACGGCGAAGCTGTCCACGCTGTTAAAGAATCCCATCTATGTCAAGGCCGATTCCGATGTGTACGACTACTATGACCG
>OFFW01001529.1_pt1 | contig 13897 bp, 12 predicted proteins | sample 1521501 | NCBI WGS metagenome assembly OFFW01 (sample SAMEA3504107, study PRJEB24116) | mouse gut metagenome | biome: mouse gut; feature: mouse-associated habitat; material: faeces | place: Denmark | collected 2011
TGATAGGGGTAGTCTGCGCTTTTTTGGCTACCCGGAAGGTATTGTTTCAAAGTAAAAGATATGCGGAGGGACTCTATGGCTATACGCAGATTCTTTGCTATGGAATCGCTTTCTTTCAGAAGGAGGCCAGGGTGAAGAGGGTGTTGTGAAAAAAACTTCTGTCATTATTGACCACCTGACCGCAGATGTCAAGAAACCGTTCAGGCTCGATTCTAATTTATTGCGTATAGATGATACTTCCATTCATAAATCTCTTAGGGAATGTCTTGCAAACGCCCTTATTCATGCTGATTTCCATGGACGACGTGGCATTGTGGTCGATAAGGAATTTCGTAAAATTGTAATTGCAAATCCGGGCACATTTCGTATCGGTATTGATGAAGCGATTGCCGGTGGTATCAGTGATGCACGAAATGGAAGAATTTTTAATATGTTTGCACTGATCAATGTGGGCGAACGTTCCGGTACAGGGATCTGTGATGTATACCATATCTGGGCAGAAAATGGATTTAAGGAGCCTTCTTACGTTGAAACAGTCGATCCTGACCGCATTGTTCTTACCCTTCAAATGGATCCTTATGATAATGGTGATGATGGTAATAATGATGGTAATGATGGGAGTCTTACACAGAATGAAATATATGTCTTACAGGTTATATCCAAAATGCCTGCTCTGTCAGCTTCTAAAATTGCTGCTGCAACAGGAATCTCAAAGCCATCCGTAGAGCGGGCGCTCCGTTCTTTAAAAGAAAAGAAGTATATCCGCAGAGAAGGATCAACCCGGGGCAGATGGATCATTTTGAAGGAAAGATACAGGAGAGTATAGTGTACAGGATTGGTATATGTGACGACGACGAGGCTTTTTGTGGACAGATGGAAGGATATCTTGCGGTTTATGCGCGGAAAACAGGAAATGTTATTGTCACGGAGATATTTCTTTCGGGAGAGGCATATCTGGAATTTATGGAAAATTGGCGCTGCCGGGACAGCAATTTTGACAGAAAGCGGATTGTTCGCCATGCCATTGGCGGCAGGATGCTATCTGTCTGGATGCCTGGTTGGGACTGTGGTCGGGGCGGTCATGATCACCGGAGGCAGGCCGTTGGAGCTTTTGCAGGATAAGGAGTAGTGGATGTGCAGGAGAAAGAGAGAGGAGTAAGAAACCTTATGGATACATTGACTTTGGAACATATTTCTTATCAATATAAGAAAGCGGACAGGGAGGTTCTGAAGGATGTGAACTGCCGCTTTTCCAGCGGAGAGATGGCGGCGGTCATCGGGCCTTCTGGTTCCGGAAAGACTACGTTCCTGTCCATCCTGGCAGGGTTGGACATGCCAACGTCTGGGACGATCCGGATGGACGGACAGGATATGCTGGGGATGGACAGGGATCTGTGGCGGCGCAGGGAAGTGGCTGTGATCTTCCAGTCTTTCCAGCTGTTTCCGCGGCTGACGGTGTTAGAGAATGCCATGTTTCCTTTGGAACTGAATGGGACGTCCGGAAAAGAGGCAGCCAGAGAGGCGAAAGCTAATCTGAAGCTCGTGGGACTTGCAGAAGAAAAGTTCAAGCGTTATCCGGCAAACCTGTCCGGCGGGGAACAGCAGCGGGTGGCTATTGCCCGCAGCCTGTCCAGTGGGGCAAGGATCCTGCTGGCGGATGAACCTACCGGAAATCTGGACGAGGAGAATACAAAGAATATCATTTCCATTTTCAGGCGTCTTGCCCATGAGCTGGGCTACTGCATCATCGTGGTGACCCATGATAATGAGATCGCAGCCATATCGGATGCAGTGTGGAAAATGACGGATGGAGAGCTTGTGCACTATGAAGCGGTCCAGGGATAGATTGGCAGGGGTTGCTGCATTTCCGGTATCCGTGATGGACAGGTCGGTGAGCTGGATTGATTTCACCTGAAAAGAGTGTTATTATAGATAAATACAATACGATAAAATATAACATCAGAATACAATATATTTTTATTGCTATACGAGGGAGGAACAATATGAAAACAAAAGCATTGTTAAAATGCACCGGTTTAATCTGCATATGGTTCCTGTCTCTGCAATTTTTTTCGATTCTGTTCCGCAATGCAGATATCACCAGGATTTTGTCCATATTGATCGTGGGTATTCTGGTTTTCTGCATGAACAGAAAGAATCATTATATCTGTTTTGTGCCCGAGGAAAAACCGCGGATGCAGATCATCCTGCTGGCGTTACTGTCCGGAATTGGTCTGTCATTTTTTAATATGATCTCTGCATTACAGTTTATGCTGAGCGGGGCAATGGAGGAAATGGCACAAGTACAGACAGATGATGTGAGTATCTCACTTTTGTATATTGTCCTTAGCGTGGCAGGTGCGGTCGTGGAAGAATTATTTTTCAGAGGAATTCTTTTGAATCTATGCCGGCCATATGATAGAGCGGCGTCTGCAATTATCATATCGGCTGTGCTTTTTGCGGTGATGCATTTAAGTCCCCTGATGATGCTGCATACTTTTATTTCAGGGCTTGTATTCGGTTACTTTTATTATCATACGGAAAATATTTACATACCCATACTTATGCACCTGACGAATAATCTGTTGTGGTCAACTGCGTTGAATGCCTGGCTGGTTGGCCCGTTTATGTCATTAACGGGAGAGTTGCAAGGGGCGGTTATCATGGTTGTGGCGGGTCTTGTCATGGTCATTTGTTCGACAGCAGTTTTTACACAAAAATATGTAAAGTGATCATAACATCGTTTCGCAGTATTTTATGAAAGATTTGCCGAAACAGCTTTTGTTCAAGTGCTTTATGAAGTAGTTTAAAGACAGATTCCGGCAGAGCGTATCTTTGGACAGGATGTTGTGAGAAAATTCCGGAAAAATTAAATTATAAATATCGAAATGATAGAACAGTATATTATTTTAAGTATAAAAGAATATGTTAGTAATGAGCATGATTATTTTTGAGGTCGGAAATGGTTCCCGACGCACTCTGAAAAGAGTACCTGAGATGATGGATACACCGCCCATCCAAAAATAATCATGCTTTTTTAATATTATTCCATCGCTACTTCGCTACATGCTCATTGCGCCACTGTCTTGGCGAGATCCCATACACATTCTTAAACGCTCTGGAAAAATGCAGCTGGTTCGGATAGCCCACTGCATTTCCGGTATCCGCAATGGACAGGTCGGTGAGCCGCAACAGCTCGGTGGCCTTGGACATGCGGTAGGAGATCAGGAAATCCTGGGGCGACTTTCCCATATTTTCATGGAAGATCTTGCCGAAATAGCTTCTGTTCAGGCCGCAGGCGGCCGCGATATCCTCCACGGAGATATCGTTCTGGAAGTTCTGCTCGATGAAGGAAATAGCCTCTTTGATGTAGAAATCACGCAGGCTGTTTCCTCTGCTGACCTCAGAGGAGGAAGCGGAACGTATAAAACTGTCAATAAAGAGAAAGAGGTGCCCGATCAGGTGGAAGGGGGACTCGTTCTTATGGTTGACGATATAAAGCATTTCTGATTTCATCGTATCTGCGATATCTTTATAGCGCGCTCTGTAGACAGGCTGACCCGGGCTTAAGCCGGTCAGCTCCACGGCTTCCTTGGCGCGCAGTCCGTCGAATTCGATCCAGACATACTCCCACGGAATTTCATGATCCGCTATGTAGGTGCAGACCTGGTGGGGAAAGATCATGAATCCCTGGCCGCTTTTTATCTGATAATTGACGGATTTGCCCGATGTATTCTCGGCAATCAGCGTGCCGGTGCCGGACAGGCAGTAATGGAAGAGATAATGGTTTCTGGCAGCAGGGCCGAAGGAGTGGGAGGGATCGCACTGCTCCCATCCGAACTGGTACAGACCGAGATCGACAAAATTTTCACTGGGAAAAACCGAGAAGATCACTTCACTCATACATTCCTCCGTTCCGGGGCGATATGCGCCGCTCATCTGTGGACTTTGGTCAGGGTAACATCAATATTCAGCTTAAAGAGATTACGGTAAAAAGTAATCTGAATTGTTTCTATACCTGATTCTATACCAAATTATATACCAAAATGCTACTCTACTTCAATTAATTGGCATAAAAACAGCATTAAGGTATATAACATATAAAATAAGGCTATTTATGGATAGCAAAATGGTATGTTACAATGCAAATATCAAATCAGGGAAGGAGATATGCTATGTTAAGGAGGAAAGTAAAATACCTTGGCGCGGCGGTTTGCAGTGTTGCTGCAATGGCGGTTGCCGGGGGATGTGGAAACTCGGCTGGCGATGGTAAGATTGAAGTTGAGATCGTTCAGTACAAGCCTGAGGCGGCCAACTATTTCACTGCTGTGGAAGAGGAATTCAACGCAACACATGATGACATCCATTTAAAGATCAGTTCTCCCAATGATGCGATGGCGATCTTGAAGACGAGATTCATCAGAGAGGATTATCCCGACATCATAGGAATCGGCGGAGACATCAACTATTCTTATTTCATGGATGCTAAGATCCTGGAGGATATTTCTGATTATGAAGGGCTTGCAAATATTAATCAGGGATATCTTGACATCGACGAGGCGCTTAAGTTTGTGCCCATTGAGGGAACTTATGCAGTGCCTTACGTGGCCAACGCGGCAGGAATTTTGTACAACAGGGATATGTTTGAGGAGCATGGCTGGACGATCCCGACGACCTGGGACGAATTACTTACTTTGTGTGACACCATTCAGGGAGAAGGGATCTTACCTTTCTATTTCGGTTTCAAGGATATCTGGACCTGCCTTGCGCCGTGGAATGCGATGGCGGTAGATCTGGCTCCGGCGGATGCATCCAAGCAGGTAAACCGCGGGGAGACCACATTTGCCAAAGAGTACCGGGAAGTATCCGAGAAATATCTGGAACTGCTGCAGTACGGACCGGAGGATCCGTTTGCGTACGGCTACAATGACGCATGTACGGCGTTTGCAAGAGGCGAATCCGCAATGTATCCGATCGGAAGCTATGCGGCTCCGCAGATTCTGTCCGTGAATCCGGACTTAAATCTGGATTCTTTCGTTATGCCGGCCAATGACGCGGCGGACGGCAATACCCTGAATTCCGGTATTGACCTGCAGTTCTGCGTGACGGCAGGATGCAAGAACAAGGAAGCGGTCTATGAAGTGCTGGATTTCCTTTATGAAGATGAAAACATCCAGAAGTACATAGACGCACAGACGGCTATCCCCTGTAAGGACGGAGACTTTACGCTTCCTTCCATTCTGGACGGCATGACAGACTATATCACATCCGGCAATATGACGGACTATCAGGATCACTATTATCCGTCAGAGATGGCAGTGGATGCGCAGATTCAGACTTTCCTGTTAAATCAGGATGTGGACGCTTTCCTGGAGAAGTTTGATAAGGACTGGCTGCGGTACAACAGGGATATCATCCGGCTGGTACAGGATTATGAAAAGCAGCACGGAAACGCGAATTGACCGCGAATTAGTGAGAAAGGAGAGCATGCATAATGAAATTAGGAAAAAATGAGAGAAAAACAACATTTTTATTGATCACCATTCCGATTCTTGCCCTGTTTATCTGCTTCAATACCATTCCGTTGATCCGCGGTGTGATATACAGTTTTACGAATTTCAGGGGCTTCGGAAAGTATGACTGGGTAGGCTTTAGAAACTATATCGATCTGTTTTCGGATGTTCGTGTGGGCAAGTCCTACTGGTTTACGTTTAAGCTGTCGATCGTAACGACCGTTGTGGTTAATGTTTTAAGCCTGCTGCTGGCGCTGGCGCTTAACAGCTCCATCAAGGCCAAGAGCTTTTTCCGCGGCGCGTACTTTTTACCCAATATCCTGGGTGCGCTGGTTGTAGGTTACATTTTCAATTACTTCTTTACTTATATTCTGCCGGCTCTGGCGGACATGATCGGGATCGATGCGCTGCGCACCTCCATCCTGTCCAATCCGGGTGCGGCGTGGATCGGTATCATGGTTGTCTGTGCATGGCAGGCGATCGCCATGAATACGATCATCTATATCTCCGGCCTGCAGACGGTGCCGGAAGATGTGTATGAGGCAGGCGGCCTCGACGGTGCGACAGGCTGGAAGCAGTTTAAATACCTGACTTTCCCGCTGATCATTCCCTTTTTCTCCATCAACATGGTTCTGTGCGTGAAGAACTTCCTGATGGTGTTTGATCAGATCATGGCTTTGACCAAGGGCGGCCCGGCGCAGAGTACGGAGTCTATCTCCTACCTGATCTACAACAACGGTATGTCGGGCGGACAGTTCGGCTTCCAGAGCGCCAACGCGGTTGTATTCTTCATCGTGATCGTGGCGGTTTCCGTGGCGCAGATGAAATTTTCCGGTAAAAAGGAGGAGCAGTTATGACAATAAAGAAAACAAACAAAACAGCGATGATCGTCCTGATCCTTGGGCTTTCCACGATCATCCTGCCGTTGTACATGACGATAGTTATTGCATTCAAACAGCCCTCGGAAATGACAAACAGTATCAGCGGCATCCTGTCGCTGCCCAAGGTATGGAGCCTGAACAATTTCAGGGAAGCCATGGAGATCACAAATTTCTGGCGTTCCTTAAGCAACAGCTTACTGATCACGGCAGCGACCGTGGGACTGTCCATCGCGGTTCATTCCCTGATGGGTTATGCGCTGGGACGTAACAAGGCTCACAGCAAGTTCTACAGCTTCGTGTATCTGTTCATCGTCAGCGGTATGTTTGTGCCCTTTGCGATCCTGATGATGCCTCTGGCAAAACAGACGGCAGAGCTGGGACTGGCTAACTGGTTCGGCGTGATCCTGCTGTATGTGGTGTTCTACATGCCGATGAATGTACTGCTCTACTCCGGTTATCTGGTAAATATCCCGATGGCGCTGGAGGAGGCGGCGAAGGTGGACGGCGCTTCAACCTGGAGAACCTACTGGAAGATCATCTTTCCGATCATGAGGCCCATGCATGCAACGGTGGCAGTACTTACGGCGCTGGCGGTTTGGAACGACGTTATGACACCGCTTATTATCATGGCAGGTTCCGGACAGAATACGCTGCCTCTGGCACAGCTTAACTTCCAGTCGCAGTTCGGTACGAATTATAACCTGGCGTTTGCGTCTTATCTGCTTTCGCTGGTTCCGATCCTGATCTTCTACATCGTATGTCAGAAGCAGATCCTGAACGGCGTTGTGAACGGAGCGGTTAAGTAAAAACAAAGTGAATAAAATGTAAAATTATGGTATACTTGGAGCAGCCTTATGGCTTGCTTCAAGTATATTGTATCTCATAAAATACTTGAAGAAAAACGAAAAACAGTAAATATAAGAAAAAGGTTGGTGCGGCGTATGGCAATTCTATTTCAAGAGGAAAAGCGGATCTTCACATTACAGACAAAGCAGACGACCTACCAGATGAAGGTAGATGATTTCGGGTTTCTTTTGCATCTGTATTATGGGACGAGGGTGTCCGGCGATATGGATTATCTTTTGACTTATTATGACAGGGGGTTTTCGGGAAATCCGAATGATGTGGGGAACAACAGGACTTATTCCATGGACGTTCTGCCACAGGAATATCCGACTTTGGGAACAGGAGATTACAGAAACAGTGCGTTAGTGCTGCGTGGTCATGACGAATCGGAATGTTGTGATCTGCGGTATGCCGGATATGAGATCCGGGAAGGCAAGTATGAACTTGAGGGACTGCCGGCGGTGTATGCCGGGGAGAAGGAAGCACAGACGCTTAAGATCGTGCTGGAGGATAACGTGAGCAAAGTGCGCGTGCAGTTGTTGTACGGCGTACTGGAAGACGAGGATATCATTACAAGAAGCGTGAAGATCACCAATTACGGCACAGCGTGTGTGGTTGTGGAGAAGGCGGCCTCGGCCTGTCTGGATTTTATCACGGGACAGTATGACCTGCTCAGTTTCTACGGAAGACATACGATGGAAAGGAATCTGCAGAGGATAAGGATCGGACATGGAAGTCACAGCATCGGAAGCCGCAGAGGCACTTCCAGCCATCAGTATAATCCGGCAGTCATCGTGGCAGAGAAGAACACCACGGAGAATACCGGGGACTGCTACGGTATGGTCTTTGTCTACAGCGGGAACTTTCTCTGTGAGGCGGAGCAGGATCAGTTTGACCAGACACGTGTGCTGATGGGACTGCAGAGTGATCTTTTTCATTATCCGCTGGAATCCGGACAGACGCTTGAGATTCCGGAGACGATTATGTGTTACAGCGACAGAGGATTTGGGGATCTGTCGGTGAAATATCATCGTTGTATCAGAAATCATATATGCAACGGAGCGCGCAGCAGGCGCACAACAGGAATGCAGGGAAATGGCAGCAGCGAGACGGGATTTGTGCCCCGGCCGGTGCTTGTGAACAGCTGGGAGGCGGCTTACTTTAACTTTACCGGGGAGACGATCGTGGAGCTGGCAAGAGAAGCGGCCGGACTGGGTATCGACATGGTCGTGATGGACGACGGGTGGTTCGGCAAACGCGAGGACGACAACAGCGGCTTGGGAGACTGGCAGGTCAATGAAAAAAAGCTGGGTTGCAGTCTGAGCGAGCTGGTGCGCAGAATCAACGCGGAAGGTGTCAAGTTCGGTATCTGGATCGAGCCGGAAATGATCTCCGAGGACAGCGATCTGTACAGAGAGCATCCGGACTGGGCGATGCAGAATCCGGGCAGGAATCCGGCCAGAGGCAGGAATCAGCTGGTGCTTGATTTTTCCAGGGAGGATGTGCGGGAGCATATTTTCGATCAGATCTGCAGAGTGCTGGACCAGGGCAATATCGAGTACATTAAATGGGATATGAACCGGAGCGTTACGGATTTCTATTCCGTGGAGAACAGACAGGGCAGGGTGTCCTATGATTTTGTGACTGGTCTGTATGATTTCATGGAGAAGCTTCTGGCCAGGTATCCGAAGCTGATGATCGAGGGCTGCAGCGGCGGCGGGGGCCGGTTTGACGCCGGAATGATGTATTATACACCGCAGATCTGGTGCAGTGATAATACAGATGCGCTGGACAGGCTGCGGATTCAGTACGGGACCTCTTTCTTCTATCCGATGTCTACGGTCAGCGCTCATGTGTCGGCGGTGCCCAACCATCAGACAGGCAGGATCACAAGCCTGCGCACGAGAGGCATTGTGGCTATGACGGGGGCTTTCGGCTATGAGTTGTCCTTAAGCAGGCTGAGTGCGGAAGAGAAAGGGGAGATCAGAGAGCAGATCAGGCAGTATAAGGAGTTTGAGCCGTTGATCAGCACGGGAGATTATTATCGTCTTTCAAATCCTTTTGAGGATGACTGTGCGGCATGGATGTTCGTGTCAGCGGACAGGAAGCATATTCTGCTGCATGTGGTGATTTTGGAGAATCACGGCAATATGACCGTGAATTATGTACGGCTGAAAGAACTTCTGCCGGATGCCGTCTATGAGGAGGCGGCAAGCGGTAAGTGCTACTGCGGTTCTGCGCTGATGCAGGCGGGAATCCCGATTCCGGTGGAGATGGGAGATTACCGTGCATATCAATTTGTGTTTAGGGTTAAAGAATAGATCAAGGGATTAGAATTACAATTTGGGGAAAGAGAGACTGCCGTATCGGGTTGTATGACCGGTGTTGGCAGTCTTTTTTATGGGACCAGTGACTGCACTGCATATCTGAAATTGCGAGACGAATCTTGAAAATGATATAAGCTCGTTTTTATAATGCTTCAGGTTCGGGTACAGATTCTTCAAACAGTTGCATTAAATCATGGTTTGCACCTATATAGTATAATGGTACAAAACGTCTTCTATTGTATAGTCATTTTCATTTTCTCCATCGTCGCTGTTGTACCACACCCATTTTGTCACATAGTCCATAAACCATGTCTTTTCACGCAAAGAAGTGATAATATTACCAAAAGCGCCGTAATCCTTTGGATTACCATTTCCTGTAAAAGACATCGTCCCGTCAGCATCCTGCATCTGGTTGAATTTATATTTGGAAAAGGCCTGCTGTAATGCCTGGTAAATACTTTCCACACTATATTTCTTTTCTGCACGTATTTTTTCTTCATCCATTTTTATTTCTAATTTCAGCATAAATGTCTCCTGTTCACAATCAGTTACATTTTCCCGTATTTTTATTATATCTGATGTTGTTTAAAAATTCTACCATGATTTTTTATAATATTTAAAATAGGGCTGGCTGTAACAGCAGAAGATTGATACAATAAATAATAGAAGCCATAAATTCTATGATGTATTCAGGATTGATGATACAGGTGCTGTCAAAAAGATGATGAACAGATTGAGGACGAAAGGTGGAGAATCATGCAGGATTTTATCAAAATATCAAAATACGCAGGAATGCGCAACGACCTGGCACAGGCGGGAGGCGGCAATACTTCCGTGAAACTTGACGATCATATCATGCTTGTTAAAAGTTCCGGATTCCAGCTGGCGGATGTGAGTGAGCAGGTGGGATATTCCAGGGTGGATTACAGGAAGATCGTGGAATATTTCAGAGAATATGTGGAACCCTTTGCGGAGGATGTATTTACGGAGGAGAAGGGGAATCAGCTTCTGAAAGAGGCGCAGATCGAGGGAGGGCGCGCTTCCATTGAGACATTCCTTCATGCCATTACCGGAAAGTATACGCTGCATTCTCACCCGCTGCTTGTGAATATCCTGACGGCGCGGGAAGATGCGGAGAAGATTGTCCATGAACTTTTTCCGAAAGCTGTCTTTGTGCCTTACAGGAAGCCTGGTGCTGCGCTGGCGGAGGCTTATGACAGGATCTATCGTGCGAAAGAAGCGCAGGGAGCGGACGGGACGATCGTCTTTTTACAGAATCATGGACTGGTGGTCAGCGGGGACGACGGGGATACGGTGATCGAGAAGACAGAGCAGGTGTTGGCAAAGATCGCAGAGTATTTGGATCTGGATAACAGTGCATGTCGTGCGGTAACGGAACTTTACAGGGTGATCGGAGAGATTGAGGCGCTGGCGGGGAATATTGTCTATCTGTCGGAAAACCGTTATCTGTCGCAGGAATACGCAGGCAGCAGTCTTGTGGAGCAGGGGATGTGGGAACATGCTTTTTGCCCGGACTGCGTAGTCTACGCAGGCAAGAAGCTGCTTTGGCTAAAGAAGGATTATGACAGGCAGGATATTCTGGGTTTTATGCAGGCGCATGGTTTGCCGACACTTGTGTATTATGAAGGGCATTTCTATATACTGGCGGAGAGTGTGAAGAAGGCGCAGGAGATCGAGAATGTGATGAGCTTCGCCGCCAGAGTGCAGTATGGCAACAGAGGCCGGAGAATGCAGTATTTAAGTGATGCACAGGAGGAAGAACTGCTTAACTGGGATGCGGAGAAATACCGCAGGACAAAGGTATAAAGAAGAGGGATGCAGGCAAAAACGGCAGGAGAAGCATTCGGTTACGGCGGTGTGCTGCAAAAGTCCGGTCAGGCTTCTGGAGAAACAGGGAAGGCACACAGAAGCAGGGAAGTTGCTGTGACATGACAGCAAAATAACGGTTGACAAACGCCGTCCTTACGGGCTAGAATAAATAAAATCAGACGTGACGAAGAAGAGAATAGTACGGACAGGGAACGTGACAGAGAGAGGATCGGCGGTGGAAGATCCTTACGGGAGATGTTCGGAACCGGCCTCGGAGTCCTGTGCGATGAGTGCAGCGTAGCACCGGCGATAACGGTAGGAGAAGAGGAGCGCGCAAGCGTTAATTAGGGTGGTACCGCCGAGATTTCGGTCCCTTTCGGGATGGAAATCCCGGCGTTTTTTGTTGTGTTCCGGCGGGATATGCGCCCGGCCGGAAAGAAAGCAGAGAATAAAAAATAAAAAGCAGAAAGGATGAAGGTAAAATGGCTGACAGGAAGTTAGTAGAAGCGATCACTTCCATGGAAGATGATTTCGCGCAGTGGTATACGGACGTGGTCAAGAAGGCAGAGCTTTTAGACTACACGAGCATTAAAGGATGCATGGTATTTAAGCCGGCAGGTTATGCCATCTGGGAGCTGATCCAGAAGCAGATGGATGATATGTTTAAGGCGACGGGCGTGCAGAATGTCTATCTGCCCATGTTTATTTCGGAAAGCCTCCTGAATAAGGAGAAGGACCATGTGGAGGGCTTTGCACCGGAAGTGGCATGGGTGACGCATGGCGGTATGCAGCCCCTGCAGGAGCGGCTTTGCGTAAGGCCTACATCCGAGACGCTTTTCTGTGATTATTATAAGAATGTGGTGCAGTCTTACCGTGATCTGCCTCAGGTATGCAACCAGTGGTGTTCTGTCGTGCGCTGGGAGAAGGAGACGAGACCTTTCCTGCGCAGCCGTGAGTTCTTGTGGCAGGAGGGTCACACCGCTCATGCCACGGCTGAGGAAGCGGAGGAGAGGACGGTGCAGATGTTGAATGTCTACGCCGATTTCTGTGAGCAGGTGCTGGCGATTCCTGTGATCAAGGGTCAGAAGACGGAGAAGGAGAAATTCGCGGGCGCTACGGCGACTTATACGATCGAGGCGTTGATGCATGACGGTAAGGCACTGCAGTCCGGCACCAGCCATAACTTCGGAGACGGCTTTGCGAAGGCTTTCGGCATCCAGTATACGGATAAGGACAATACATTGAAATATGTGCACCAGACTTCATGGGGCGCATCCACGCGCCTGATCGGTGCGCTGATCATGGTGCACGGCGACAACTCCGGCCTGGTACTGCCTCCCCGGATCGCACCTGTACAGATCATGATCATTCCTGTTCAGCAGAAAAAAGAAGGCGTGCTGGATAAGGCTTACGAGTTGAGAGACAGGCTTGGCAGCTTCCGTGTGAAAGTGGACGACGCGGATAAGAGTCCCGGCTGGAAGTTCTCCGAGCAGGAGATGCGGGGAATTCCGATCCGTGTGGAGATCGGGCCTAAGGACATCGAGGCGAACAAGTGCGTGATCTGCCGCCGTGATACGAGGGAAAAGATCGAGGTATCTTTGGACGAACTGGAGACGAAGGCGGGAGAGATCCTGGAGAAGATGCAGACGGAAATGCTGGAGCGTGCCCGGGCGCACAGGGATGCGCACACTTACACGGCAGAGAATATGGAAGAATTCCGCCGCCTGTTTACGGAGAAATCCGGTTTCGTGAAGGCGATGTGGTGCGGAGAGCAGGACTGCGAGGATAAGATCAAGGAAGAGCTCGCGGTCACCAGCCGTTGTATGCCTTTTGAACAGGAGACGATCGGGGATGTGTGCGTCTGCTGCGGTAAGCCTGCGAAGAAGATGGTTTACTGGGGGCGCGCGTACTAAGCGGCGGCTCTTTTCAGGGCATCCCGGAATAAGATCAATAAAAATAAAAAGTAAAGGGGTTGAAGTGGAAATGAATGTTTTGGTGATTAACTGTGGTTCTTCTTCGTTAAAGTACCAGCTGATCAACAGCGATTCGGAGGAGGTATTGGCAAAGGGGTTATGTGAGAGGATCGGGATTGACGGAAGCGCGATCGTACATCAGCCTGCGGGCGGTGAGAAGGTAAAGAGCGAGATAGATATGCCGAATCACACGAAAGCGGTGCAGCTGGTGATCGAGAAGCTGACGGATCCGCAGGTGGGTGTGATCACTTCTCTGGAGGAGATTGATGCGGTTGGACACCGCATCGTACACGGCGGCGAGCGGTTTGCCGGTTCTGTGGTGCTGGACGACGAGGTTTTGGCAGTGATCGAGCAGTGCAACGATCTGGCGCCGCTTCACAACCCGGCGAATCTGATCGGCATTAACTCCTGCCGGGAGATCATGCCGGATGTGCCGATGGTGGGTGTATTCGACACGGCATTTCATCAGACGATGCCGAAGAAGGCATATCTGTACGGCCTGCCATTATCATATTATGAGAAACATA
>OFFW01001539.1_pt1 | contig 13855 bp, 13 predicted proteins | sample 1521501 | NCBI WGS metagenome assembly OFFW01 (sample SAMEA3504107, study PRJEB24116) | mouse gut metagenome | biome: mouse gut; feature: mouse-associated habitat; material: faeces | place: Denmark | collected 2011
AAAAGTATAAGGCAAAATTAAAAGGTTTGGGGCAAAGTTACATTGTATCAAAGACGGCTATTAGATAGACGATGGTTATTCCGGAACGAATTTTAACAGGCCGGGGGTCAGGTCAATGCTGGATCTGGTAAAGCAGGCGGCGCTTGACTGCATCGTTGTCAAGGATTTTTCCAGGTTTTCCAGGGATTATATTGAGATGGGTTCCTACCTTGAGCAGATATTTCCCTTTATGGGGGTCAGGTTTATTTCCGTGAATGACCGGTATGACAGTATGGAGGGAGACGGGCGGGTAGGGGATCTGGATGTTTCCTTCCGAAATCTCTTGTATGATCTTTATAGCAGGGATCTGTCTGTGAAAGTGAAATCCGCCCTTGGAGTCCGAAGGGAAAAAGGGAACTATATCAGCACCTACTGTCCCTTTGGATATGAAAAGGATCCCTATGACAAGCATCAGCTTTTGATTGAAAAAGACGAGGCGGAGGTGGTTAGACGCATTTTTGATATGGCGCTGGCCGGAATGACTTCCGTGCAGATAGCGAAAGCCTTTAATATGGAAGGGGTAAAGACACCCATTGAATGCAAGATTGCAAAGGGGGAGAGCCGCCGAAAGCCGAAAGGAGCCGGGTTCTTGTGGCGTGGCTCCACAGTCTGCCACATTCTTACCAACAGGGTGTATGTGGGAGACATGGTATATGGCAAATATTATAAGGATGGGAACGCAGGCAGCCATATCAGGGATAAGGAGGAGTGGAAGATTTGCCAGAATCATCACGCTCCGATTATCAGCAGGGAGATATTCGAGGAAATACAGAGCCGCCATACCGGCGGCAAAGCCCAGGGGACGGGTGAAAAGCATCCCTTGACCGGAAAGCTGGTATGCGTCTGCTGTGGGAAAAACCTGCGGTTCTGCAAGGGCTTAAATCCTTATTTCGCCTGCCCTGACCTGTATGTAAAGCCAGAAACAGGCTGTGTCAGAAAGGCCAACGCCATGTTTCTAGAGCAGTATGTGTTGTATGAATTGCAGCAGAAGATGAATGTGCTGTTGGATCAGGACAAAATGTGGAGGGAAAGGGAAGAAGAACTGAGCCGGCGCCTGGAGGAACTGAAAGCGGGGAAAAGGGCCCTGCAGTCCAAGCAGAAGGCATTGCAGGCGGAAAGGCTGGAAAGCTACGAGCGTTATGCCGCCGGGAAAAGGGCGGAGGAAGACGGGAAAGCTGCCGGAAAAAGGGCAGAGGAAGGAGGGAAGGCTGCCAGAAGAAGGGCGGAGGAAGGCGAAAATGCCGCTGGAAGAAGTCCAGGGCGAGACGGGAGTTTAGCCGCAGAGTATCAGGACAGTATAAACAGGATCTGCGCACAGGAAAAGGAAACAGAAGCGCTGCTGGCGGATATAGAAAAGGATATGGACCATGTGAGGACGGAGCTTTCTAAGAAGCAGGATTTTGCGGAGCTGCTGGCCTATTGCGGAGCGGCCGAGCTGACCCGGGAGACGGTGCGGAAGTTTATCCGGAGTATTGCGGTAAAGGATGAACAGCACATACAGATTACCTGGACGGAGGTATTTTGAAAAAGCGGTTTTTACAACAAGGTAACACCAGTAAGGGGTTTTTGTGACAGCAACATAACGCCAGGTGCCGTTTCGGAGAAGGAGAAAGCCGAAAAATCAGTTTCCTTACAAAAATAATTTAAAAAACCTGGATACAGTATATTGACAAGGGAGGGGGAGCATGCGGAACTGCACCCTGATATTATTGAAAGAATGGTGAATGATGCCTGAGTTATAATAAGCATAACCGAAAAAAGCTTGAAAACAAGCGGCTTTCACCGGTTATGCTTATTTTTTTACCCGTTGAAACAATCTCCCTAAGTGCGTGGGTGTGGAGCGTTTATGCGAGGACGGTCATTGCTAAGCAAAGGGAACATGCAAGGCAGATGATGATTGCAAAGAATAGGGCAAAGGGAATTTTAGCAAAAATTAATGGTATTGTGTGGGTGTTTGTGATAAAATAATGGAATTGAACAATTGAATAAATCGGGATTGTGCGCCCAGACGAAGGGCGGGTAGTCTGGCAGGTGAGAAGCCTGTCTGCGAAGGTTTAACCAACCAGCAGTAGCGAGTCTTGGGTGGGGTGCAGTAATGTAGCCTGCTAAGCGTAGACAGCGAGAAAACAGGGAAAGTGATTGAGCCTCGAAATTTTGACATTTGGAGGGCTGACGCTCTAATTTCGGCGGAAAGCAACACAGGCGGCATTGCTATGGTGAGATGCAGTCTGCTTCTGCGGGGTCAAAGAGCTTTTCATGTTTTACATTGTGACTACCCAGTCAACTGGGGAGAGCCTGATGTCTCTTGTTTTCAAGTATGGCGGACAACGCTGAAACGGAGGATGTCAAACAGATGTCAGGCAGTCGGATAGCTTCATAGTACCGAAGAAGCCGGGTAATTCCGGTGGAGGGAAGGGGGCTACATAATAACGGTCTCTCTGAGGGCACATCAGCCGTACTCAGGGACGGAGATACTGATGGAAACGAAATTGGAGAGAATAGCAGACAAATCGGCCCATGAGCCGAAACCGGAATTCACATCTTTGTACCATCTGATAAATAAAGAACTGTTAATGCAATGCCACAGGGAACTGGACGGCAGCAAGGCAGTGGGGATTGATGAAGTGACAAAGAAGGAATACGGAGAGAACCTGGAACAGAACATCAAGGGGCTTGTAGAAAGGCTGAAAAGGAAGTCATATAAGCCACAGCCATCGCTACGGGTATATATTCCGAAAAGCAATGGGAAACTGCGTCCGCTGGGGATTGCAAGTTACGAGGACAAAATAGTCCAGCTGGCTTTGAAGAAGATACTTGAAGCAATTTACGAGCCGAGATTTCTAAACTGTATGTACGGATTCAGACCAGACAGGGGATGCCATGGGGCAGTGAAGGAACTGTATAAGAGGCTGAACTTCACGAAGATATGCTACATCGTGGATGCAGACATTAAAGGCTTCTTTGACCATATGAAGCACGACTGGATAATGAAATTCCTGAATCTATACATCAAAGACCCGAACATCCTCTGGCTGGTGAACAAATACCTGAAAGCCGGGGTGATGGATGAGGGAAAGCTGGTTGAAAACGGAGAAGGTTCAGCACAGGGAAACATCATCAGCCCAATCCTTGCGAACATCTATATGCACAATGTTCTTACACTATGGTACAAGTTTGTAATAGCCAAAGAGAGCAAGGGCGAGAATTTCCTGATTGTCTATGCAGATGACTTCATTGCGGGATTCCAGTACAAATGGGAAGCGGAGAAATATTATAAGCTTCTTAAGGAACGAATGGAAAAGTTCGGACTGGAACTGGAGGAAAGCAAGAGCAGGATGCTGGAAAGCGGAGGATATCTGGCAAAATCGAAGCAGAAACGCGGAGAATCAACAAGGCTGGAAACTTTCGATTTCCTTGGATTTACATTTTATTGCGGAAGGACAAGGAAAGGAACAGCATGGATAATGCCGAAAACGAGCAGTAAGAAATTCCGGCAGAAACTGAAGGACATAAAAGTCTGGATGTACGCTAATCGAGACCAGAAACTAAAGAAGCTGATGGGAATGCTCAATCTGAAATTGACAGGGCACTACAGGTATTATGGTGTCAGTTTCAACGGCAGGATGATAAGCAATTTCAAACAACAAGTGCGAGAAATGCTATTTAAAGTCCTAAACCGTAGAAGCAACAGAAAGAGCTACACACGGGAAGGGTTTATAGAAATGCTGAAATATTATCCGCTGGCAATGCCGAAGATATATTTCAGTCTGTTCTGAAACTGTGAATGTTGTTATGAGGAGCCGTATGCGGAAAAGCCGCACGTACGGATCTGTGAGGGGCTGGCATCGTGAGGTGCCTGTCTACTCGACTGCGGAGGTAATATAATTGAATGTCATAGAAACAATTAACAAAAGGCATAGTTACAGAGGTAAGTATAAATCTGATACTGTTCCTAGAGAAGATTTAATAACAATAATGAAGGCGGGGCTGAACGCTCCGTCAGGCTGTAATAAACAAACAACAAGTCTAATAGCAGTTGATGATAAAGATGTACTGAAAAAACTACATAACGTCATAAGCCCACCAGTTGGAGAAACGGCTCCTGCTATGATATGCGTTTTAACACAAAGAATACCTGCATACAGGGAAAAGTGCTTTGCGGTTCAAGATTATTCCGCCGCAATCGAAAATATGTTGTTAGCTATAGTTGAACTTGGATATCAGAGCTGTTGGTATGAAGGACACATTACTGATGAAGATAAAATTGGTTATCAAATGGCTCAAATCTTAAACGTTCCCGATAACTTTGAGTTGGTGTGTTTTTTGCCTGTTGGTATTGCCGAGACAGAACCAACTTTACCTAAGAAGCGAACTTTTGAGGAACGGGCATGGTTTAATGCCTTTCCGAATATTCAAAATGAATTTTAGTATGCGGCAAATTCCAGTTGTGCGCCCAGCAAAGGGCAATTAACCTAACAGGTGCAAATCCTGTCTGCGAAGGTCTAGCCAACCAGCAGTAGCGAGTCTTGCGTGGCAGTCAGTAATGGCTGGTGCGAAGCGTAGACAGCGAGCAAGCAGGGCTGCAATGCGATTGAGCCTCGAAATGTTGAAGTTCAGAGGGCTGACGTCTTAACTGGTGCGGAAAGCAATATCGGGCAGTTCGTATAAGGCGAGAACTGTCCGGCACTGCGGGGTCAAAGAGCCAGTCATGCTTGACATTGTGGTTAATTGTCAACTGGGGAGAGCCTGCTGCTTCTTGGAAACAAGTACGTTTTATCAACTAGAAGATGGAGATAAGCGGATGGGTGGCAGGCAGTCGGATAGTCTCATAGTACCATGGAAGCCGGGTAATGCCGGTGGAGGGAAGGGGGCTACATGGTAACGGTCTTTCTGAGGACACATCAACCGTGCACAGGAACGGAGGTATTGATGGGAACAAAATTAGAAAGGATAGCAGAAATATCGGCGACAACGCCGAAGCCAGAGTTCACTTCTCTGTACCATCTGATAAATGCTGAAATGCTCATGCAGTGCCATAAGGAACTGGATGGGAAGAAGGCAGCAGGGATTGACAGGGTGACAAAAGCAGAGTATGAAGAACACCTGGAAGAGAACATCACAAATCTGGTGGAGCGGTTAAAGAACAAGGCATACAAGCCACTGCCGTCGCTAAGGGTGTATATACCGAAAAGCAACGGGAAGATGAGGCCGCTGGGGATTGCCTCTTACGAGGACAAGATTGTGCAGCTTGCGGTAAAGAAAATACTGGAAGCGATTTATGAACCGAGATTCCTTAACTGTATGTATGGGTTCAGACCAAACAGAGGATGCCATGATGCGATAAAGGAAGTCCACCGTCAATTACAGAACGAATGGATTAACTATGTGGTGGACGCAGACATCAGGGGATTCTTTGACCACATGAGCCATGAATGGCTTATGAAGTTTCTGGGGCTGTATATTAAGGACAGAAATCTTCTGTGGCTGATAAACAAATATCTGAAAGCCGGAGTGGTAGCAGAAGGTGTCTATGAAGCAGGCGAGGAAGGTTCAACGCAGGGAAATATCATCAGCCCGATTCTGGCAAATATCTATATGCACAATGTATTAACGCTGTGGTACAAATTTGTAGTACTGAAAGAGACAGAAGGGAAGTGCTTTCTGGCGGTGTATGCAGATGATTTTATTGCGGGATTCCAGCACAAGTCAGACGCAGAGAGATATTATACCGCACTGAAGGAAAGGCTGGGGAAATTCAATCTTGAGCTGGAGGAGAGTAAGAGCCGACTGATAGAGTTTGGAAGGTACGCGGAGAGCAACAGCAGACGCAGATATGGAAAGAAGCCGGAGACATTTGATTTTCTGGGTTTTACTTTCTACTGTGGGAAAGGCAGGAAGAGGGGAAATTTCTGTGTGAAGCTGAAAACAAGCAGAAAGAAATATGCACAGAAACTAAAAGGCATGAAGGAATGGCTGTATGCCAATAACGACCTGCCTGTGAAGGAACTGATAGAAAAGCTGAATAAGAAGCTGGTAGGGCACTATAGGTATTATGGTGTCTCCTATAATGGCAAGAAGCTGGGCTCTTTTCTGCATTTCACCCAAAGATATCTGTGTAAAGCACTGAACAGGCGAAGCCAGAAGAAAAGCTATACATGGGATGGGTTTGCCGATATGCTAAAAGTTTATCCCTTAGCAAAACCAAAGATTTATGTGAGGTTATTCTAAAAGTGAATGTTACTATGAGGAGCCGTGTGCGTGAAAGGCGCACGCACGGATCTGTGAGGGGCTTGCGGCGTGAGCCGCTTGTCTACTCGACTAGGGGAGAGCCGTTATGATACTATATCATGGAAGCAACACCGGAAATATTAAAGTATTAAAACCGAATCAGGCTGACCATGATCGGCCATATGTGTATATGACTACAATGGATGTGGTTGCCGCATTCTATTTATGCAACGCTGCAGAAAGACCCTATTATTGGTTCCCTTATGGGTTTGAAGGAGGCAGTGATATACCGGTCTATCACGAACTGTACCCGAATGCGCTGAGAGAAGTATCGGAAGGCGTCAGTGGATATATCTACAAAGTTCTTGCAGAAGAAAACCAGGTCATTCCATTTAAAAATATCCCCTGTGCAAGACTGGCGACAGAACCTGTTGAAGTGTCAGAATTCCTCCGGGTAGAGAATGCATATGCGCTGTTTATGGAATATGTGAAGCAGGGCAAAATGAAAGTAGGGCGTTTTGAAGATAAATCGGAAAAACAGCTGGATTGGTGGTACGCATGCTGCATCGAATACTTAAAGGAAAAGCATATGATAGAAACCCCGGATTGTTCCTATGCTTCGTTTATAAAATCAAAATTGCCAGGGGTGTGGGAAAGATATATTGCAGAATGCAATTTGCGGAGGGAATAATCCATGGAAACAAAAGATTTGATATTAAGAAATTGGCAGGATAGCGATGCAAAGGCTTTATATGAAATGTGTCTTGACGAGACTTTGAGAAAAAGTGGGATCGATTTCTACAATTCGATTACTGACAGCCGGAATACAATCCAATGTTGGAAGAATGACAAGGGCTTTAAAGTGATTGCCGATAAAAGAAACGATAATTTTATAGGATTTATAAGCCTGGGAGGTATGAACCGATATGACGGCTATATGGAAATAGAGTATGCTGTCGATGCCAGGTATCGGAATAACGGCTACGCAATGCAGGCTGTGCAAAGGATGCTTGATTATGGATTCAAAGAGATGAACTTATCAGCCATCGCCGCATGGGTGCGGTCACATAATAAGGAAAGTATAAAAGTTTTGGAAAAATGTTCCTTTACCTATGAAGGCAGATTGAGAAAGCACGCCCGCGATAAAAGCGATACACTGTGTTATTCTGTTTTAAGAGAAGAATGGGAAAGGATCAACCGTTTATGCATAGATATCCGCATCATGGATTATGATGATATTCCGCTCATTTGCAGGGCGGATGGCGACGAGAGCCAGAAGAATATCGACTATTTAAAACGGCAGTTGGATAATCAGAAAAAGAGAGAGTGTACCGCGTTGCTTGCACTGTACAACGGCGCCGTGGCAGGATATGTCTTTTTGTACCACAAATGCAGATGGGGCGGTCTGGCCGGTCAGAATATTCCGAGTGTGTTAGATTTAATCGTATTCGAAGAATACCGGCGGAAGAAAATAGCTACTATGTTATTGGAGGCAGCAGAAAACATTGCCAGGCAGCATTGCAATAAAATATATCTGGACGTCTGCTTAAACAGCGACTACGGACCTGCCCAGAGGTTCTATATAAAAAGAGGCTATATTCCTGACGGAAAGGGTGTGTATTACAAGGAAAAAATATATGAAACAGATGCTGTCTGCAGGAATGATGATGAGCTGACTCTATGTCTGGTAAAAGAATTGTGAATCGTATCACAACCTACGTCAGTTTGTTTATGGCTATACAAATTTTGCGATACTATTCACAAAATAAGACATTACCTTCTTTTTTATTTTTTACTATAATCTAATCCAGAAGCTTCTAAAAAATAAATTTCGAGGTGATGAGATATGGATCAAACTATTTTTTGTGAAAACTTAAAAAAATTTCGTTTGTCAAAAAATTATACACAGGAACAGGTAGCCAACCATCTGAACGTAAATGTACAGACTGTTTCGAGATGGGAATGCGGGACAACTTTGCCGGATGTTTTGACTCTTCCTGTTTTAGCAAGGCTCTATGGGGTAACGGTAGATGATTTTTACAAAAAGAGTGCAGTTGCATACAATAACTATGCACAACGTCTGGCCGCTGTTTATGAAAAGACACGGAAACCGGAAGATTTTATACATTGTCTTTTGGAGTATAAAAAGCTTATGCATGGCGGTGTACTTTCCGTGGAAGATAAATGGAATTATGCAATCATTCATCAGTGGATGTTTGAATATTGTAAAAATACGGCGATGGAGTGGTATGATACTATTTTGAAAGAAGGTTCCGACTTTGATGAAAATTTATTCTACAGAGCCTGTGCTTGCCGTATTTCTTTCCTTTTTGCAGTGGGGAAAGGGGAGGAAGCTGTCCGCCAGCAAAAAGCAAGGGCAGAAGCAGAGCCGGAGAATCCCAAAGAAATGGATTTACTGATTGTGTCATATATTTATGCGGGTAAAATAGAGGAAGCTTACGAATGTTTTTTAAAGGCCGTAGAAAAATTTCCGGATGCCTGGGAGTTATATATCCATGGCGGAGAAGTTTGCGGGAAGCTTGAAAAATACGATGAGGCAATCCAATATTTTGACAGAGCCGGTGCAATAGGAACACCTTTTTATGATGAGTTATATTGTAAGGCGATGCTGTATGAGAAAACAGGGAAGTACAGGGAGGCATATAAGCTGTATCAGGAAATTGCTGAGAAACTTCGTAAAAATAGCTTTGATGTTGAAGCAGACATGGCTGAAGAAAGTGCAAAAAGGCTGGATATGAAGAAAAACTAAAACATTGGCAAATTCCATCCTACATTTCGTAGTATTTCGCACCACAGCATCTACGACAAGTAGGTTGAATAATTTTGGCTACCAATATAAAATAGACATGAAAGGAGGCAAGTTCAAATGGAATCCAAAAAACTTGGTGAACACATAGCAAAGCTATGAAGGGAAAGGCATATGACGCAGACCGAACTCGCCGACAGGCTGTATATCACAGAAAAGGCGGTGAGCAAGTGGGAGTGTGGGAACGGATTTCCTGACCTTGATAATATTGGGAAGCTGGCAGCGTTTTTTGATATTTCCATAGATGAACTGTTGCAGGCCAAAGAAAAGGACAAATTAAACAAGCGAGATAAATTCAAGTTTATCAAGCCACGCTCCTAACTAAATAACACCAGCACAAAACCGTTGCTACATGGAAACATACACAACCATGCAACAGCGGTTTTCTTATTTCCGTTTCTTTCTCTGGCCGACATAGCTTTTGAAGAATTTGGATTTTTCAAGGATATGTACGAGCTGCCGGAACTCCACATCAGACAGCTTGCTATAATTGATACCCAGCCGCTTGCCCGCAGGTATAACAGTACGGATGAGGATAACTGGGAGACTCTGAATGAGATTTTGAAAGAACTGGTGCCGAACAGAGGCGAGGGTACTTTCTTTCAGGCACCGGTCTATTTTGACTATGGCTGCTTTACCACATTCGGGAAAAATTGTGGGGCGAACTTCAATTTTACGGTACTCGACTGTGCTCCTGTTAAGATTGGTGATAATGTAATGTTTGGTCCGAACTGTACTCTGGCGGCGCCCATGCATCCGCTTTGCCCAAAAGAGAGGAATGTGAGGACAAGAGAAAACGGCGAGTTGTATAATCTGGAATATGCCAGAGGGAATGCGGATGCTTGAACTTTTTAAATTACTCACTGTCAACGCCGTATTCCCCCATTCTCTAACTTCTATCAGTATAATTATATGCGTCCAGTCGAATAACTTCAGGATACATATGAATAAAGTGACAGCCAAGATGTTCAGCCTTTTTGATACAGGAGGAGAGCCGGAAAATGCATCGGAGGATGTTGTTATTATGGAATTTAAGGTGCATGATAATGAATATTCTCTGTCGCCGCAGTTCATTCATGTTTTCTTTTTAGTTTGCCACATACATCTGTTTATACGGATTTTTACTGTCTGGTGTGATGACGGTAAAAGGATCGGATAAGAGTGTATCCGCAGAATAGCCGAAGTCTGCGCAGTACTCAGACAGGTATTCCCGGATTTGTTCCAAATCCTCTGTGGCAGCACATCTTGCGGTAACTTGACCGGGAAAAGCAATATCCTCACAGCTGCCGCGCAGGAACATCTTACCGCCATGCATACCGGTACAGGGGAAGTTGCCGACGATACGTTTGTGGCCTTTATGAAGGCCCAGGACGATGATCAGCCCTCCGGCCTGGTATTCTCCGAGGAAGCTGCCCGCGCATCCGCCGATGATCATAACCGGAAATTTTTCTCTGTAGGCCTTCATATGGATTCCGGCGCGGTATCCGGCATTGCCCTGTACATAGATTTTGCCGCCGCGCATGGCATAACCGGCAGCATCACCGATATTGCCGTGGATCAGAATTTTTCCTTCATTCATGGTATCGCCTACGGCGTCCTGTGCATTTGCTTTTACGGTAATATTGGCATTGTTTAAATAGGCGCCCAGTGCATTACCCGGTATCCCTTCGATTGTCAGATTCCTGTCGGACATACCGGCAGCGATAAACCGCTGCCCACAGCAGCCTTTGATCGTACAGTCCGTCTCTGCACTGCGCAGCGCTTCATTTACCGCCCTATAATCCAGGTTCGCAGCATCAATAATTTGCATATTCTGTTACCTCCCCAAAATGTTTAAAACAGCCTTATTCCTGTCATTCTCCCGCATGGGAGATACCGAGTATCTCAAGCTCTTTTTCCGTCAGGCCAATGCCGCGCAGCATCAGCCGGTTTCCGCGTAAAGTCTCAATGGAATTGATGCCCATGCCGCCCATCAGTTCCTTGATTTCGTGCTTCCATGCGGACATCAGATTGATCAGGCGCCTGCTGCCCACTGCCGGATCAAGTCTTTGTACCAGATCCGGGCGCTGGGTCGCGATTCCCCAGTTGCATTTACCGCTTTGGCAGGTACGGCAAAGATGGCAGCCCAGGGCGAGCAGGGCAGCAGTGGCCACATAACAGGCGTCTGCACCGAGCGCAATCGCCTTTACGACATCGGCCGCATTGCGGATGCTGCCGCCGGCTATGAGAGATACCCTGTTGCGGATTCCTTCGTCCCTGAGTCTCTGGTCAACGGCTGCCAGCGCCAGTTCGATCGGGATACCGACATGATCCCTGATTCTGGAAGGGGCGGCTCCGGTGCCGCCGCGGAATCCGTCAATGGCGATGATATCGGCGCCGCTTCGGGCAATCCCGCTTGCAATGGCAGCAATGTTATGTACAGCGGCTACCTTTACGATAACGGGTTTTTCGTATGCAGTAGCCTCTTTTAGAGAAAAGACAAGCTGGCGTAAATCTTCTATAGAATAAATATCATGGTGCGGGGCCGGGGAGATGGCATCGGATCCTTCCGGAATCATCCGGGTACGGGCGACATCCCCGACAATTTTTGTGCCGGGCAGATGGCCGCCGATACCGGGTTTTGCACCCTGCCCCATTTTGATTTCAATGGCTGCACCTGCTTTCAGATAGTCGGCATGGACGCCAAAACGGCCGGAAGCCACCTGCACAATGGTATTCTCCCCATAGCAGTAAAAATCTTCATGCAGACCGCCTTCTCCGGTGTTATAAAAAATCCCCAGTTCCGTTGCCGCCAGTGCGAGAGACTTATGTGCGTTGTAACTGATGGAGCCATAGCTCATGGCGGAAAACATGACCGGCATGGACAATTCCAGCTGCGGAGGCAGCGTGCAGTCCAGGCTTCCATCTTTCCTGCGCTGTATTTTTGAAGGTTTCTTTCCGAGGTAGACTCTTGTTTCCATCGGTTCGCGCAGAGGATCTATGGAGGGGTTCGTTACCTGTGACGCATTGATCAGAATTTTGTCCCAATAAACCGGGAGCGGTTTTGGATTCCCCATGGAGGACAAAAGGACACCGCCGCTGTTTGCCTGCTTGTAGATCTCTTTCACGGTTTCGTTTGACCAGTTGGCGTTTTCGCGCAGGCTGCAGTCACTCTTGACGATCTTTAAGGCTCCTGCAGGACAGAAGGAGACACACCGCTGACAGTTGACACATTTTGCGTCATCGCACAGCATCGTTTTGTGTTCTTCGTCGAAGCTGTGTACTGCATTCGCACATTGATGTTCACAGATCCGACAGGAAGTGCATCTTTTTTCATTTCTGACCACTTCAAATTCCGGATAAATAAATTCTACACTCATTAAAACGCACCTTCCTTTACTTTTATGATCACGGGTTCCCCGCCGGCGGGCGACCATACAGTTTCAACATCCGGCTCCATGGTACGGACGGCGGCTTCTTCACTGGCAATGAATACTCTGTCGTCTTTTTCGCCGACGACCATTGAACGAAGTTTCAGGCGGTCATTGAGGGCCATCAATCCGCCCTCAAATCCTAAAACAATGGAGAAAGGACCGGTAATAAGAAGGTTTGCGAACATGGTTCTGAGGTAAGTATGCTTCCTCTTGTCCGCGGAATCTTTTTTTGCGGCAATGGTACTCCAGAACGGAGCGGCAATTACACTGGCAGCTTCACCGAGCGTAAGCCCCTGTACGCGGAGCAGATAATCCATGATATAGGTAATGACTTCCGTATCGGTCTGGAGGGTACATTTATAGCCAAACATTTCGATAAAGCGGCGGTTCGCGTCATAGGAAGAAATTTCTCCGTTATGTACGACGGAATAGTCAAGCAGTGTAAAGGGGTGTGCTCCTCCCCACCAGCCGGGCGTATTTGTCGGATAACGTCCGTGGGCAGTCCAGGAGTATCCTTCATATTCTTCTAATTTATAGAAGACACCCACATCTTCCGGGAAGCCGACCGCTTTGAATGCACCCATGTTCTTACCGCTGGAAAAGACGTAGACCCCGTCCATTTCGGTGTTGATCTTCATAACGGTTCTGGCGACAAACTCTTTTTCATCTATCTGCAAAGATACAAGAACAGATTTCAACGGCGATGCAAAATATCTCCATATGATCGGTTCGTCTGTGATAGCCGGAATCTTCCGGGTTGGCATGATTTCCGACTGGACAATTTCAAACCGCTCCTTTAAGTAAGCCTCACATTCCTTACGCCTGTCGCGGGAATCAAAAAACATATGGAATGCATAGAACTCTTTATAGGCAGGATAAATGCCATAGCCGGCAAAGCCGCCGCCTAATCCGTTGGAACGGTCATGCATGGGTTTCATGGAATTTGTGATCATTTCACCGGACATCTTGTTTCCTTCTTTGGAAATGACTGCTGAGATTGCACATCCGGAAGGAATTCTCACTTGACCTTCAACTTTCATATATCTTATACCTTCCTTTCAGAATAAATAAAATGGCAAAGGCATCCATTTTAAGGGGCAGAAAAAATCTACTCTAAAAAATGAACGCCTTTGCTCATACCAATATTTATACAGCGGATGGTAAGTTTTGTCAAGAGATAATAATTTCCATTTAGTTTCTTTTGGAAAAAGACGACTGAAAAATTAAAAAAGGGATTGACAAATGATTTTTCCGGGTGTATTATCCAACATGTAAAGGCAAAGGCGTCTTTGAGATGAAGTTCTCAGAGGCGTTTTTTCTTAATAATTTAAAATAGATGCAATTTGAT
>OFFW01001544.1_pt1 | contig 13834 bp, 14 predicted proteins | sample 1521501 | NCBI WGS metagenome assembly OFFW01 (sample SAMEA3504107, study PRJEB24116) | mouse gut metagenome | biome: mouse gut; feature: mouse-associated habitat; material: faeces | place: Denmark | collected 2011
CGTGCCCTCGATGCGGCGCCCCTGGAGCTCCAGGAAGGCTTCAGAGGGCAGCGCCAGCGTGTCGGGCTTCTCCACCTTCTTGGTGGTGCGGGCCATCTGCTTCAGCATCCCGTTGATGTCGGCCAGGATTTCATCCTCGGTCTTCTCGGACCACTTGGTAGAGCCCTTGGCGCCGTTCGCCAGGACGTACAGGGGGACATCGGTGTCCTTGGACAGCACACCGCGCAGGCCGGTCTCCTCGTCACCGCACCAGGCAATCTTGTTGTTCAGGTAGTCGATCTGATACCGGGCGGACTCAGCCTTCCGGGTGTCCAGGGACTTCCCGGCCATGGCAGAGGCCCGCATCTCCTGGATGGAGTAGCCATAGCTGGCACCCAGGGACTTGATGATAGCCGTGGTGGGCTTGCCCTTCACATCGGCGCGGGGCAGGTCGGTGGCGTAGTTGCTGATAATCTTCGCCAGACCTACCTTGTCGTAGGAGTAGTAGGTGACGGTCTCAGCGCCGGGGTCCACCTCGCTGGACATGGGGAACAGGGACAGAGCGGTGAGCTCAGGGTACTCGACATCGTAAGACTGGGACTTGACGTAATCCAGCTCACGGGCGAAGAAGACGCTGGCATCCTCCTCGCTGTCGAACCGCATGGCGGGGGAGCTCGCCAGGGTGGACGGGATGTTGGAGGCCCGCAGCGCCCGCTCATCGGCGTAGTCATAGGTCTTGGACGGCATATTGGCGTCGTATCTCATCTTGCTCATAGTGTCTTTTCCTCCTATCTCCGATTAGTTACCGCTGGCGGCGGGCGCTGCGTTGAGCTGGTTATACAGCTTGGTGTCATTCGCTTTCAACCAGCCCTCCATATCCACATGGCTGCCGGGCGCACCGGACATCCACACCTGCCCCTCCTGCACGTTGTATATGACCTTCCCGCTGTCTGAAACGGAACCGTTCAGGCCGTATTTCGCAATCGTTTCCATTGCGGACATGAAATCCTCCGCATGGGATTCATCCAGATAATTTTCCGCCAGATACTTGGCCGCCCTCTTTGCCGCTTCCTCCTCCGTCATTGCCCTGCCGGACATGGACTTTGCGCCCTCCGCAAGGGCTGCAAGGCCGTCGCCGGAAAACTGCACGATGACGCTGTCCCCGTACTGCGAGGAAATGTCATTTACGGCTTTCATGGTTTCTTCTTTTGACATCTTATCCATGACCTTGTTGCCATGCTCGTCTGTGGTGTTGAACCCATACTTTACAAGGGTATCCTTTTTATTTGCGCCACTCCCGTATGCAGGGATATTCGTTGTACCTCTGTAAAACTGGCTGTAATCCTGATTAACATTCATTGACATTTTCTTATCCTCCTTCTATATGGTAAAATCAAAACGCCCGCCGCTCTGCGGCTTATATTCTTCCTTTACGGAATCCCAATCGACTCCCCTGATCTTCTCCAGAAGTTCCTCCATGCTGTCTGCTCGGACTGTTGTCCGTTTCACTCCTGCATTCCCCCGCTGGTAACTGTCCTGCTTTTCCTTTCTCTCAGCCCGCTTTTCCTCCCTTGCCTTCTCGATCCGCTCTCTCTGCCTTGCGCTGGACTTTTCCAGTTCCGCAAAGAGCGATGTCGTGCCGTCCGAGTTAAAGGAGATTCCTATCCTGTTTATTCCAGCACCACCATTCTTCTGTCCCGATACCGATGTGAAGCCGAACTCCCGGTTGATCCGCTCCGACATCCGAAGTGCGCCCTGCACCTGGCTCATGTACTCCTGCTCGTATTTCCCGTCCGAAGCCATCTTTTCAAGCTCCGAACTGGAGAATATGACGGAAACATCCTTTGTGCCGCGGGACAGGATTTCTTTTGCATTGTCCCCCTTATCGAAGTCCGCCACCATGAAATCCATATCCCCGTAAGTTTTCCTGAGTTTTTCCAGAAGGGCCTGTGCCTTTTGGGAAAGCCCGGATTCACCAATGCTGCCCGTCTGCGTAGCAGCCGCCTTCTTTCTGCTGTCTGCAGCACCTGCATAACCACTTGCATAGCTGCTGTAATTACTGCTGATCTCCATTGCCATAATCATCATCCTCCTTAAGATGTTTTTTTAATCCCAATGTTGGCTCTCTGTCGGTCAAAGCCGTCCATGGCCATTGAAATAAGTTCTGGCATCCCACAGGGGCAGAAATATATGCGCCTCTGCGGAATCCGGTATGCACATTATATCTTCACATCCAGTGATCCGCCTGATTTTTTCAGGTTAGCTTCCACGGATTCCCTTGTGATGCCGTCCAATGCCCCGGATGGGACTGGCCTGCCGATTTCCCACCTTGGATCGGCTTTCCTTGCAGCATCCAGGAATGCCTGCCTGTATGCCCTCTCGTACTGCTCCATCGTGTATCCCGCCGCCAACCGGTCATTTTTCTGTACCTTGCGGTACATATTGGTATACACATCTGACCGCTTTGTCGTATCACCGTTCAGTACGCCATTTTCGCGCAGGAATTCCTTCTTTGTCAGTTCAAACATCTCATCCTTACTGCCCTCCGGGATGGAAATGATACGTTTCCTGCTGCCCGCATTTTCCTCTGTCACTAAAAGACCTGCCAGCCCCGTAGTGGGGTCTATGTAGTCCCCATCCTTGTCATAGCTCTTCATCAGGTTCTTTATGCCCTGGATATTTGCATACATTGCCCCGTTTGCATTTGACGTCATCTGTTTTATAGCTGCCTTATACTGCCTGCTGTTCGTATCAATTCCCGCAGCCCTTAACTGTGCCTGCACGGAACCGCTGTTCAACTGTGACAACTGAAAGCTGCCTATTGGACTTGTACCTTTTGAGTTTTTCGTCCCGAACATACTTTGAAATAGAAAACTGTAATCTGTGATTTTTGGCATACCATCATCCTCCTTGACTTAATATATTTTTGCCAGCCCTAGCCTATATAAAATCTGTCGGCAGATGCGCCCGGATTTCAAACCCGGACTGCACCAAGTGACTATTTTTTGCACGAAATGACTATAAAATGACCACCGCCTGAAACTTTTCCTCATCGCAGGAAAGGGCAAGATCACCCCCATATTTGTCCGCCACTGCCTTCACGTTGGCAAGCCCTGTCCCGTGCCGCCTCCCTTCTGAATCCAGGACTGCGCCGTCTGCGGTCTGCACCTTTTCCACCACGGGGTTCCTTACGGAAAAGATCAGCCGCCCGTCCTCCTGCACCAGCTTAATGTTTATGACGGCATTCCGCCCCGCCTCTGCCACCCTCGCGCACTCATGGATGGCGTTGTCCAGCAGGTTGGAAAGCAGGATCACCGTCTCCTCCCCGTCCAGCTTAAGCCCGGCCATATCACCGACCTTGAATATCATGGATATCCCTTGCTCCCTTGCGGCATGGAACTTCTGGTTCAGCACCGCATCCACGATAGAGTGGTTCGTATTGACAGCCGCCATCTCCACCGATATGCTCTCCGTCAGCCGCTCCGCAAGCCCGGCGGCGGCTTGTGTGTTCCCCTCCTTTAACAGCACCTGCATCGTCCTGATCTGGTTCTTATAATCATGCAGTTTCCGCCCCTGTCTTTCATAGACCGCCTGCATATCCCGGTAATGGGCGAGCTGGCTCTCTTTCTTCTGGTCTGACAATGCGCTTTCCCGCAACATTTCTCCTTTCACAAGGATATCCTGCATCAGCATCAGCACAAGGAAGTTTATCATGATCAGCCCCGCCGCAACGAAAAGATAGACTGCCTGCACCTTTTTCTCACTGCTGTAGCAGAAATACATGAGCAGCATGGAAGCCAGAGTGAACAACGGGACCATACCAAATTTCCACCATTCTTTAAGGGAAAGCTCTCCATAGCTGTTCTTCCCTTTCCATATTCTCCGCAATACAAAAAGCAGGAGAATCCAACTGAACTTCATGGGAAGATACAAAAGGCCACTCTCTAAGGCATACAGCTTATCTCTGGAATTCAATATGTTCTCGACCAGCAATGAAAAAACGTCTATCAAAAATAACAGCGAATAATCCAATATGGAAAAGAAAATGCACTGTTTCCAGTCAGCCTGATAAAAAATCGCACAGAATGCCATATATACTAAAACGATCAACAGTACCTTAATACCCATTACATCAAAGTATCCTCCAAGGATCACAACGGGCACACATAAAAAATACAGAACAATATATCTGCACTTATCCGGCCATCCCTTCCTTTTCCTTTCCATGAAGATATCAAAAAAATATACAGCACCCCACGCCTCTATTGCAATGAGGCAAAAAGAAAGTATCCACATCCCCATAATCACTCCGCCCCCTTAAACAATGTGTACTGCCGCTTCACTTCCGGATACCTTGACTTCGGCACGGATATCTCCTTCCCCGTGGTCAGGATCATGACGTAGCTGCTTATCCTGTCGATGTACTTCATGTTGATGAGGAAGCTCTGGTGTATCCGCACAAAGCCCATCCCCTTCAAGTCCTCCTCCAGATCGTCCATCTTCCTGTAAATGCTGAACTCCTGCCCTTTGGTGTAGAACACATTCTTGTGTTTGCTCGTCTCGATATAGATGATGTCATCCACCCTGAGCCGCACGTTCCCCTCCACGAAACCGAACTCCACCACCCGCTCCTCCTGCCGTATCTCCCGCAGGATGTCGTCCATGCACTCCTGCAATGTCTGTTCCAGATCGTCTTTCAAGAGGAAACGGCTCGCCTTTACCTTGTACCCGTCCAGCGCATAGTTCACATAGGCGGTCACCAGCACGATATGTACCTTCGGGCATTCCGCCTTTATCTGCTTTGCGGCCTCCAGTCCGTCCATGCCCTCCATGTTGATGTCAAGGAAGATGATGCCGCACTCCCGTATGAATCCCATGTCCCCACACAGCCCATCCCCGGAGCCGTATTCCCTTATTTCAAAATCCTGCCCGCAGGCTTCCAGAAGCGCCCTTAACGCCGCCCTGTCATTTTCCCTGTCATCGCAGATCGCTATCTTCATCAGCACCAGCCTCCTACCATACATAATATCGGATTATGGGATATTTTTTCAAACCAGACTGCACCAAACTCCCATTTATTGCACGAAACGACTATAAAGCATATTGTTTCCAAGCGGACAACCCTAAAGTTTTTCGCCTTTCATCCGATAGCACCTCCAAGCAGATAATCCGGCGGAAACGGCAGAACGCCGCTTATGAGGTGAATCTCCCCATAGCGGCGGTTTCTTTTGTACGGTTATCCTTATATGTCTTATTTTTATAAATAAATACACGAAAATCAAGACATTTAAACATCTTCCTCTGTATGCTCAAAATTTAGCATTATCGCCCCATCCTGTGCATCAGACTGCACCCTAACACCTACCATATCCAAATAAGCCAGTGCCAGCCCCATTTTATTCCCTGCAACCTCATACACACCGTCTTTCCTAATGCACAATTTCCATAAATCCTTATTTTGGATACTAACATTCTTAATACAGATACTGCTCCCCTTTGCATATAACAAAATTTCACCGTCAACTATACTATAGTGGGTTATCAGCCCCCAAAGCACAACTTCTAATGCTGAACTCACATAATCTTCTAATGTAATACTCCTGTCGAAAGTATCATCTCCCGGCAGGCATCTTATAGCAAGATTCTTCTCTTTTGCCCCATCTCCATGCTCTCGAATAAATTCAGGCAAAATGTTGCCAAATTGATCTCCATTTCTTTCCCCATTTCCTACTACTTACCATACGACCAAATATTTTTTATCTGTGGCTCCAATTCCTTAAATGTCCATATTCTCCTGCTCCTTGCAATACAATTTGGGTCATTTATCATAAAACCCTGTTCCCCATACCCATAAATAACTATAAAATGTCCCGAAAGAGTAAAATCTCCCGCTCCCATAGCACAAATGATTATTCTGCCCTGATCAAGCAGTGTTTTAAGAGCCCTCTCAGTTACCCTCGGCTTTGTGACTTGAATATCATATAACTTAGGCATATCTTCCATAAGCGCCCATGCCGTCCCGCTTCCGCTTACATAATACCCATTTTCCATAGAATAGGCAGCAATACGGTCAGGTGTCAGTACCTCATCTTTGGTCAAATAATATAGAACCATAGAAAGACAGGTCGGTCCACAGCCCGTAAGTCCGATATTGCTGCCATTACCATATTCCTCATACCCCCACCGTGGGTCCCATTGAAGCAGTAATGGGTAATCCTGCTCTTTCTCTGCATTAGTCAATCCACCCGGGGCCGCCCCTCCCCCATCTATATAGCCTGCTACAAAATCAGCCATCTCTGGATTGTTTGCCAATGCAATCAACATACTTTCCGGATAAGTGGAACTGTTTTTATGTATCTCCTCAATAACAGAATCTGACTGCCCCAGTACCCCCAATCTTTGAATTGCCTCTTCCTTTGTTCTCTGAACTGGTTTTTCTACATCTACAGACCCAATACTGCCTATATAATCCAGTTCCCCCTCAATTGCACTTGCTTCTTCCTTGTGTTCTGTTTCATTCCTCCCATACTGCAATACTTCAACCCGCTTCAGCATGACCTGTATTTCTTTCAATTCCGCCTTAATATCCCGGATGCAGAAAACAAAAATAACCAAAATTACAGTAATGGCAAACAGAAACTGGCCACTTATTGACCGATTTCTTTTTCTGTATTTCATCCGTTTATCATTTACCCTCATATTTCCTCTATTGTTCTGCATCCCTTGTCCCCACTAAAATAGATTCCCACTTTTCTTAAAACGCTAATACAGTCCTCTTTTCCTTTTTACTTTTTCCCAGCTTATCGCTAATGCCAAAAGTCCCCAAGCAAACAGCCCCGACAGTAAAATACTCCATGACATAACGGACATGCTGCATCCAAATATTCTATATACTTCATTCCCTGTATAATAATGTGAAAAATCAGTCATACGCAGCGGCATGAAATTTGCAAAATAATGATTAACAGGCCATAGATACATCTGATCAAAAAGCAACAGCAAAATCAAAAAAAACGCAAACACTACTGCGCTTGTCATTATTTTTTCCATGAAAACGGTAATGACAAGCAGCAATGAAATAACGAACAACAGTGCCACAAGACCTATCATCACATTAAGCAGAAACTGTTCAAAAAATGTTATATTATAGAGGGAGAAAAATGTATTCCTGCTGCTCTGGATACACTGGTTCCATCCCCCTAATCCGAAAGGAACCATCTTAATCACAAAAAACAAAAGGATTCCAAAAGCATAAAGAAATACACCGGACAAAAATGCAGTCAGTACCCTGGCATGGTCTAACTGTCTTTTCCCATATTTTGTTCCTCTGCAAAGCTCCTGCATATTATTTTTTGGATCGATACCTATAAGCGGCAAAAGTAACACGGAAATCAAAACCAACAATAATGCCACAAAAACACCCATGCCATCATTCAATACTTTCCATCCTTCCGCATATTCAAATGAGATTTCGGATACCTGCGCCGCACTCTGCATAAACCGCTCTATTTCTTCCTGCGTATAACGGATCAATGAGCTTTCCTCCAGCATTGCCCGGATATTAGATAACCTTCTTGAATAAAAACTTTCTATATCATCATCAGATAGGTCTTGAAGCAGCTTCCTTTCATAATTAACATAAATAAGTTCCTCAAGATTTCTTTCGTCCAGATAGCCAACTTCCCCTCTCTGTTGGCGCATCATACTTAAAAACTCCCGATTTATGGATTTCCCCTGTAAATTTTCCTTTGCATGTTCCAAATTCTCCTGCCATGTAACAGAAACGCCTTCAGAGCTTGGTATGCTGTATCTCTTTGCCATGGAATAAGAATCATACACAGAGAACAATGCTATAATACTTAAAAACAACAAAAATATCTTTTTGCTTAATATCCTTTTCCTCTCTATTTTTATTATCTCAATCATTTCTATATCTGCACCTCCCTTAAGTTTAGGAAATTATTGTCATCAGCCTAGTTCACATAATAATTTTTATATGACAGCCTTGCTGCCAGCCACAGCAATGCAATATAAATTGTGCTTAAAAGAAAAACAATTACAAAATAAGGAATGATTGTTTTACCTATGAATAGAAAAGCAGTAACCAATTCACTTCCTCCGAACTGCGTGGGATTCAGCAGCCTTATCTGACTATATGTGGATGCCCCTTTTCTAAGCAGCCCCACAACAACAATGCCCATTATTACAGAAATTTTAAAGTTTTTTGTCTTTATGGACAAAAAACACATAATATTCGTCATAACCAAGGTTCCAGCCAGTCCGCCTAAAGAGATAATTAAGAGGGCTGCACCCACATTTAAATTAAGTATGCACTCAAACCAAACAGTCTGCGCAGATGCACCAAGTCCATGCAGACTTCCAATTGCTCCATGAACTATAATAAGACCCCCCACAAAAATCAAATACATAGTTATTGCAAACAGGTTTGCGGCTATCCATCTCGCTTTTAGATCTTTTTTTCTGCCATAGCGGGAAGATAACACCAGTTCATCAATTCCATTTGTACTGTCTTTCGCATAGCAGCCAGCAATACAAAATACAAGCAGGATAAAAAATGCCAGATACTCCATGCCATAATAACTATTCAGATTAGCTAATCCGGTATGATACGCTACTTTAAATGGAGTTTTTACAGCATTAATTCTTTTTTGCAATATGCTAATCTGTTCCTTTGTATAAGGAAAGAGCCCATTCCATTCATTTACATATAAGAGCTGCTCTAAGACAGCTTCCTTATATTTTTGGTAAAAACTTTCTTCAGAACTCAAAAAAGCATAATCTAAACCTATCTTATCATTACCATTAGACATATAGGGACCATAATAGGCATAGTTAATCACATAATTCGTAATTATATATTTTGTCATTCCTCCAGTACCCAAAAAGCCCCTGTTTTCCTCCAAAAACTCCTTATCATAACTGGCGTTATACTTTTCAATAAGGTTTTGGATGTATTCTCCATCCATTACCCCTTCCAAATCCTCTGCTGATTCTTTTAATGCCCTAAACGCAGACAACCCACTGACAATATCTCCATTCTTATCAAGAACCCTCTGTTGAATATTCAACGTAACTACAGCAAAAACAATTGTAAGAATACTTAATGCGGAAACAGACACAATGGATATCCCATTCCACATCTTTCTGTACTCCAGCTTAATTAACTTTATTAAATCTTTCAATTTTATCCCTCCATATAAGAGCTGCCATTATGAATGACTTCCCATGCACTGCCCTTTCCTTCCCTTACAAGTATCAAATACTTCCAGCTTCCATTATCACAGTATTCACATACAAAAATGTTTTCTGCTTCATATCCTTCTGCAATCCCTTTATCCTCTGCCTCATAAATTTCCCATATTCTAGGATCAACACACATATACACTGTATGCTTCGTTGTGACTGTCACTCCAAGAGTATTCTCAACATATTTTTTTGCGACACTATATGCATCCACCACTTCCCTTGCATCAAAGTTATCCATTACACTTGAATCAAAATAAAGGTTAAAATCCTCTGGGCTCTGCGCTTTACCTCCACTTCCAGTTACCCCATTGCCCAATGAAGTATCCGTCCAATCCTCACGCTTTGCACGATATGACGCAAGATTTCCCTCCAACTCATCATCAGCAACATTACTTTCAATGTCCTGCTCTCCTTCTTTCTGTGTTTCCTGCCCTTGCAGTTCCTGCTGCTCTCCGGCAGTTGATGTCTGTTCATCCTGTGTTTTCTCTTTTGTTTCTTCCTGATGTTCGCCGGCACCTTGTTCTACATTTTCTGTTTCTATAAGAACTGGCTCAGCTTGTATAGAGTTAATATCTGATGCACCGTGTTCCGCACTTCCACAAGCACTCAGTCCCAAAACCATTACAAAAACAAAAGCCGCCAAAAATTTTCTATTTATCATTTTTAAACCTCCCATACTATTTTAATCAATATTGATACCGCTAGTAAAAATATAATAATCCTCCAATGTAGGCTCCACCTGTTGGCAGTCCGCACCAATATAATTTTCCCCCACAAATCGAACCTGCACTTCTTTTCCCATCTGCTTTAGATGTATGATAGACCTTTCTTTCCGAAGCTGCTGATATGTTTCCTGATTTACAACAGTTTCCCACACCTCTCCTTTCACTGCCTGAACCAGAGCATCCACATCTCCGGTTTTCAATATCTCTCCCTTCCTCATTACTACAAGTTCACTTGCGATTGCCTCAATATCCGAAACAATATGGGTAGACAGCAATACGATTTTGTCCTTTCCCATATCGCTGATGATATTGGAAAAACGTATACGTTCTGACGGATCAAGTCCTGCCGTCGGTTCATCCAATATAAGGATTTCCGGATCATTTATGATTGCCTGTGCAATCCCGATCCTGCGTTTCATACCGCCTGAAAAAGTTTTAACCTTTTTGCCCGACACATCAGCCAGATTTACAAATTCCAACACCTCATCTATTCTGGACTTCAATTTTTCTTTGGGTATCCCTTTCAGGACGCCCATATATTCCAGAAAGTCCCTTGCCGTAAACCCCGGATATACATTGTAATTCTGCGGCATATACCCTATTAAACTGCGGTATTCTTCATCCAGCCTGAAAATATCTTTCCCCTCATAGAGTATCTCTCCCTTCGTGGGGAAATCCACTGTTGCCATCATCCGCATAAGCGTGCTTTTGCCTGCCCCATTTTCTCCTAACAGCCCGTAAGTACCCTTATGCAATGTAAAGCTGACACCCTTAAGGGCTTCCTTTTTCCCATAAGACTTACACAGATGCTCTGCCTGCAATCCCATTCTGTTTCCTCCAATTCAAGTTATTTCCTGCCCTTAATGCCTAAAATGTTTTTAAACGAAAATCACTCAGGCAGGATATATTGATATCTTACCTGAGTGATGCAAATTACTTTCAGTAAAATTGTGTTATAGTTGTAAATTATTTTCGATAAAGTTGTATTTTCTCTATCTGTCTTTCTCCACAACTATTTTTAAGTTAATAATCACATTCTCCTTAGATGCAGTATCCGGATACCCTGCCTCCGAATGTCGGAACGCCATTTCTGCATACATCCTGCTGTCATCTATTTTCAGGATAGCCTGCGTTCCCTCCTGATTCCTTACCATGTCAGCATCAGATGTCCTAAGTCCTGACAATTCCACAAAACATTCCAATTTCTCATATGGCATTTTCTCCGAAAATCCCTCATATAAAGTCATATCCGCCTGATACACTTCCCCTGTGACCGCATTAAGATATAAAACCGCATTCATAGTCTTGCTCTCAAACCGCATAATCCAAAAACTATAATATGGCTCTAACTGTACCCCATGAGACACTTCCTGCCCTGCAATTCCAAGCGTTGCAGACACGGAAACAGACTCTGCATCTTTTACTTGTGCATTTTCCAAAAGCTCCATATTTGCAAGCCATTCTTTTCCTGTTTTCACTGCTTCATCCATGGAAATCTGCCCGGTCACAGGGTTATGGACGGTTATTCCCGTATGTTCTTTCCAGTAGGCAAGAACCCCCTCCATTTGCTCCGTTGTAAGGGCATATCTTTCCTTATCAGAACTTTCACTGTTTTCCATTTCCCCATTCCTGTCTGGTTCCTGCCATGCCCGGACGGGCGTTTCAACCACGGCCCTCCCGCTTTCTGTCAAAAGCTGTCTTTCCCTTGTAAGCAAAATATAATCCATGCCTGCCATGCTGCCAAAAGAAAATACAACTGCAAGAAACAAGGTAAGAGCGGTATATTTGGCTGTTTTATTCATCCCTGTTTTCCTCCTGCAAAGGGAACACTATACTGATGATTGTCCCCGTCTTTCCATCACTTTCTATCTCCATCTCCGCCCCATGTATCTTCACGATTTTTGACACAAGGGCCATCCCAAGTCCTGCTCCATGCTGCTTCCTTGACCTCGACTTATCTACCATATAAAAAGCCTCTGTGACTTTTCCCAGCTCTGCCGGAGGTATTCCCTTTCCATTATCCCTTATATCAAGATGATAACTGCTCCCATGCTGTTCCCCGTTTATCCACAGGTCTTTGCAGTCCGCTTTCATGGCATTGTCGGCCAGATTCAGTATCATCGTCTTAAAAAGGTCATAATCTACCCCTATTATGCCTCCTCCAATAGCTGTATGCAATGTCACACCCCGTTTTTTGCACACAGGCTCTATTCCCTGTTCCAGATTTTGGAACAACTCATTTAAAGGCATCCTCTCCAGAAAGAAATCCTGCTTGTCCATTACAAATAAATCCATCAGCTTCAATGACAGGGATTCCAGCCGCATTCCCTCGTCCAGTATATATCCGGCTGCGCTTTTTACTTCTTCTCTTGGCAGATCATGCTGGTAGAGCATATCCGCATAACCGATCACGGATGTAAGCGGTGTTTTCAACTCATGGGCAAAATTCGCCGCAAATTCCTCCTTCTGCCTTGCCACATCTGACAATTCCGCTATTTTTTCTTCCACCTGGGCCGCCATCCGGTTAAACCCAACTGCCAACTCACCGATTTCATCTTTACCATTCGTAATGATCCTTCCAGAATACTCTCCCCCTGCAATCCGCTCTGCCGCTTTCCCAACTTTCTTAATGGATACAGTGACCGCTTTGGTCAGTAAGAAAATAACAGGAAAACTGATGCACAGAATAAAAATATATATTTTCTGAAAATAATCTGCCATGCTCTTTTGTGAATCTACCACAGAACTGATATCCGTCTGCGTGACCAGAAACATCCCCCTCTCACTTTCCTGCACATAATCACACACAAAAATATAGCTTTTTCCCTCTTTCTCACAAATCTGAAAAGCTATCCTGTCATCCTCACCTTCATCAAACGCAATATTATCCGGCAATACAGCCATATTGGAAAAAACATATTCCCCATCTGCCATACACACAGCCACGGGAGTCGTAAAATTTCCACCAATTTCTGAAGCATTCACTTCTTTTTCAGAAAAGAAATCCGGCTGGGAGTAAAGGATAGACTGCAAAATATATCTGTTATATTGAAATTCCTGAAAGGCGAGCTTTTTTTCCTGCCCCATTGCATTTCCATAAGCAAAATTTATCAGCAAATATCCCGCCATCTGGAAAGCAGCCCCAAATATGACTATGAAGCACAGGAATATTTTATGAAACAGTTTCATGCTTCACCCTCCAGCCGGTATCCAATCCGGAATACAGTTTTTATGTAATTATCCCAACCCAGTTTTTTTCTAAGCCGCTGGATGTGGGAATCCAAAGTACGTGTATCGCCCACATAGACTTCTCTCCATACTTTTTCATAAAGCCTTTCCCGGTATAATGCCACATTTTTATTCTGTACCAGTTCCACCAGGAGATCAAACTCCTTTACTGTCAGATCAATCGGCAGCCCTGCCCTCTTAACAGTTCTTGAAGCCATGTCAATTTCTACATCAGCAAAACAAAGCCTGTTGTTTATTTTTCCATATCTCCTGAGCAGAGCCTCAACACGGGCGATCAGCTCACCCACTTGAAATGGCTTGGCAATATAATCATCCGCACCAAGTTTCAACCCCATGATGCGGTCATCAACCGCACTTTTTGCGGTTAAAAATATCACGGGGGTTCCTATTGGCTTCACGTATTCCAGCAACTCATAACCATTGATTTCCGGCAGCATTATGTCTAGCAGAATTAAATCAAAACAATCGCTCTCTATATAATCTGCCCCCGTTGTCCCATCATAAGCGCAAGTACAATGATATCCCTCCGCCGTTAAATTGATTCGAATTAAATTGGCTATTGCTTCTTCATCTTCCACTATCAGTATTTTTCGCATCTATATAATCCTCCCTGT
>OFFW01001547.1_pt1 | contig 13827 bp, 13 predicted proteins | sample 1521501 | NCBI WGS metagenome assembly OFFW01 (sample SAMEA3504107, study PRJEB24116) | mouse gut metagenome | biome: mouse gut; feature: mouse-associated habitat; material: faeces | place: Denmark | collected 2011
CCCCGCCGCTTCTGCGAGCACGGCCAGCTGCGGGTGGTCACCCTGGACGCCGAGGTGGAGAAGCGGGTCATCGCCTCTCTCAGCAAGAACGAGCAGGGCATTTACCTGGCGATGGGTCCCGACCTCATGCAGCAGATCGTCACCCAGCTGGCGGACCTCATCAAGAAATTCAACGACCTGGGCCAGACCCCCATTGTGCTGACCAGCCAGGTGATCCGGGTGTACTTCAGCCGGATGCTGGCCCAGTTCTATCCCAACCTGTACGTGCTGGCCTTCAATGAGATTACCAGCGACGTGCAGATCCAGTCCCTGGGGAATATCTCCCTGACCAGGGACAGCCAGAGAAAGGCGGCCGCCGTATGACCGGGGGGGATGCCGCCCTGTCCATGGAGGAGCTGGGCTACACCCAGTCGGAGCTGGATGAAATGAGCAAGGAGGACCTCCTCCTGCTCTACCGCTCCAGCGGCTGTCAGGAGCTGAAATGGCCCCTGGCCCTGCGGTACGTGGGGCTGGTGAAGTCCATCGCCCTGCAGGTGCGGGGGGTCTACTCCAGCTTCGCCCAGGTGGACGACATCATTAACGAGGGCATTCTGGCCCTGGTGGGCGCTATCGACAAGTTCGATCCCGACAAGGGCATTAAGTTCGAGACGTTCGTCTCCAAGCGCATCCGGGGGGCGGTAATCGACCTGGCCCGCCGCCAGGATTGGGTCCCCCGCAGCGTGCGGCGGAAGGCCCGGGAGATTGACCAGGCCAGCGTGGAGCTCTTTGCCGAGCTGGGCCGGTATCCCACAGACGAGGAGATCGCCGGGCGGCTGGGCATCACCCAGGATCAGTACCAGGAGGACCTGGCCAACTCCTCCCTGTGCAACATCCTCTCCCTGGACTCCATCTTCGACGATCCGGAGCAGGGGGGCATGGACGTGCCCGACAGCGGCTCTGTGGGCCGGCCGGAGGACTCCCTGCTGCGCAGGGAGCTGCTGGACACCCTGACGGAGGGCATCACCTCCCTGCGGGAGAACGAGCAGCTGGTCATTTCCCTGTACTACCGGAAAAACCTCAGCATGAAGGAGATCGCCCAGGTGATGGAGGTCAGCGAGCCCCGCATCTCCCAGATCCACTCCCGGGCCATCCAGAAGCTGAAGCTGTACATGAATCGCTACATCAACGGGGAGGCCTAGGCCGGCCCCACGCAAGAGAGGAGTGCCAACACAATGTTCAAGGGCTTCTATCAGCTCACCTCGGGGATGCTCTCCCAGGGCCGGCGGCTGGACGTGGTGAGCCACAATATGACCAACATCTCCACCGCAGGCTACAAGGCGGAGCGCTACACCGACAGCACCTTCGAGGAGGTGATGATCAGCCGGGTGGGCAACAAGGACAAGACCCAGACCCAGGAGATCGGGCAGGAGACCTTCATCCTGGCCCCCAGCCGGCTCTACACGGACTACGAGCAGGGCGCGCCGGAGGAGACCACGCTGCCCCTGGACTTCTGCATCCAGGGGGAGGGGTTCTTCGCCATCTCCCGGGACGGGGAGATCGGCTACACCCGCTCCGGCGCCTTCACCCTGGACGACGAGGGCTATCTGTGCCTGGCCGGACAGGGGCGGGTGCTGGACAACCAGGGCCAGGAGATCGGCCTGCCCACGGACGATCTGTACGTGGATAAGTTCGGCGGGCTCTACAGCAACACCAACCGCAACTACTTCGCCACCCTGGGGGTGTACGCCTTCCCGGACAACCAGGAGCTGGAGCAGAACGACCGGGGCCTCTACGTGGGCCAGGGCGCGGCCCTCAGCGAGGACTACACCATCCTCCACGGCTTTGTGGAGCGGTCCAACGTGAACATGGTCCAGGAGATGGTGGCCATGATGACTACCCAGCGGGCCCTCCAGAGCGCGGCCCAGATTACCCAGATTTACGATCAGGTGATTACCCGGGCCACCACGGAGCTGGGACGGCTGGGGTAAGAGATAAGCGGAGATAGACGGCATTGAGCGCCGAAAACAGGGAAAGGGAGGCTTGATGGGCCATGAATATGTCATTTTACAGCGCCGCAGTAGGCGCGTACCAGCAGAATCTTCGCATGAACGTACAGGCCAACAACATCGCCAACGTGAACACCCAGGGCTTCCGGGCGGAGCGGGTGGCCTTCGGCCAGCTGATGAACCGGGACGTCAACGGCATCGACGGAGTGCAGCTGCCCAAGGGCACCGGCACCCGGGTGATCCAGGCCACGCCGGACCACTCCACCAGGGGCTACATAGACACCGGGCGGCGGTTTGACTTTGCCATCAACGGCAAGGGATTCTTCGCCCTCTATGACCCCGCAGACGGAGAGATCTCCTACAGCCGGGACGGCTCCTTTATGGCCGCAGAGTTCCTGGTGCCGCCGGAGGAGGGCGCGGAGCCCGACAAGGACGGCGAGGAACCCCAGCCCACCTCCGTGTGGCGGCTGAGCGACAACGAGGGCCGGTGCGTGCTGGACCCCCAGGGAAACTTCATCGTCATTGACCTGGAGGACAAGGACGCGCCCCTGGAGCTGGGCGTATTCGACTACGCCATTCACGAGGGCATGCTCCACGCGGACAGCTCCCGCTTTGTGGCCACGGAGCGCAACGGCCAGCTCTACATGGGCACGGGAGAGGTCAAGCGGGGGCTGCTGGAGATGAGCAACACGGACATTGCCACGGAATTTGTGAAGGTCATCGAGTCCCAGCGGGCCTACGGCTATGCACTGAAAATGATGCAGACCTCCGACGAGATCGAGACCACCATCAACGGCCTGAGAGGCTAACGGGGAGGCAGCTATGGAGATAAAAAACTTTGACGAGCTCAGCTCCCTGGAGATCGACACCCTCCGGGAGATCGGCAGCATCGGCACGGGCAACGCCGCCACGGCCCTGAGCCAGATGATCGGCAAGGAGGTGCGCATCACCCTGCCGGAGGTGCGCATCATGGGCTACAACGAGGCCATCGAGTGGATCGGCGGACCGGAGCAGGTGACGGCCGGCGTGCTGGTGGGCATGAGCGGCCAGATGAGCGGCGTGATGCTCTCCGTGCAGAAGCTGGGCTTTATCAACCTGGTGCTGGAGCAGATGCTGGGCCATCCCATTGAGGACTACCACCAGCTCGACGAGCTGGGGAAATCCACCCTGGTGGAGGTGGGCAACATCATGATCTCCACCTTTATCAACGCCCTCTCCGGGCTGTCGAACATCTCGGTGAACCTGACCGTGCCCGCCTTTGCGGTGGATATGCAGGGGGCCATTCTCTCGGTCCCCATGGCGGCCTACGGCGGTATGAGCGACTATCTGATGACCATTGGGGGAAACTTTGTGTGCGAGGAGGAGCAGGTCCCCTGCCGCCTGCTTCTTTCGCCGGACCTCGGATCTCTTAATTTCTTACTGAAAAAGCTGGGCGTTGCGGAATGAACGATAAAATTACGGTTGGGATTGCGGACATGAAGATAGCCCAGGGCTCCGGCATCCTGATCACCTATGCTCTGGGCTCATGTATCGGCCTGTGTTTCCACGATCCCCGGCTGAAGCTGGGGGCGCTGCTGCACATTATGCTGCCGCTGAATATGGAGACAGGCAGAAAAAATCCCATGAAATACGCGGACACCGGCATCAGGGAAACCCTGCGGCAGCTGGAGGCGAAGGGGGCCTCCAAGAGCCGGATGACGGTGAAGATTGCCGGCGGGGCCAAGATGTTCGAGGTCAACGGCGGCAATCTGGGAAATATCGGACAGCGGAATATTGAGAGCGTCCACCTCATCCTCCGCAAGGAGGGCATCCGCCTGATGGCGGAGGACGTGGGGGGCACGGTGGCCCGCACCCTGCTCTTTGACGTGGTCAGCGGCCAGGGGTGCATCCGCTCCTACGGACGGCAGGACGTGCTGTTCTAGGGACAGCACCCAGGAGAAAAGCGAATTTTATAGTAGATAGGAGTGTCAGTCATGGCTGAGATGCAAAACAACAAGATCTTATTGGAGTCCGGCACCAATGAGATGGAGATCATGGAGTTTACCATTGGGGGCAATCTGTACGGCATCAACGTGGCCAAGGTCAAGGAGATCATGATCTCTGCCGCGGTCAAGCCCATGCCCCATGCCCACCCGGCGGTGGAGGGCATCTTCAAGCCCCGGGACGCTGTTATCACGGTGGTGGATCTGCCCAAGTACCTCTACGGCGAGTCCAGCGGGAAGGGGGAAAAGGACATCTTTATCATCACCAATTTCAACAAGATGTTCATCGCCTTCCGCGTCCACGCGGTGGTGCGCATCAGCCGCATCTCCTGGACGGACATCCAGAAGCCGGACAAGACCGTGTCCGGCGGCGCGGAGGGCGTGGCCACGGGTATCGCCCAGTGCGGCGACGAGCTGGTCACCATCCTGGACTTTGAGCGCATTGTGGCGGAGATCGCCCCGGAGACCTCCATCCAGATCGAGGAGATCGACACCCTGGGCCCCCGCAGCCGCAACGATCAGCCCATTTGGGTGGCGGAGGACTCGGTGCTGCTCTCGAAGATGATCGAGAGCTCCCTGCGCAAGGCGGGGTATGTGAACCTGCGCATGTTCCCCAACGGCCGGGAGCTGTGGGACGCGCTGTGCGAGCTGCCGGCGGGAGAGAGCCTGGACAACAGGGTTTCCCTGGTGATCACCGACATTGAGATGCCCCAGATGGACGGCCACCGCCTGACCAAGCTGATTAAGGACAACCAGCGCTTCCAGGCCATTCCCCTGATTATCTTCTCCTCCCTTATCAGCGAGGAGATGCGCATCAAGGGCCGCCAGCTGGGGGCGGACGAGCAGCTGACCAAGCCGGAAATCGGCCATTTGGTGGACGTGATGGACCACCTGCTGGCCCGGGCGGCGGAGCAGAAGGCCGCCAAGTAGGAGCAGGGGAAGGAGACGTACTATGGCGAACAACAGCAAATATATCGTCCGGCAGCCCATCAAGGACCTCCAGGGCAAAATCCTGGGGTACGAGATCCGCTACGCCGGAGAGGACAAGGCCTACGACGGCGGCGAGAGAGGAAACGACTTTGCCGCCGCGGACATGATCTACAGCTTTTTGACCCAGAATGCGGGCAAGGCGCTGAAGGACGGTGTGAACTTTATGACGTTCACCACCAACCTGCTGATGAAGCAGGCGCCCCGGCTCTTCACTCCCGGCGATCTGGTGATCCAGGTGGACGACAGCGTCATCATTCACCCCTTGGCGCTGCGTTTTGTGGAGCGCTACGCCCAGAACGGGTACAAGGTGGCGGTCAATGAGTTCCAGTTTTCGCCCCGGTATATCTCCCTTTTGGATAAATTCGACTATATCAAGATCAACTTCAAGACCACCAGCGACTCCGCCATCCGCAGCATTGTGGAGATGGCCCACGGCATGGGCAAGAAGTGCGTAGCCACCTGCGTGGACGACGAGGACCTCTATCAGAAGACCTTTGTGATGGAGGTGGACGCCATGGAGGGCCGGTATGTGGCGGAGCAGATGTTCACTGCCGTCCACTCCAGCGGGTATCTCCAGAGCAACTTCTTCCGCCTGATGGTGGCCATCACCAAGGATGAACCCAATGTGGAGGAGATCGAGCAGATCATCTCCATGGACGCCACCCTGACCTACAGCCTGCTGCGGATCGTCAACTCGGCCTATTTTGCCCTGCGCAACCGTGCCACGGACGTGCATCAGGCCATTGTGGCCCTGGGTCTGAGCCAGCTGCGCCAGTGGATCTACCTGCTGGGCACCGCCGACGCCCAGGGTGAGCTGGACGCGAGTCAGGAGGAGATGCTCAAGCTGTCCCTCACCCGCGCCACCTTTGCCAGCGAACTGATGAAATATGCCAAGGATATGCCCATTTCCCGGAACGATGCCTACCTGATGGGCATGTTCTCCACTCTCACCTACCTGATTGCCGCGCCCATGGAGGAGATTCTGGCGGATATCCCCGTGGCGCAGCCGGTGAAGGACGCGCTCATCAACCACGAGGGGCGCTGCGGCGTACTCTATGACCTGGTCATCAACTATGGCCGGGCGGACTGGGCCGCAATCGGCGAGCAGGCCAAGGAGCTGGGGCTCCCCGAAGACCAGCTGGCGGACATCTATTTCCGCTGCGTGGAAGAGGTAAACCGGATCTGGCAGCAGCTGATGGACACCAGTGGAGTGAACTGAAAAAGAGAGACCGGACCAGCCGCGGCAGAGCGGCTGATCCGGTTTTTTGAAAGAGACATCAAATTCCGCTGCCCCGCTTCTCTCGGGAGAAGGGCGACTTACGCAATAAACGCCGTCACTGGATATCATCCTTGTCATGGCGGGGATGGTCCATGACCACCTTGCAGGCCTTGGTGAGCTGGGCAAAGATGGTGCTGTTGAAGCGGCTCTCATATACGGTGAGCATACCGTTGACCTCCGCACGGCGGACCACGATATAGGCCGGCTGCAAATTGGTCAGGGTCAGCGCCTTCACATCGACGGAGCAGCGCTTACAGGGACACAGTCCGAACATATTGATATAGCGGGGGGCCTTGGCCTCCACTAAGGACTCCATCACGTTCACCACCACCAGCTCGTCAGGGTCCGGCTTGGGGGCGGGTTTGGGCTCCGGCTTGGGCGCGGGCTTCGGTTCAGGCTTGGGCTCCGGGATGGGCTCAGGCTCCGGCTCCGGGATAGGCTCCGGCACAGGCTGGGGGATGGGATCAGCCGCCGGTTCCGGCGCAGAACCGGCCGCAGGCGCCAGGCCCGCCTCGGCCAGCAGCTCGCTCTCCAGAGCGTCCTTGATCTGCAGGGAAATCTGGGCGTCGTTGGAGCGGGCAACCTCCAGAATAGGGGGCGCAAGGGGCAGGGAGGGACTTTCCGCCGCCTCCGCCTGGGGCGGGACGGCGTCCGTCTCCGCTGGCGGAACCTGGGGCGCGTCGGCGGCCGGCGTCTCCTTCTCCCCGCCCGGCGCGGTAAGCAGATTGAGCACATGGGCTGTTTTATTGCTTTTGGCGCCTTTCTTCGCTGTTGCCATAGTGCGTTTTCTCCTTAGGTGTTACTGGACGGCAAGTCCACCGCCCGGGATGATCTCGTCAATGAGGGCGCGGAAATCCTCCGCCGGCTTGGACGAGGGGGCGTAGCTGAGCACGCTCTCCCCGTGGGCGGGCGCCTCCGCAACGGAGACGCTGGTGCGGATTTTGGCCTGGAACACCCGCGTGTCCAGCTGTTCGGCAATCTGTCCCGCCATCTCCAGCACCTCCCGGTTGAGAGTGAAGCGCTGGTTGTACTTGTTGAGCAGGATGCCCAGCACCTTCAGCCGGGAGTTATAGCAGCGGCGGACCGTGTCGATGGTCTCCCGGATCTGGGCCACCCCCAGAAGACTGAGGATCTCCGGGGCCATGGGGATGACCAGGCCGTCGGCCACCACGTAGGCGTTCACCGTCAGCACGTTCAGGGCCGGCGGGGTGTCCACGATGATGAAGTCATAGTCGTCCTGGAGCTCGCTGAGAGCGTTTTTCAGCAGGAACTCCCGGCCCGGCCGGTTGAACTCCAGCTCCGCCGCGGACAAAAGAATGTTGGATGGCAGAATATCGCCGCAGCTGGACGGGACGATGACCTCCCGCACCGGGCGGACGCCCTTCATCACATCGTATATGGTGGCGCAGTTGTCAATATCCAATCCCAGGCAGAAGCCCAGACTCCCCTGGGGGTCCAGATCCACGCCCAGCACGCGCCGGCCCATCTGATGCAGCCCGGCCAGCAGGGCGCAGGCGGTGGTGGTCTTGCCCACGCCGCCCTTCTGATTGGTGATCGCAATAACAGCAGACAAAATATCCCCTCCGTCATGTAAAATCTTTTCTGCGACTCTTAACTTTACTATACTATGTGACGATAAAAAAGTACAGAGGGATTTTCTTTTTTTCTTAGAAATTTGAAAAAAAGATTGACAAAAAAACTACGAGTAAAGGAGCGATCGTTATGGCATCCGTCAGCAGAGCCGGCGGCAGCAGCTATACCAGCAGCCTGTATAACAGCGCGAACATCATCAGTGGTCTTGCCAGCGGAATGGACACCGAGGGCATGATCGAAAGCTTGGTTCAGAGCTATCAGACCAAGCTCCAGAACCTGAGCAACAAGTCCACCAAGATCGGCTGGAAGCAGGAGGCCTACCGCAGCATCATCAACAAGATGACTGCCTTCTCCAACAAGTACACCTCCTATATGTCCAGCACAAACCTCATGTCCAGTTCCTTCTTCAACAACGCCATCAAGGTGAAGGCCACGGGGGGCAAAAACGCGGAGTTTGTCACCGCCAGCGGCAGGACGGACAGCGACGTGCGCCTCAACAGCGTCTCCCAGCTGGCCAGCGCCGCCCGCTATGTCACCAGCAGCAATCTGGCCGGCAAGGGGGAGGATTTCTCCATTGAGGCCGACGACGCCGTCAACCTGAATGGCGATGTGACCCTGAGCACCTTCTCCGGGTCCCTGAGCCTGGCCTACGGCGGCAAGAACGTGAGCATCTCCTTCAACGAGGCCACGGACCTTGTTCAGACCAACTACGACAACCCCAACAAGGCCGAGGCCCTGGCGGAGATGATTAACAAGAAGCTGGCGGACCAGAAGATCACCCTGTCCAACGGCGAGACCGTATCCGCATCGGAGTGCATCGCCGTCAAGGTGGACACCAATCCCAACGGGAGCGGCACGATCTCCTTTGAGGATAAGCGGAACGCCGGCAACAGCGTGTATATCTCCTCCGCCAGCAGCTCCATCAAGGACACCTTCGGACTGGGCGAGCTGAAGGACCCCAAGAAAAATCAGGTCAAGTCCTTCCACATCTCCAGCGGCACCGATCTGACCAAGACCATGAATACCGCCGAGTACCTCTCCGGCAAGTCCATGAACATCAGCCTGGACGGCTCGTCCAAGAGCATCAAGCTGCCGGAGATCGTCAAAAAGGACGACGGCACCTATAAGATCAAGAACGGCACCGACGCGTCGGGGAAGGATATTGAGCTCGACTTCAACGCCAAGAACTACACCGACGTCCTCAACGCCTCCCTGAAAAAGGCGTTCGGCGGCAAGGTCAGCGTGGAGAATCTGGCTGCCGACGACGCGAAGCCGGACAGCATGGAGCTCCAGCTGAAGTTCAACGCGCCTGAGAACTCCAATCTGATCATCAACGCCGACGCGGGCGAGAAGCTGGGCATCGGCACCGTGGCCACCAACTACCTCAACACCAGCAAAACCCTGGAAGATCTGCTGTCCGATCACAAGTGGGAGACCATGAAGGATGAGGACGGCAACACCGTCGACAAGCCGGAGGACTTCTTCCTCAACGGCGTGAAGATCGGCAGCTACACCAAGGACACCAAGCTGTCCGACATTATGAGCGACATCAACGCCAACAGCGAGGCCGGCGTGAAGGTCAGCTACTCCAAGACCGCCCGCGAGTTCGTGTTCACCTCCAAGGAGACCGGCTCCCAGGCCGAGATCAATATTGACGGCGGTCTGGCGGAGGAGATTTTCGGCTCCACCAAGCTCCCGGAGAAGAGCCCGGTCTCCTTTGGCGAGGCCTATGGCGTCCTTCCGGGTGGCGAGGATGTTACGTTCTCCTTCGAGGGTGTATCAGCCGCGGTGGAGTTCCATGTCAATCCGGAAGACTCAATGGAGGACGTTGCCGCCTCACTGAATACCAAGATGATGAATAACGGCATAACGACTTCCTACAATAAATACACTGGCCAGTTAGAGGCAACCGACAAGAACGGCAAAAAGATTGACATGAAGATGACTGCCGGATCGAGTGAACTTAAGTTCAATACGAAGTATAAGCCCGACGTCAACTACACCCCCGGCCAGGACGCCAAGTTCTCTGTCACCATCAACGGCACCACCATGGACATGGTCCGCTCCACCAACGACGTGGACATTGACGGCATGACCATCAACTTCAAGAAGGAGTTCGAGGACGACGGCGTGGGCGTCACCTTTGAGCGCTCCACCGACTCCGACAAGATCGTGGACGCCGTCCGCTCCATGGTGGACGACTACAACGAGATGATGGCGGAGATCCGCACCCAGTACGCCACCCTGCCCGCCAAGGGCTCCGGCGGCTCCTTCAAGACCTACGAGCCCCTCACCGACGAGGAGCGGGCCTCCATGAGCGAGAGCGCCATCAAGAACTACGAGGACAAGGCCAAGCAGGGCCTGCTCTTCGGGGACAGGAACCTCTCCAACCTCTACGAGCGGATGCGCAACGTGTTCAGCGTAGGCGGCGAGGACGGCGCGATGCTCAGCAAGATCGGCATCTCCGTGGGCTTTGACAGCACCACCGGCGCAACCTCCCTGACCCTGGACGAGGGCAAGCTGCGGGACGCCCTGGACAACGATCCCGACGCGGTGGCGGATCTGTTCACCAAGAGCAAGGAGAGCGGCGCTTCCACCAACGGCCTGATGCAGGGCATGAAGACCGAGCTGGACCGCTACGCCGGCCTCACCGGCGCCACCAAGGGCATCCTGGTCCAGCAGGCGGGCACGCCCCTCAACTCCCTGTCCCTCATGAACAACGAGTGGCAGAAGGAGATAGACAACATTTCCACTGAGATGGAGAAGTGGCAGGATAAGCTGGAGAGCCAGGTGGACCGCTATACCAGCATGTTCAGCAAGCTGGAGGTCCTCATCAATCAGATGAACTCCCAGAGCTCCACTCTGGCCGGACTGATGGGCGGCGGCTGATCCCCGGAATAGAAAGGAACGGTATCCCATATGGATAGGAGAGGCTATCAGCAGTACAAGCAGCAATCCGTCAATTCCATGACCCCCGGCGAGCTGCTGCTGCTGCTGTACGACGAGCTGGTCAAGCGGGCGACAATGGCCTCCATCTCGCTGGACAAGGGGGATTTCCCCAGCTTCGAGATGGCTGTGGACCGGTGCGTGGACATTGTCACCTATTTGGACGAGACGCTGGATCATAAATACCCCATCAGCGGCGAGCTGAGCCGGCTGTACGAGTATTTCACCTACCAGCTGGGCCGGATCAAGATCGGCCGGAACAAGAAGGAGCTGGAGAGCCTGCGGCCTATGCTGGCGGACCTGCGGGACGCCTTCCACAGCGCGGAGAAGGACGCGGGCAGCCAGGGGAAGAGTGATCTGGTATGACCGGCAGCGAGTGGATGGATCTGACCGTTCTGGAGAGAAAGAAGTACAACTACCTCGGTGAGGTGCTGGATCTGACGCAGCAGCTGGCGGAGAGCCTGGAGCGCAGCGATCAGGTGTCCGCACGCATGATCCTGGCCATGCGCCAGGACCCCATCCTCCATCTGGGAGAGATCGACCAGGCATCTCAGGCCCGCCGCCGGGATCTGACCCAGGAGGACCGCGAGCGGGCGGAAGCCCTGCTGAAGGGCGCGCAGCCACGCAGCAATGAGGAGCGGACCTTCCTGGAGCAGGCGGGCAGAACCCGCCGCCTGCTGGAGCGGGTGGTGGAGCTGGACCGCCGGGTCAGCCTTCAAATGGCGGGAGACAACTCCTTTTATAAGAAGAAATAGACAGCCATGTCTGTTCCGCCGGCCGGCGCCGGCGGGACAGGCATGGTTGCGAGACGTAGTCCGGACCGCCGGACACGATCCCTTTATCACGATTTCCCGGTAAGGGGAAATCGAGAGGAGCCACAGCAGCATGGCGGAAATTCGTCTGGAAAATGTATCAAAGCGATATACGGAAGACAAGCGCACGATGTATGCCGTGCGCGAGGTGAATCTCACCATCACCCAGGGGGAGTTCGTATTCCTCATCGGCAGCAGCGGCGCGGGCAAGAGCACTCTGCTGCAGCTGATTGGATCGGAAATCTATCCGGACGAGGGAGTGGTCTACCTCAACGATGTGAACATTGCCCGGCTCATCGGTCCCTGGCGGACCAGGGCCACCCGCTCCTTCGGCATTGTCAACCAGCAGTGCCAGCTCATCCGCAAGCGCACCATCGGCGACAACCTGCTGCTGGCGGCCAACGCGGGGGGGATGCTGCGCAGAAGCAAGAGCCGGCAGGCGGTGAAGAAGGCGCTGGGCATCGTGGGGCTGCCGGGGGTGGAGACCTACTACCCCGCGGAGCTGTCCATCGGGGAGTGCCGGCGGGTGGAGCTGGCCAGGGCGCTGATCAACAGTCCGCCCCTGCTGCTGCTCGACGAGCTGACAGCCAACCTGGATGACGACAACATCTGGGATCTGATGCACCTGCTCAACGAGCTGAACACCCGGGGCACCACCATTGTCATGGCCACCCACGCCAGTCAGTATGTGAACATCATGCGCCGCAGGGTGGTCACCCTGGTGGACGGCCGGGTGGCGGGCGATGTGAAGAACGGAAAGTACGGCGATATTGTGTGATGTTGTCCGGTTTTCCCACAAAACTGGCAGATTATGAGGGACGGGACGGTGGAAATGTGGAAGGCATGAAAAAGCCGATTGCCGGCGCTAACCAGCGCGGGCACCCCGGCGCTTGATCCGCGGAACGCGGCAGATACGTCATAAGAATTTTGGCAGCGCAGACCATCCGCGGCTGGGGAGGACCGGCGGCGGGAAAAAATAGGAGGAAAGCTACATATGAACTTCAAAAATATGTCCATCAGGAAGAGCCTCATCGTAGGATTTGGCACGACCATCGTGATCTCTGTCATCATCATCGTCACCGCCCTGGTCATGATGACCTCCCAGAAAAACGCGTATAAGGATATTCTCGACCGGTACGTGGCCTCCACGGATATGATTGCCACCTGCCGCATCGACTACAACATCGCCGCCCGCAACCTGCGCGACGCGGTCCTCTCCGGCAGTACCGGCAGCGTCACCACCGCCACCGAAAAGCTCGCCGAGCTGGACGCCAAGTTTGCCGAGCTGGAGAGCATCTTCCCCCTGAGCGACAGGAGCACCCTGACCGCCTTCTCCAACGCCATCAAGGACTGGGAGGACGAGGCCAATGACATTGCCGCCAGTGCAATCAGTGACCGCGAGGGCGCGGTGGGCATGCTCGTCAACGACTGCACGCCCAAGCTCAACGCCGCCGCCGCCGCCGGCGAGAACGCGGCCAACGCCCTGGCCGCCGCCCAGGAGCAGATCATCAACCAGCAGAACCTTACCTCCAACATCGGCCTTGCCATCATTCTGGGCGTGATGATCATCGCCACCATCGCCGTGCTCCTGATAGCCGTGCGGATCATCCACAGCATTGTGGAGCCCAGCACCCAGGTCCGCGCCGCCCTGGTGGGCTTCAGCCAGGGCAACCTCTCCGTGCCCGTGACCTTTACCGGGACCAACGAGCTGGGCGAGATGTGCGACGCCCTGCGCACCAGCCAGAAGGTTCTCGACAGCGTTATCCGCGACATCTCCGATACCACCGGCCAGATGGCCAAGGGCAACTTCGACGTGTCCCTCACCGCCACCTTCCCCGGCGACCTCAAGCCCATCCAGGACAGCGTCAACCAGTTCGTGGTCCGCATGAGCGAGACCATCTCCAACATCTCCCAGTCCGCCGACCAGGTCTCTGCCGGCTCCGAGCAGGTCTCCAACAGCTCCCAGTCCCTGGCCCAGGGCGCCACCGAGCAGGCCAGCGCCGTCCAGGAGCTCGCCGCCACCATCAACGACATCTCCGCCAACTCCAAGCAGACCGCCGCCTCCGCCGAGGAGGCCCGCTCCAGTGTGGGCGAGGCCGGAGCCCAGGTGTCCGCCAGCAATGAGTACGTCAAGCAGCTCAACGTGGCCATGACCAACATCTCCGACTCCTCCGTGGAGATCAGCAAGATCATCAAGACCATTGAGGACATCGCCTTCCAGACCAACATCCTGGCCCTGA
>OFFW01001548.1_pt1 | contig 13823 bp, 10 predicted proteins | sample 1521501 | NCBI WGS metagenome assembly OFFW01 (sample SAMEA3504107, study PRJEB24116) | mouse gut metagenome | biome: mouse gut; feature: mouse-associated habitat; material: faeces | place: Denmark | collected 2011
GGAGACATCGACTTCCGTAACCTCGCCGGTGGCAAACTTGTACTTGATTATCATGGAAACGGCTCCTTTCAGATTCGTTTTGAAATCCGTAAGGAGCCAGAAAATCCGTTTATAGAAACGAAAAGACGGCAGAACGATACCTTGATCCAGGTATCCGTACTGTCGTCTTGCGCTCTCACGGATTTCTATTTGATTATTGATTTTGCTTATTTTACATACTCATGGGTAACCTTGAGTGTCCTGTCTGCATTGGCAGTAATCCGGGTAATGCAGTCCTTCTTGCGAATTACGATGACTTTGCTGTCTTTGCTTTTGTCGCAGACCCGCTTGTCATCAAGGTTCTTTACCTGTTCCATCTTTGCCCCTTTCTGTGGAAGCAATAAGTTCCGCTTATTCCAAAAAAAATAGGTCTTTAAAGTCAGCGTTCGGAAAAGCCTTGATAAGACCGCCGATGCATTTCTTGCCGCCCACACGCTTACCGCGCAGAAGTCGACTGACCTCCATTCGGGAAACGCCCATCTTCGTGGCAAGCTGGCTACCTGTCCATTCATGGCGGTTCATTTCCCTTTTTATGTATTCAAGATTTGGCTTCATGTTTGCTCCTTTCTGAAACCTAAAGGTTCCGCCTCGTTTAAAAGAGAAACCGACTGCCTATAGTCGGCCTTTATTGGAACTTAAAGGTTCTACTTTTTGTAGTATACACCTTTAAGTTACAAAACGCAAGGGTGATTTCAAAAAAATGTTGCTTTTAGGTTACACCTATGGTATAATAAAAGCGGTTCAACTGAGGGGGGACTGCGTATGAACGAACTCGGAACTTATATAAAGGAAAAAAGGACAGAAAAAGGGCTGTCAATACGGAGGCTTGCTGAACTTGCCGATATCAGCCATACCGAAGTGAAGCGCATTGAGGACGGTCTGCGAAAGCAGACATCTCCGCAGGTGCTTCGATCTATTGCCTCCGCACTTAGCGTGCCATACGAGGATTTGATGGCGGCTGCCGGATATATTGATGAGCCTGCTGCCGAATCGGATGGCGGTACGGTTGTTGCCGGTATCAAAGATACTGAAGACTTGAGTCAGGAAGAGATAGACCAAGTCAATCAATATATCGCATTCCTAAAAAGTCGGCGCAAGGATTAAAGAATAACGAGGTGACATCTTCGTAAAGAGGACACCTCGTTTTCTTTTTATGTGCGAACAGGAAGCCGTACAAGTTGTACCGCCGGAAAACGGTTCTGGGCTTCATTCACGACAGCATCATAAAGCTGTAGTGATTCGGTCAAATCTTCAATAGTTATGGCAAGCGCATAGTCGATTTCCTGGTCATCCGCCACATCATAACGTGTATGAAGTTCAAGCCATACCTCCCAATCTCCTCCGTGGAAACTCGAAAACTCTTGCTCGAAGTGAAAACAGGTGTCCCAATCCTTACGCCCGTCGGACTCAGACGGATTTTTTGTAATCAGCTTGTCCTTACCATTTCTCGGATGAAGTGATGCATTCACATACGCGCCAAGGTATTCTGCGCCTTTGGTTTTATCAACTGGAGGCTGTGTTACACAGGTAACTGTTACCCTTATCTTCTTATCACGCTTGCTCATATCAAACTGCGTATCACAGACACCTGGCATCAGAAACTTTGCGTGCTGCTTGAATTTTTTGTTCATCGTGCCACGGTGAAGGAACGTCACACGGTGTGCCGTAGAGAACATACTAACGAGAGGGTTAGCAATACCTCTACCATAGAGATTACCGTAAAAAGCGTTATCATCACGCGTTATTTTTTTCTTCGTAACCTCGCTAATTGGCATATCGGCTCCATGATAGAGAAGAACCTCAGACATAAGGATATCTTGATCCGGCACAGACTGTGATATTTCTGCAAGGTCGCCTGCAACGGTAGGTGCAGTAAAGCTTGTTCCCGCCTCAAAAGCCCACTGCCCGCCGCTTGCTATCATCATGGCGTAGTCATCGGGAGGAACGAAGTCATTCTTGGTCATCGTTCCTGCGTAAGATACAATATCCGGCTTTCGGAAACCTCTAAATCCAGGCCCGATTCTCGAATAAGGAGCAACATCATACTGACGGCTCAAACCTTCCTTATGTTCTGCACCAACAATTGCTCCAACCGCTATGTTCAGCATGGAATCTGCCGGCGCCGCTATTCGATTGTCATCATCTTGGAGGATATCTTCGAGGGAATTTTGGCTACGATACAAATAGTGGTTGCCAGCGGAAATGGTGAACTTCACCCCATACTGAATCGTAAGGACATCCAATTCATAACCGAGGATGCTTATTTCGTCACCTTGGATTGGAGTTTCCTCGCTCGATGAGAAGTTGAAGATTTTTGTAATGTCCTTGTACCTCAGAACGGCTTCTTTAATTCGCGCTATCATGGTACTGTTGCAAATTAGGTCAGGACGATTCGGCTTTTTGGAGTCAGGATCAAGCCCACGGATATTGCAGTCAATAATTCTTGCTCTTGGTGTAAGGACGCCGGACGCAAGCTGCTCACCCAAGTTTTCAAATGCTACTTTACTCGCAACATTTGTACCGTGTTTCTTGTCACCGGGAGCAGCTCCCATCGGTACCCAATGTTCAACGATCAGCGGTTCAAGTGCTGCAGGAAAATCTACTCCCGTATCGAGGACAGCCACAATAGGAAGTTCATCAATAGATACATTCGGATTCAACGACATCTGTTTCTGGGCAGGAACCGCATACATCGGAGATGTAGCATAAAAACCTGTCGGTGCAACATGGCTGACGATAGTATCTCCAGATATTTGCTCAAGTTTTCCGAGCGGAATCTCTGCACGAACAATAGGAGTACCATCAGACAGTTTATAGGGCTTTGACTGAATGATCCCCTGATTCTGCTGGATAAGAGCAATAAGCCGTTCTTCGGCACGAGCCTGTACCTGCGGATCAGTTCCCTTTGGTAAAAGCTGCTCCATAATCTCAACATCGAGAGGGAACGTGGCCTCCCTTTCAAGCATCTCCCTTATGGAAGGAGCCTGTTTTTCAATCGGATCAGGAAAATGAAAACTGTCTATGTACTGAAATTTTTTATTGCTGCGTTTATTATCACGGTAGTTCCCAACCCGTTGCTGAAGAGATTCAAATTTGGCTTTCGGTGAAGATACAATGGCATGGCGTGAATCACGGACAGATGCTATGGTCATTCCTTCCTGTTCCAAAAACTCACGAAGAGTTTTATTTGAGAACTTTTCACCTTCTTGCAGAACAACCTCAAACAGACGGATGTCTTCATCTCGAAGAGAATCCGTCCCCTGCACACGGGTATAGGCGGAAACGATTTCCTGCAGACCGCTGGATAGTTTTGTGCCGTGTGCCATCCGATCCAGTCCTAAGTCTTTGCTTCTCGCCTGTTTAACATTTTCAAAAGACTCTACATCGTCCTCCGTAATAAGGAGATGAGGTCGAAAATCATCCGCCATACTTATTCCACCTCTTTGCCTTTGGTTAACTTATTGATTTGATAGCATAAAGTGTTGTGAGGCATTCCGATTGCCTTCGCAAGCGTCCGCACACTGATGCCCTTCGCTTTCAGTTCTGCGGCTGCATCCACCACTCCCGCACCATTTGAGTTATTTGTCATCTGTTGAATCAGCAGTTCTATCATGTTCTCCATCGTAACCGGCTTATCTGTGGTCACAAAGCGTTTTGCAGAGGAGATTACCAGTTCTTTTATCTGCGCTACACTGCGCTCAGCGGTAAGGTCGGCCAATTTCTGCACATCCACTTCGGTTTCAACGGTATATTCCTTGAACCACCGCCGAATAAGTTCATTGCGCTGGTCTGCGTCCGGGTATCCAATGTTGATGGTATAGTTAAAGCGTCTCCAGATGGCGGGATCGAGAAGATGTTCGTGGTTTGTTGCTGCAATTAAAAATACATTCGGCGGCATATTATCAAAGTTTTGGAGCAGAGCCGTAACGACACGCTTCAGTTCTCCCATCTCGTGACCGTCATCCCGTTTCTTTGCAATGGCATCGAACTCATCCAAGAAAAGGACAATATTCTGATTTCCTACGCTTGAGAAAATCTTCCTTAAGTTCACGCTGGTCTGTCCAAGATAGGATGATACGAGACCGTCTATCCTCACATACGCCATCGGCAGATTCAGTTCATGAGCGATAGCGTGTGCCGTCATCGTTTTTCCGCAACCAGGAGGTCCGCAAAGGAGCAGACGATTCGCAGGAGGGAGATTGTGCTTTGCCAGCTTGCTGTTGTTTTGCCGTTCATCCAAAATCTGAAGAAGGAGCCTTCTTTGGTTCTCTGGCAGAACGACATCAGAGAGCGGTATATCAGAATGAATAATGTCGTACAGTTCCAGGAGACTGTCCTTGTCCCTTGGAGTGAACGAACTGCTACCTGCGGATTGAACTGCAAACCCTCCTCCGGCAAGTTGTCCGACATCAGGTTTCTTCACAAGTGTGATATTCTTTCCTTTATATGCATCAAGAATCATGCTGGAAACGCGGCTGTTTCCTTTCTTGTCCTCATCAGCTGCCAAAGCCTCTACAGCGGTTTTAAAGGAACTCTCATCCCCAGAGCAATGAGCCACAATAATATTAGCGATCAATTCGGCCTTCATAGTCTATCGATTCCTCTTTCTCAGTCATAATGCTGAACTGTAACCTTTAGTTTACACTATTTTGGCTCAAATGTCAATATGAATTGTAAAATTCTTTGAACACGTTTGAACACTCTCACTGCCTAACTTGGAATTGAAGGCTTGGATAAGAAACTTAATTTTCGTGTTCTCAAACTTAACTGTTGATTTTGGAAACAGAATGTGCTACACTTATATACAAGCGTTGAGTTGCTTGAAATGGACATCCACTTGTGGGAAACAAAGGGTTACAGATTTGAGGAGTGTATGCATGGTTATCAGCTATAAAAAATTATGGAAATTACTTATTGACAGGGACATGAAAAAGCGGGATTTGAGGGAGACGGCGCAACTTAGTTCCTCTACCGTAGCGAAACTCACACACGGGGAGAACGTAAGCACGGCGGTTCTCCTAAAGATATGCGCTGCCCTTCAATGCGACATAGCCGATATCATGGAGGTCGTTCCGGACGGGAGTCTCACATCTGAAGAACAGCTACAGGAAAGGATGTAAGGCACCGATATGTTTGATTTTGGAAATGCGAACGAAGGACAGCGCAGGGCAATATCTGCCGCAGAAGGCCCTGTCCTCATCACAGCAGGCCCAGGAACCGGCAAGACCTACACGCTCGTTCAACGTGCCATATATCTCATAGAGGAACGAGGCATTAAGCCTGAAAGTATCTTCATTGCAACCTTCACGGAAAAGGCTGCCAAAGAACTGATTACAAGAATTACAAACGAACTGTCTGATCGTGGCATTGTGGCTAATATTAATGAGATGTATATCGGCACATTCCATTCGTTATGCCTCCGTATTCTGAAAGAGCATCTTGAGTTTACAAGACTCCGCAGGAATTACCGTCTCCTGGACGCTTTCGACCAGCAGTACATGGTGTTCCAGAACATCTATCGTTTCAGGAACATCCCGGAGGTAGAAATTGTCCTTCCGAATGGCGGAGCATGGAAACAGGCGGAAGCCATCTGCAACTATGTGAATAACCTCTCTGAGGAATTGGTAGTGCCGGAAGAACTGATGTCCGACTCCGACCTGTCGATTGCCGCCCTTGGACGGATGCTGAAAGAATACCGGGATATCCTTGCTGAAGGCAATCTGATGGACTTTTCGTCTATCCAGATTGAAGCATATCGTCTTCTCAGTGACCATGCCGACATCCTCGAAGAGATGCGCTCCAAGGTCACGCACATCATGGTCGATGAGTACCAGGATACAAACTTCATCCAAGAGCAATTAGTATTCCTCCTTGCGGGAGACCGCAAGAACATTTGCGTGGTCGGCGATGATGATCAAGGCTTGTACCGTTTCAGAGGTGCTACCATCCGAAATATCCTGGAGTTTCCGCAGAAATTTGCGGACGGCGAGTGCCGCATTATTCCGCTGATTATCAACTACCGCTCCAACAGCGACATTGTTGACTTCTATAACGAGTGGATGGCTACCACAGACGGTGCAAAGTTCAAGTTCCGCTGGGAGAACTTCCGCTATGATAAGAAAATCGAACCGCATGAGAAAACCACACTCCACAGCCCTGCAGTCGTAAAACTCACAGGCGTAGATGATACGGATGAGTGGCACGAAAAAATTCTGCGGTTTATAAATGATCTGAAATCCTCCGGGAAACTCACGGACTATAACCAGATTGCGTTTCTCTTTAATTCGGTGAAGCACCCGCGAGTGACGGCTCTCGCCCGTTTCCTGGAGGAGAATCATATAAATGTATATTCGCCTCGCTCGGATATGTTCTTCCAGCGTGACGAGATAAGGCTTGCCCTCGGCTGTCTCATGCTCATGTTTCCACGCTATGTGCAGGGCTTGGAGAATGGTGACTACACCTTCCTCCAGCCGGAGCATATGACCTACTATCGGAACTGCATCATGACAGCGAACGAGTACCTGACGCAACCGGAGCATTCCGACCTTCTGAAGTGGATACGACACAGAGGAAAGGCCCATGTCGGTTTGACTGGCGCAACGGATTACGCTTACTGCGGACTCATGTATCAGTTGTTTGAATTCCAACCTTTTGCCGGGATTCTCGATACCGAGATGGATGTTGGTGTGGTCGATATCCGTCCGGCGCGAAACCTCGCCAAACTGACACAGATTATCGGTAAATTTGAGTACCTTCACAGAGTGGACATTCTTGATGCCAGAGAATATAGAGGAAAACGTCGAATAGATCAGAATACTGAGATGCTCTTTAATCTATATCTTCGACTACTCTTCGATGGTGGGATCACAGAGTATGAGGATGACTCCGAATATGCGCCCAGCGGATGTGTGTCTTTCCTCACCATTCACCAGTCCAAAGGCATGGAGTTTCCGATTGTTCTGGTGGATTCGCTGGCAAATGTGCCGAGGAAGAACACAAACGACCTGATGATGCAGATCGAGGACCGGTATTTCAAGCGTCCGGCATTCGAGCCGTATGATGTCACGAAGTTCTTTGACTTCTGGCGTCTCTATTACACGGCATTTTCCCGCGCACAGGATTTGCTGATTCTGACTTGCAATGAGGACAAGCGAACGCCCAGCAACTACTTCAAAGACATTTACGGCGAACTTCAATCAATGGACAGCCCTGGATTTGATTTAAGGGAGTTTGACTTCAAGCCGATAAAGGATATAAACATCAAAAACACCTATTCGTTCACATCGCACATCACGGTTTACGAAACCTGCGCCTTGCAGTATAAGTTCTACAAGGAACTGGAATTCATGCCCGTCCGTGCGAACGCTATGCTCTTCGGTACGCTCGTGCATGAAACGATAGAGGATATACACCGCGCCGCTTTGCGCCACGAAGAGCAGACCATCACCGAGGAGAATGTGAGCCGCTGGTTTGACTCGAACTATGTTTCCCTCACAAAAACCGAGCATGCATATCTCGCCGGTCCTCAGCGTGAAGCGGCCTTGAAACAAGTGCTGCGCTATGTGGACAGACAGCATGGGGATTGGTCACAGATACAGCAGGCCGAGGTCGACGTTTCCTTGGTAAAGCCAGACTACATCATTGAGGGTAAGATTGACCTTATTCGCGGTGAGGGAGATACTGTCGAGATCGTGGATTTCAAATCTCAGCGGAAGCCCGATCTCGAAAAAGACCGGGAGCAGCTTGAGCGTTACAGACGTCAGCTGCATATCTACGCACACCTTGTAGAGGAGCGTACTGGACAGAAGGTCAGCAGGATGCACCTCTACTATACCGGCGAGGACGGTGGAGTGCCGACCATCACATATCCGTATACGAAGTCCGCTGTGGAAGGAACGATGGCGGTATTCGATGATACGGTCAAGAAAATCATGAAGAAGGATTTCCGTCGCTGCGCCGAGGACCCGAAGGTCTGCAATGCGTGTGACTTCCGATTCTACTGCAGGAATAAATGAGGAAAGGAGTGATGATATGGCTGAACACCGAGTCAGGAAAAATAACATCATATACATCATTCCCGATGATGATCTTTTTGCGAAATGGAAAAGCAATGAGGCTTTTATTGATGAATACGGACGGCTCATGAATCGTAAACCGCATAGGGTTCTGAGGGAACTCAGGCACTATGTGGAAAACACACCGATGGTTCAGCAGAAAGCAGTATCACCGCCCGCTGCACCAGTCAGAAAAAGCTCTCCCGTTATGGATCATCTCAAGGATACTGTTCGGGATAGAGCGATGGATGCCAGCGAAGACTTCATCGATTATGCAATCGATAAATTCTTTTACGAAGTGTTGCCGAATGTGTGGCATGAGCATATCGTACCGTTCTACCATCGCACAAAGGCGGCACTTACTTCAAAGGAACTGAAGGTAGATACAGTCCTTGCACAAGCAAAGACGAGTACGGATGTGGCGGCAAAGCCGAAACCCGGTACTAAGATGACGAAGGAAGAGGCTGACGCCGAAAAGCGAAAAGTCCTGTATCATTGGCTGGGAATGTTAAGTAGCCTTAAGAAACTTCACGATGCAGACGAGATCGACATGGATTCGACTATGGCACAGCTGACAGACCCGGCAATGCTGAAACGTGTAAACAGCTTTCTGAGCGAGAATCCGAATCTGCTCGAAACGGATAAGTACATCGTGCTTCACGGTCTGCTTGGAAGGGATTTATACGAGGAACAGCAGCTCGTTCCCATCAGAGCTGCCGAAATAACAGCAGTAGCCGAGAAATACGGATATGACCCAAGAAACGATAAAACGGAGGATAACCACAATGGATGAGCAGCTTACATTTGAATTTGAACCCAGACCCACGATCAAGGGCTTCCCTGAACTTCGCTGGACGGGCAAGCGCCCCTACCGCTCCACGCAATATTACCCTGCGCAACTGCGGGAAACTTACGGTACGGAGCAGAACGGCTGGATTAACAAGATATTCTGGGGTGACAATCTCCAGGTCATGAGCCATTTACTGAAAGAATATCGCGGTAAAATCGACCTCATCTACATTGATCCGCCATTTGACAGCAAGGCAGACTACAAGAGAAAAATCGAAGTCAGGAATGTTGGTAAGACCATGTCTGACAGTTCCCCCTTTGAGGAAAAACAATACGGGGATATCTGGACGAATGATGAGTACCTTCAGTTCATGTATGAAAGATTTATCATCATGAGGGATTTGCTGTCTGAAACCGGCAGCATCTATGTGCATTGTGATTGGCATAAAGCTCATCATCTTCGCCTTATAATGGATGAGGTCTTTGGACAGGATAATTTCAGGAATGAAATCATCTGGTGGTATTTGTGGGGAGGTCGTGGCAAAACGCAATGGAACAGCAAACACGACAATCTTCTTTTCTATTCTAAAAGTGGCAAGTGGATATTTAATTACATGGATGTTTTAGATGATCATACGCTTATGACGGAAGGATCGAAAAATCGCCTTAATTACGCTGGTGCAATGGTGACAACTAAAAGCGAGTCTTCTGAAATACCATCTGATAAGGTTTTGCCTTCCGACACATGGTACATTGCTACAATAAACGCTATGGCAAAGGAAAAGGAAAACTACCCAACACAAAAGCCAGAAAAACTGCTTGAAAAGATTATAATGGCATCTTCCAATCCCGGCGATATTGTTTTTGACTGCTTTATGGGTAGCGGCACAACGCAAGCTGTAGCCATGAAACTTGGCAGACGCTTCATTGGTGCAGACATCAACCTCGGCGCGATTCAGACTACCACCAAACGTCTGTTATCTATGGCAGAGGAACTGCAAGCCATTTACAAACCTATGACCTATGAAATAATCCGACCGCAGATTTCTACGGTTGCGGAGGAGCCCGCCCCTTACCTCGCTGCTGCAAGCACAGGCGGGAATAGCGAACTGAGTCCCGAAGATCGTAGCAAGGTCTTTGATTTCCTAAAATCCAAGGGCATGGACACGTCTGCCTTGGAGGACATAAAATACATGGGCTTTGAGGTCTACAACGTGAACAACTACGATTTCTTCCGCAATCCCGTGGAAGCCCGCGACCTGCTTATTGCCGCCCTCGAAATCCAGCCGTTTCCGCAGAGTGATGTCTGGGACGGTGAATTAGACGGCAGAATGGTGAAGATCATGCCGGTCAACCGTATTGCCACCAAAGCGGATTTGAAAGAGCTTCTTGCTAATCTGCCTTATAAGACCTACGAGAAGCGTAAGGAAGAGAATCCGAACCAGCCCGTGGAACGCATTACCATTGTCTGCATGGGACACGAGCCGGATTTGAAAGGGGCGCTGGAGCAGGAACTTGCTGACTACAAGGTAGATGTACAGATTGTCGATATCCTGCGCGACAAGGCCGACCTTCAGCTGAAGCGTGACTCCGAGGCAGAGATTGTCCGTGAAGGCGGCAAACTGGTCATCCGTGCGTTCTACCCGATGAACCTGATGCAGAAGCTCTCCCTCCAGAAGGAATATGTGGAGGACTGGCGTCAGCTGGTCGATTCCATCATGATTGACTGGAACTACGATGGCGTAGTCATGCAGCCGACCGTGACCGATGTCCCCGGCAAGAACGAGATGGTCAGCGGCATCTACGACATCCCGGAGGGTTCCGGCACAATCAAAGTAAAAATCACCGACCTGCTCTCTGAGTCGCTGGAAGTGGAGGTGCGTTAAATGGCTGTAGAAGTTGATCCGAATTTTTCCTTCAATCAGCAGTTGTGGTACTACTACACTACAAACCGCGGAAAGATTCGTTCCCGTTATAACGACCTTACGAGGAAGTTCCTCGCATACAACGACAGCGAGGAGAATCCCCACGCCTTTCTGCGCAAGCCGCAGTTCGAGGCTCTGGAGATGTATATCTTCGTGAAGGAATTCATGAACAACAAGCAAGTCTATGAGATGTTCGATGACTGGCGTCATAAGAGAGACCGTTTCTCCGATGCGTCCTACTATGCCATCGATAAAGGCGGCCAGATTCGTCTCTTTGATGCACCGACCGAGAAGCAGACCGATACGATCTTCAAGCAGATGAAGAAGTATCGTGAGGACTATCCGAACTACATCTATGCCCTCACGATGGGACTTGGGAAAACCATCCTCATGGCTACCTGCATCTTCTATGAGTTTCTGCTTGCAAAGAAGTATCCAAGGGACAAGCGTTTCTGCCACAATGCCCTCGTGTTTGCGCCGGATAAGACCGTCCTTCAGTCTCTCCGCGAAATCATGACCTTTGACAAGACGAAGGTCGTGCCGCCGGAGTATGCCCGTGTGCTTGATGCAAACATCAAGTTCCACTTCCTGGACGAGACGGGGACGATCCTGCACACGATTGATGATTCCGACTTCAATATCATCATCTCAAACACGCAGAAAATCATCGTAAAGAAAAAGCGCAAAGAAACCTCCGCTGCAGAGACACTCTTCAGCGGCTCCGGCTCTCTGCTTTCTGCTGTTTACGGTACCGGTGGAGATGAGGACGATGACGATGCTTGGGACGATACCACGCTGATGGATAACCAGCGTTTTAAGAAACTCTGCCGTCTTCCGCAGCTCGGCGTCTATGTCGATGAGGCGCATCACCTCTTCGGAGCAGACCTGGAAAAACAGATCAGGTCGAGCGGAGCGAATAAAACAAGCCTCCGTGACACCATCAATCTGCTTGCGGCAAATACATCAATCGTGGCTTGCTACAACTACACAGGTACGCCGTATGTTAAGAACCAGCTTCTGCCGGAGGTGGTCTATGCCTACGGTCTGCGAGAGTCCATCTGGAATGGATTCTTGAAGGATGCCGACCCGCTTGGATTTGAAAACGTCAAGAGCGATGAATTCCTTATTGCTGTGGTAACCACATTCTGGGAGAGATACGGCGGACAGACCTATGAAGGACTGAATCCGAAACTTGCCATCTATGCGGCAGGCGTGGAGGAGGCTGCCACAGAGGTCAAGCCTGCTCTTGAGAAGATACTTGCTAAACTCGGCATTCCGGCATCGAAGATTCTCCTCAATGTCGGGGATGCGAAATATACAAAGAACGATGACATCAGGGACTTTAATAACCTTGATGTTCCCAGCACGGAAGGCAACGAGAAGCAGTTCATTATCCTTGTCGAGAAAGGCAAAGAAGGTTGGAATTGCCGTTCTCTGTTTGGCGTGGCGCTTTTCCGCAGTCCGAAGTCAAAGATATTCGTTCTCCAGGCAACAATGCGCTGCCTCCGTGCAATCACGGACGAGCGTCTGACGGCCACTGTGTTTCTCTCCAAAGAGAACTACGACACCTTGGACGATGAGCTTCACAAGAACTTCAATATGGAGATCAAGGACATCAAGAATCCGTCCAATGCCGACCGTCACAAGTACCAGGTTCGTGTTCTGCCACCGCCGAGGACGATTACCCTCAAACGCGTATGGCATGAGTATACGCTCCACGAGAAAGAATACTCCGAGCCTGTGGACTTCAAGCTGGTGGATGCTGACCTTTCCAAGTATGCCAGCATCATGTACGAGCGTGACAGCCTTGCCCGCGATACCACGGTCAAGGAGAAGAACATCGACTACCTCCAGAACAACATGAAGTTCAGCGAATTCTCCCTCGTAGGAGAAGTGGCTCGTTATCTGAACATTTCCTGCATCCTTGCCGCGAGAATCCTCCGTGAATCCATGGACGGGATCAACACGGTTCTTGAGGCGGTCAATCGCTATAACGCTGTCCTGGATGACTACATCATCCCGACTGTGTTCCATGCGCTCTTTGACATCACCTCAGAATTAAAAACCGAGGACAGAGAATTGGTACTCCTGCGAGAGCCGAAAGATGCCGGATACTATGAATTTTCCGCCAAGGACGACCTTGTTCTCACGAACCGCTATCCAGGCTTCACTCCAGAACAGCTTAAGAAGAGTTTCCACGCCGATACATATTGCTTTGATTCCATTCCAGAGAGGGAGTGTTTTATGCAGTACATCATGAGCGGCAAGGTCGCAGAGGTGTACTTCACAGGTATGTTCACATCGAATCAGGGTGATCTCTCTGTCCACTACTATGACCCTGAGTCTGGCAGAATCCGTCAGTACTATCCCGACTTCCTTGCAAAAATGATGGATGGTTCCTACCAACTGATTGAGGTCAAGGGAGACAACAAAATAGATGACACCGTGGTTAAGGCAAAACAGGCGGCCGCCGAGGAGATGGCCGTGGCAAGTGGTGTGAAGTATCTTATGTATGCAGGTAGTGTAATTACAAGTACTCATATTTTAGAGGATAACAGTTCTCCAACCCAAGGGATACTTTCGTAATGAAAAATATAGACAATACAACAAGAAGATGGACTTTTTACTTACACCCCAGGCCCCGTTAGTATTCTATTTCTGCTGATTAGTGTCGTAATAACAGAAGAAAGGACTTCCGAAGTCAGAGATCGATCTCGAAAGCCCTCTATTTCAAGGGGGTTCGGTACTTCTGTGCTGGAGAAAGCATTTTCTCTTTGTATTGAAATCAGTAGGAATACGAACCCATGTTGTGGCGCTGGAGGTATGTTTATGCAGAGCGTGGAGTTTATCAATTAGCAAGGACAGTACACATATCCTTCATTTTTCTTGAGCAGAACCGAAGGCCATAATTTAATTTTCCCCCTCAACCTTTTAATTTTTCCTCCCGCTGAGCCAGAGGAGGGTAAGCGTCAAAAGCGGAACCGCCAGACTCCGTAAAATGTCTGGCGGTTCGGGG
>OFFW01001550.1_pt1 | contig 13819 bp, 9 predicted proteins | sample 1521501 | NCBI WGS metagenome assembly OFFW01 (sample SAMEA3504107, study PRJEB24116) | mouse gut metagenome | biome: mouse gut; feature: mouse-associated habitat; material: faeces | place: Denmark | collected 2011
TGTGACCCTCGCGGCATTCGCCAAATGTCTGCTTCGCAGCCGCTTGGCTCATTGCCCGCGGGAATCAATAAACTATATTGAAATCTGGTATTATACATCCCCGGCGTTTAAAATCTCCATAAATTCCTCTCCCGTAATCGTTTCTTTCTCATACAGGTATTTGGCAAGCTCGTGCAGCTTTTCCATGTTGTCGGAGAGAAGATTTTTCGCCTTTTCGTACTGGCTCCTTACCGTTTCTATTACCTTTCTGTCGATTTCCCTGGCGGTGTTTTCCGAACATGCAAGAGAAGCGTCTCCTCCAAGGTACTGATTCGATACGGTTTCGAGGGCAACCATGCCGAACTCCTCGCTCATGCCGTATCTCGTAATCATGGCCCTTGCAAGCTTGGTGGCCTGCTCGATATCGTTCGACGCTCCGGTGGTAATGGAACGGAAAATAAGTTCCTCCGCCACCCTCCCGCCGGTAAACGTGGCAATCTTGTTTTCAATCTCTTCCTTGCTCATAAGGTTGTGTTCCCCCTCGTCCACCTGCATGGTATAACCCAGCGCGCCGGATGTGCGGGGAATAATGGTAATCTTTGTAACCGGGGCGGAATGGCTCTGCAGCGCCGCCACCAGCGCATGTCCGATTTCATGGTAGGATACTATCAGCCTTTCCTTGTCAGAAAGTACCTTGTTCTTCTTCTGGTATCCTGCAATTACCACCTCGATACTCTCCTCCAAATCGGCCTGTATTACATACTGCCGTCCTTCCCGGACAGCCCGGAGGGCCGCCTCGTTTACCATGTTGGCAAGCTCCGCGCCCGACGCGCCGGAGGCTGCCCTTGCAATGGCGTTGAAATCAACATTGTCTCCCAGCTTTATCTTTCTGGCGTGTACTTTTAAAATCGCCTCCCTGCCTGCAAGGTCCGGGAGTTCCACGGGAACCCGCCTGTCGAACCGTCCGGGCCGTAGAAGCGCCGGGTCTAACGATTCCGGTCTGTTGGTTGCCGCCAGAATCACAACTCCCTTAGAGCCGTCAAACCCGTCCATCTCCGTGAGAAGCTGGTTCAGGGTCTGCTCCCTCTCATCATTGCCGCCCATACCGCCATTGTCGCGCTTTTTGCCTATGGTATCAATCTCGTCGATAAACACAATACAGGGTGCTTTCTCATTGGCCTGCTTAAACAAATCCCTGACCTTTGCGGCTCCCATTCCCACGAACATTTCCACAAATTCAGAGCCGGAAATCGAGAAAAACGGAACATTGGCCTCCCCGGCCACCGCCTTTGCGAGAAGCGTCTTGCCGGTTCCCGGCGGTCCAACAAGCAATGCTCCCTTTGGCATGGACGCACCGATTTCCTGATATTTCTGGGGATTGTGGAGGAAGTCCACTATCTCCGTGAGTACCTCTTTTGCCTCGTCTTCTCCCGCCACATCGCTGAATTTAATTCCGGTGGTGGATTCCACGTAAATCTTTGCGTTGCTCTTGCCGAACTGCATGGACGGAATCCCGCCGCCCATCCGTTTCATCAGCCTGCCGGAAAGAAACTGTCCGATTGCGATAAATATCACGATGGGAAGGACCCAGCTTAGGATAAAGCTTAAAAAGGGAGACATCTCCTCCTGCACTACCCGGCCGAAGGAACATCCCGACTCCCGCAGCCGTTCCACAAGCTCCGGGTCCTCAAAGGTGGCGGTTCTGTAAAAGAGCGGCTTCTCCTGCTTGTCGGTGAAATAAATATAATCTCCCTCTATCTGCACCATGGCCACTTCTTTATCGTCCACCATGCCCAGAAACGTGCCGTAGTCCACATTTTCCACCTGCTGGCGCAGAAGCTTCGGGAACAGCAAGCTGTTTAGCAGCATCATTATCAGCATCACAATAAAATAATAAAATATCAACGGTTTCCTTGGTTGTTTTACTTCTTTCATATTTACCTCATTTCTGCGCTGTCTTTAATCCCATGACAAAGTTTGCGGATGCTGTGCAGACACAAACTCTTTAGATGGAAACAAACGTTTTCACATAAACTGTATAATGTAAAATTTATTCCTGTTACAGTGAAAAGTCAATTACGGGAATATAAACAATTTATAAAATATTTTATTCCCGCGCTCCGCAGCCGTCAAGAGCAATCTCCCGCCCGTCAAGGGACGCAAAATACAGCTTTCCATTCTCCCTATAACAGAGCTTCATGGAAAAGAAAGGCGCCTCTTTGCGCAGAAGATTGAGGAAAAGAAGGTCGCCCTCCCAAAGCGTAAGCTCCTCCAGCCTGTCCTTTTCCACCCATTCAAGCACTCCCTCGTCGCATTCCTTTATTGTTCCCTCAAAACCGTCCGCAGTATACAGGCACATATACTCCACCAGTTCCTCACCGCCTTCTTTTTCAAGGCAAAAGGTCACGATTCCCCGAAACCGGTAAGAAGTCAGGGTAAGTCCCGTCTCCTCCTTTACCTCCCGCAGCAGGCACTCCTCCGGGCTTTCCCCCTTTTCAAAATGACCCCCGACTCCTATCCATTTATCTTTATTTATGTCATTTGATTTTGAAATCCTGTGAAGCATGAGATATTGATTGTCTTTTTCGATGTGGCACAGTGTTGTGAGATTGCTTTTCATTCCGTTTATCCCCCCGTTTCTGAAATATTCTATACAGTATAGCATCTCGTTAGTTTTTGTCAAACGTTTGTTGCTATCTCCCTGCAGATAATGTTATAATGAATTCATCGTACAAGGAGGTATGAATATATGGAATTTGTATGGCACAGACCGGAACGCGGCGGCAAACTGCAGCCACTGGACATCATCGACGGATTTAAGGTCCGACCAGGTTTTTATAACAGGGACGGCGCAGCGGCTGCTTCTAACGGCGTCAGCTTCACCATCCATTCTTCAGGCGCTACAAGCTGCACACTCCTGCTTTTTCATCCCCAGGAATCAACACCCTACGCAAAGCTGAAATTCCCCGAATCTTATCACATCGGAAATACCTACTCCATGCTTGTTTTCGATATAAACATCGAAGATTTTGAATACGCTTTTCAGTTAGACGGCCCCTATGACAAGAAAAAAGGACTTCTTTTTGATAAAAACAATGTTTTGCTTGACCCTTACGCCCGCGCCGTTACAGGCCAGAGGCACTGGGGGGAACACCCGGAAATCGGCAAGCATTTCACTTATCATGCCAGAGTGGTTGAGAATAACTTTGACTGGGGCAAAATGAAACAGCTTGAAATTCCTCTGGAGGATTTGGTTATTTATGAAATGCATGTAAGAGGATTCACCATGGACAAGTCCTCCGGCGTCTCGGCAAAGGGAACCTATGAGGGGCTCCGCCAGAAGATACCTTATCTGAAAGATTTGGGAATCAACGCCATTGAGCTGATGCCTATTTTTGAATTTGACGAGATGGAAAACGCCAAGGTGGTGGACGGCGTACAGCTCTATAACTACTGGGGCTATAATACCGTCTGCTTTTTTGCGCCCAACACAAGCTATTCCTCCGTGGTGGAGCACAATCACGAAGGCGATGAACTAAAACAGCTTATTTATGAACTGAAGGAAAACGGCATCGAGGTTATTCTCGACGTGGTATTCAACCACACCGCCGAGGGCAACGAGGACGGCCCCTGCTTTTCCTTTAAGGGAATCGACAATAACATTTACTATATTTTAACGCCCAACGGAGAATATTATAATTTCAGCGGATGCGGAAACGCATTAAACGGTAATCATCCCATGACAAGGCGTTTCATCATCGACTGCCTGCGCTATTGGGTAACGGAGTACCGGGTGGACGGTTTCCGTTTCGATTTGGCCTCCATTCTTACAAGGGACCAGAACGGCGCGCCCATGGCTGACCCTCCGATTCTGCAGAGCATTGCCTGCGACCCCATTCTTGGAAACGTCAAGCTGATTGCCGAGGCATGGGATGCGGCAGGGCTTTACCAGGTGGGCAATTTCCCGGCTTATAACAGATGGTCGGAATGGAACGGAAGATACCGCGACGATATGCGGCGTTTCCTGAAAGGCGACGAGGGCCTTGCCGGAACCGCCCTCACCCGGATTACGGGTTCAAAGGATTTGTACGACCCCTCCGTCAGAGGAAGAAACGCTTCCATCAATTTCCTGAACTGTCACGACGGATTTACGCTGTACGATATGTACTCTTACAATATGAAGCACAATGAAAAGAACGGCTGGAACAACACAGACGGCGACAACAACGGAAACAGTTGGAACTGCGGCGTTGAGGGCGAAACCGACGACCCGGAAATCAAAGCGCTCCGTCGCCGGATGATAAAGAACGCCTTTGCCACGCTGATGTGCAGCCGGGGTCCCGCCATGTTCTACGCCGGGGACGAATTTTGCAACACGCAGTTCGGAAACAACAACGCCTACTGTCAGGATAATCCCATTTCCTGGCTCGACTGGACGAGGCTTGAAACCTATAAGGAAATCCATGACTTCTTCCGGTATATGATTGCTTTCCGCAAAAACCACCCGATTTTGCGGAAGCCCACCAAGGCGGCCTCCTGCGGCCTCCCTGAAATCAGCATCCACAACGGATATCCCTGGAACGGCGGAACCAGCCACACCAGCCGGCTCATCAGCATCATGTACGCCGGGCGCGACGAAAAAGATACGGAGGACGATATCATCTTTTTTACCATCAACGCCTACTGGGAGCCTCTTTATCAGCAGCTTCCCGATTTGCCTGACGGAAAGAAGTGGAAAATCAAGGTGAACACCTTTTTAGAGTATGAGGACGGAAAGGATTTTACCGCAGAAACAGAATTCAATTTTGAGAAGAGCCTCAAGGTTCCGCCCCGCACCGTGGTTGTGCTGGCCGCGGAGTAAAACCCGTCAGCTACTGTATTTCACAATCAGCATTTCAACGCTCATATTGTCGTTCATTCGGCCTGTTTTAATGTATTCTTCGGCTTCAACAGCCTCCTCTAAGGCGGCGCGGAGCTCCTTTGTACGGAAACGGGCCGACTGGGCGACATATTTTCCGGCAATGAATCCCGGCAGTCCCACCTTTTCGCCGATTGCCTTATTCTGGAACCCCTTTTTTTTCAGCTCCTTTACCTGTAAAAGCAGGTTAAACTGTCTTGCAATCAGAAACAAAATTCTCATGGGCGGCTCTTTCTGGGCAAGCAGCTCGTAATAAAGCTCCAGCGCTTTTTTCTGCTTTTTGTCCGCAATCGCTCCCACCATATCAAAAATATGGTTGCCAATCCTTTTCGTGCAGATTTCGCTTATATCTTTTTCCGTAACGGATTCCCGCTCCAGACAGTAGCAGAACACCTTTTCCAGCTCCCGGCGGATATTTTCCATATCCGTTCCTGTTTTCTCAAGGAAATAGTTAAGCGCCGGTTCCGTAATCTTCTTGTTTTCCTTTTTTACCATGCCCAGTATCCAGCGCTTTAACGTGCTCTCGTCCTGAACGGCAAACTCCACCGCGCAACCCTTTGCCTGAACGGCCTTATACAGGCGGCTCCTTTTGTCTATTTCCGTTTCCACCAGCAAAAAGAAAGCGGTAGGCGCCGGCTCCTTTAAGTACTCCGCAAGCTGCTCCCCGCCGCTTTTAAACAGACCGCTGTTTTCCAGTACGATTAGTCTTCTCTCTCCGAAAAAGGGAAGCGTTTCCGCCTGGTCAATCACTTCCCCCGTGGAAATATTTTTTCCTTCATAATAATGATAATTCATCGTATCTTCGCCGATGATGGCTTCTTTAAGCCTGTCCCGGTACTGTTTACGGAGATAAGCCTCCTCCCCGTAAAGAAGATATACCTGGCCAAACTGGCCTGTTTTGATATCCTGCATCAAACGCTGCATAATTTTTCTCGTTTCTGTCAATCTTGTCGCGAAGCTCCTGCATTTCATAATCCAGCGCTTCGATGGAATCCGCGCAGACCCGCAGCTCCTCCGCGATTTTCTCCGCATTATCCAAATCTTTTTTATACTTCAGCTTATGCTCCAGACTTGCCCAGAAATCCATGGCAATGGTGCGGAACTGAATCTCCGCTTTCATGTATTTCCTTTCGTTGGACAGGAAAATCGGAACATCCAATATCAGATGAAGGCTTCTGTAGCCGTTATCCTTCGGGTTTTTGATATAGTCCTTTTTGCGCAGAAGAAGGATGTCCCCCTGTCTGGTAAAAAGCTCCGCAAGGCGGTAAATATCGTCGGGAAAAGAGCAGATAACCCGCAGTCCCGCCACGTCGGTCAGTTGTTCCCTGATATTCTCTACCGTGATGGGATAGCCCTTTCTCCGCATCTTGTCGTAAATGCTTTCCGGTGTTTTCAGCCTGCTTCTTATGGACTCAATGGGATTGCGCTTATATTCCCGGGAAAATTCCTCGTTAAGCACTTTCAGCCTTGTCTCCACCTCCATGATGGCAAACCGGTATTCCATCATCAGTCTGTCAAATGGCTCCGCCTCTTTCAGCCGTTCCGCCTGTATCTGAATGATTCGGTCCTGGTGCCTTAAGGTTTTTCTCTGCTTTTCCACGGTCTGTTCCAGCCGGTTTTTGTAGGCAAACAGCTCCAGCGTGTTTTTCACTCTGTTTCTGACAATAGAACCGTCAAAGGGCTTATGGATAAAATCCGAAACCCCCAGTTCCAGACATTGGCTTTCCACCTGAACGGCATGCTCGCTGCTGATAATCAGCACGGGAATCTTTTTCAGCAATCCGTTTTTTTTCATTGCGTCAATCACCGCAAAGCCGTCCAGTTCTGGCATCTGTAAATCCAGAAGAACCGCCGCCAGCTCTTCCCTGTATTCCTCCAGCCTGATAAGAGCATTCTCCCCGTTCTCCGCAGTTTCAATGCTATAGTCATCTTCCAGTATTTCCCGTAACAGCTCACGGTTTGTCGCCATGTCATCTACAACCAGTATCCTTTGCATATCCTGACGTCCTCTCATGCTGTAATATCTTTATTATACACGATACGGGGGAAATATCCTAGAGCGGGGATTAATTTTCGAATGTTATTTTTTAATATTTTTGGGGGAGAAGGGGGGACGCGGTACGGGAGGGGCGTATCCTTGAGGAGCCCTTATAAAAACGCCAGCACCTGGCGAGGTATTTTCGAGCCTGGTACCGCTGCGTTTTTATAGAGCGGGAGCGCGGCGACGAAGGAAGTCCCCCTCGTCCGGGCGTCCTTTCCCCACATCCCCCAATTTACAAAACTTTTGGTTGTGGTTTTCCCCCATAATAAGTAAAATAGATACATATGCATATGATGGACAGGCAGGTGCGTTACCGTGAAGCATCTGATGAAAGATAAATCTGGAAATGAGGAAATTATGAAAAGGACGGTTATCAAGGGAGTCATAGTAGCCTGTGTGTTTTTTATGGCCCTGTTTATGGCGAATAGATTGATGAATCAGGAAAATGCGGACATGACCATGGAGATGGGGGAGGCTACTTATCCCGTGGTTACGGTTGATTATAACGGATATCTTATCAATGAAATGCATGGCTATGCCAGGGCGATGGAAGTGAGCCAGATGCGGGAGAGTATTACGCCTCTTATGGAGGGGAGAAAGATTCGCCTGCAAATCGACACCTACGGGCAGAAAGTTTCCGGTATTTCCTTTGAGGTGAGAAGTCCTGACGGAGAGCGGCTTGTGGAAAATACGCAGGTGGAGGATTTTGAGCAGTCGGGGGATAAGATTTCCGTATCTTTTGGGCTGAAGGACTTGATTGAGCAGAATCAGGAATACCTTCTGGTGCTGGTACTGACCGTGGGTGGTGGAAAGGAAATAAGGTATTACACCAGAGTGGTCAGCACGGAGGAATATTTTGCCGAAGAAAAAATTCAGTTCGTGGATAATTTTTCGGCGAAAACCTTTGACAGGGAAGCGGCCAGAGAGCTGACTATTTACATGGAAACCAATGCGGACGGAGACAATACGTCCTATGGGCACGTGGATATTCACAGCAGCTTCCGCCAGATGACCTGGGGGGATTTGGATGTTACAAGGGAATCGGAAGTTAACATTACAATTAAAGAGCTGGCGAGCCAGACAGGAAGCTTTTGGGTGGAATATTATGTGTCCTATATGGAGGGACTGAAAAAGAATTACTGTAAGGTACGGGAGTTTTACAGAATCAGACATACGGAGGAGAGGATTTTCCTTCTGGATTATGAGCGGACCATGAATCAGATTTTCCGGGCGGAAAGCGACGCGTATGCGAATAACAAAATTCTTCTGGGGATTGTGGGCGGAGAGGTGCCCTTAGAGGAAAGCGACGGAGGGAACAATCTGGCCTTTGTTGTGGAGAACCGTCTTTACTTGTATAATGTGACGGACAATAAAATGGTGCTTCTCTTTGGTTTTTATGATGAGGAAAATCAGGACAGAAGGACGCTGTACGGCGCGCATGGCATAAAAATATTGAATGTGGACGAGGGCGGAAACGTTACCTTTCTTGTATATGGTTATATGAACCGGGGACGCCATGAAGGGGAAGTGGGCACGTCGCTTTACTATTATGACAGCAGTGTCAATACTGTGGAGGAGCTGGTGTATCTCCCGTGCCAGGAGTCGCAGTATCTTCTCATGCAGGAGGTGGAACAGTTAGCGTACCTGAACAGAGGAAGTATGCTTTATCTGAAATGGCGGGACAGGATTTACGCCATAAATGTAATGAACAGAAGTTGTACGGCTGTGGTCGAGCATCTTGCGGAGGGAAGTTACAGAGTGTCTGACAGCAATAAAATGGCGGTATGGCAGAAAGACGGGAAGCCGGGGCTGGGAAAAGAACTGGTATTGATGAACCTGACAACAGGCAGACAAAAGAGCATAACCGCAGGTGCGGGAGAGGTTATCGGGCCTGTGGGATTTATGGGCGAGGATTTGATTTACGGGATTGCCAGAGAGAGCGACATTGTCAGGGACTATGCCGGAAATCTTATCGTTCCCATGTATTGCGTAAGGATAGAAAACGAGACGGAACAGATTTTGCTGAATTACCAGCAGGAGAATGTTTATGTCACGGAAGGAATCGTGAACGGAAATCAGATTAATCTGTCCAGAGTGGAAAAAAATGACGACGGCACTTACACCCAAATCAGAGACGACCAGATTATGAATTCAAAAACCGAGTCGGAGAGCCGCAATACAATAGAGAGAGTTATCACTGAAAGTTATGAAAAACTGACCCAGATAGCCTTGCGCGGAACCATTGACAAAGCTTCCATGAAATATCTTACGCCCAGAGAGGTTCTGTTTGAGGGAGGACGCAGTATCATTCTTGCGGAGGAAGAGCATGAGAAGGAAAACAGATACTACGTTTACGGAAAATCGGGACTGGAAAGCCTTCATACGGACGAGCGCAGCGCGGTTAATCAGGCGGAAGCCATATCGGGAGTCGTTCTGGGAGAAGACGGCAGCTATGTGTGGATGAGAGGAAACCGGAGCATCCGGAATCAGATTATGGCCATACAGGGAGACGGAATCACGGAGGAAAAAAATTCCCTGGCAGTCTGCCTTGACACGATGATGGAATTTGAAGGAATTATCAGAAACGCGGAATACATGCTCAAACGGGGAGAGTCCGTGCTGAGTATTCTGGAGGAAAACCTGCCGGATGCGGAGGTGCTTGATTTGACAGGATGTTCTTTGGACTCCGTACTTTACTATGTAAATCAGGACATTCCGGTTCTGGCAATGCTGCAGGACGGTTCCGCCGTGCTGATTATCGGCTTTAACGAATTAAACACCGTTGTGATGAATCCGGAAGCGGAAGACGGGAATTATGTCTATAAGGTGGGAATGAATGATTCCAGAGAGTGGTTTGAACAGAACGGAAACCGCTTTATTACCTATGTGAGAAAGAGAAATTAGTGCCGGCAACCAATAGTTGCCCCTTCCTCAAACCAGAATTGGTGGCGCAACCAGTGGGAAAAACAATATAATCTGCTTGAAAATAAAAACTTTTTATGATGCATCAGGATTTGAGGAAAGGAAAAAATTATGAATATTGAAATTGCGAACCGATTGGTTAATTTGAGAAAAAGTAACAACCTTTCTCAGGAGGCGCTTGCCGCAAAGCTGGGAATCAGCAGGCAGGCGGTCAGTAAATGGGAGAGGGCTGAGGCGTCTCCGGACACCGACAATCTGATTTTGCTGGCGCGCCTTTATAATGTATCGCTGGATGAACTTTTAAGGACAGAGGATGAAATTCCGATTCCGGAAGAAAGGGATGCTGCAAAGGAAGAGTTTTTGATACCGGAGATGAGAAATACTGCCGGAGAAAACTTCTTTTCACCGGATATGGGAAGCGCGGACAGGGGGAATGACAGGGAAGGCGATGAGACGGAGCGGGAAGGACATTTTGGTCATTATATACCCATAAGCACAATTATCACCATTTTGTACTTTATTATTGGAGTTGTATATAACGCATGGCATCCGGGATGGCTTTTGTTTTTACTGATTCCCATATGGGCGTCTCTTGTATGTGCAATTAACAGAAAAAATGCCAATTGTTTTGCATATCCGGTACTGGCTACGCTTATTTACCTTTGCGGAGGCTGTTTCTGGAACGCCTGGCATCCCGGCTGGATTATTTTTCTGACGATTCCGCTTTACCATTCGGCAGTTTCCTGTGTACGTTCATTTAAACGCAGACATGGGCGATACGGTCAGGATTCCTCCTATTATGATGGAAAGGATGGGCGGGAAGATGAAGAATAATATGCCTGCATTCATAGCCGCTGCGCTTGCCGTTCTTTTCTGTATGGGATTTATCTGCGTGATGAGCGTAAAAGTGGGAGGGCAGGAGGGATATTCCGGTATGCCTCTGACCTTTTCTTTCGGAGGAAAGGCAAAACTTCGCAATACGATAGAAATTCCGCTCCAGAGGGCGGATAAACTGAAGTTGGAATACGGAAGCAAGAATATAAAAGTTTATCCGGGAGGGGACGATGTTATTACGGTAAAGGAGTATTTATACAGCAAAAAAGGGCTGGCGGAGGTCGTTTACGGCAGCGACGGGGAAGTGGTGATAAGAGGCGGAAGAAGCCGCAATTTTATCCTTTTCGGTTTTTGGGCGGGGGAAGGCGAGCGGATAGAGGTCTATGTTCCTGAGAGGAGCCTTGCGGAGTTTTCTATTGAAACCAAAAGCGGCAATATCACCTCGGAAACGGATTGCACCCGGGAGGACGGAACTTTTTCGGCCCAGGCAGGAAGCGGTAATATCCGCCTGTGCGGCGCCGGCGCAAAGGAATTTTTGCTGGAAGCCGGAAGCGGGAATATCAGGGCGGAGGCGCTTTCTGGAGAGAATATCAGCATCAATGCGGGAAGCGGGAACGTTCACGCGGAGGAAATAACAGGAAGCCTGACGATGGAAACCGGGAGCGGAAACATTGACGGAAAAGAATTAAGAGGCGGCGTGAACGCCGATTCGGGAAGCGGAAATATCAAGATTGATGGACTTACAGGGAGCGTAAAGGCCGAAGTGGGCAGCGGAAACGTGACGGTTAAGGCAAAGGAAGTGTCAGGCGGCGTAAGCCTTTCCGCCGGAAGCGGAAATGTGAGACTTGAGATGCCCGAAGAAACAGAGTTTCATTTCATCGGGGATACGAGAAGCGGAAATATCAGCACGGACTTTGACGATGCGCTTTCCTATGATAAAAAAGGAAAAAGCGCCAGGGGAGACGTGGGGCAAAATCCGGATATAGAAATTTGGGCCGAGACAGGCAGCGGCAGCATAAACATTGTATACAGATAATAAGAAAGGGGCAAAGCCAGTGAGTATCAGGCTTTGCCCCTTTTTGAATCAGTACATGCCGGGAAACAGCCTTCCCCGGTATTTTTCAAGCACGAATAAGAGCAGCATTCCCAGAACGCCGCAGGAAATAATTTCACCAATCCCCACAGTGATAAAGGACAGCCATAACGGCCGTATTCCGTAAGCGTACAACAGCACAAAGGGAACAATCAGCGTGTTGGCTAAAACGGGAGGAACCGGGGCGAGCCATTTGTATCTGCGGATTACGCGGGTTAAAAGTGCGCCGATTAAGGTGGCGGCGCTTCCGAAAATAATGTCGGGGATTGCGCAGCCTGTCAGAATATTGGACAGAAGGCATCCCACAAAAAGACCCGGAATGGCAGCGGGGGTAAAATAAGGAAGAATCGTGAGCGCCTCCGAAAAGCGGACTTGAATTGCCGAACTGGCAAGTCCCATGGCGTTGGCGATGTAGGTGAGTACGACGTAAAGCGCCGCAATCATTGCCGCCTGTACAAGCAGCATAGTGTGGTTTGATTTGTTACTTTTCATTTTTCTGTTCTCCTTTAGTATTTTTTTAACGAGTGGAAGGTTTCGAACACTCGGCTGACGTGAGCTTTTTCAGTATAACACGGAAAGAGGAATTGTCAAGAGCGGGACGGCATGGTAAATTAGAAAAGAAAAAGGTGTACAAAGAAAACATCTGCAGAACGATTAGACAGAAGGGATTGAAAGCATGTATCAGGATAATAAATTATGGATTGGAAAATCGGATGAAGAAAAGATTTATATTTACCCCCGCATGGCAAACCGGCACGGCATGATTGCCGGCGCAACGGGAACGGGAAAGACGGTTACGCTGAAGGTACTGGCGGAATCTTTCAGCGACTGCGGGGTCCCGGTATTTCTTGCCGACGTCAAAGGCGATTTGGCGGGCATCTGCAGAAAAGGGGAGGAGAGCGACAGCCTTAAAAACAGAATTGACGCGATGGGGCTTAGGGAAGACGGTTTCCGGTTTCAGGCGTATCCGGCATCTTTCTGGGACATTTATGGGGAAAAGGGCCTTCCGCTGAGGGCGACAATTTCCGAGATGGGTCCCCTTTTGCTTGGAAGGATACTGGAACTGAATGAAACACAGTCGGATATTTTGACTGTGATATTCAAAATAGCGGACGATGAACAGCTTTTGCTTCTGGACACAAAGGATTTGCGCTCCATGATACAGTATGTCAGCGAAAATGCAGGCGAATACAGCGCCAGATACGGAAATCTCGCAAAGCAGAGCCTTGGGGCGATAATGAGAGCCGTGGTGGCGCTGGAGGCGGAAGGCGGGGAAGAATTTTTCGGGGAACCGGCCCTTAATCTTGGCGATTTTATCTGCAGGGACTGTGACGGAAAGGGTGTAATCCAGGTGCTTGACTGCCAGAAGCTGGTGCAGAACCCTACAATGTATTCCACTTTTTTACTCTGGATGATGTCGGAGCTTTTTGAGAGCCTGCCGGAGGTTGGGGATAAGGAAAAGCCCAAAATGGTGTTTTTCTTTGACGAAGCCCATCTTCTGTTTGATTCCGCCTCCAAATCGCTGCTGGGCAAGATAGAGCAAGTGGTAAAGCTGATTCGCTCAAAGGGAGTGGGAATCTATTTTATTACCCAGAGCCCTAAAGATATTCCCGACGGCGTGCTGGGCCAGTTGGGAAATAAAATACAGCACGCGCTTCACGCCTACACGCCGTCAGAGCAGAAAGCGGTGCGGGCCGCGGCCCGGTCATTCAGGGAAAATCCCGATTTTGATACCTGCGAGGCGCTGACATCTCTGGGAATCGGAGAGGCACTGGTGTCTGTACTGGACGAAAACGGGATTCCGACGGTGGTGAAAAAGTGTAAGATACTGCCGCCTCAGAGCCGCATGGGAATTGTCACCGAGGAAGAGAGAAAAGAGGAGATTACCGGAAGCCTTCTCTACAGCAGATATTCTGAAATGATAGACAGAGAATCCGCCTATGAAATTCTGGAAAAAAAGGTTTTGACGGAAAGGGAAAATAAAGAGAGGGAAAAAAGAGAGGCAGAGGAAGAAAAACAGAGACAGAAAGAG
>OFFW01001561.1_pt1 | contig 13743 bp, 9 predicted proteins | sample 1521501 | NCBI WGS metagenome assembly OFFW01 (sample SAMEA3504107, study PRJEB24116) | mouse gut metagenome | biome: mouse gut; feature: mouse-associated habitat; material: faeces | place: Denmark | collected 2011
CCAAAACCGCCGTCCGATATTCATATTATATAAAATTTTTTTATGATATATGCTGTGAAATCCAGTCAACATATTTGCCGCGTTTCATCAGCGCCAGTTTGTATTTTTCGCCGTCTTTCATCGTAATCAGAACGCCAAAGGGAAAAAAGGGCGGCGTCATGCAGGTTTTAACCGACTGAATGTCTTTCATTTCAATTTCCCAACTGACGCTTTCCGTTCCTATCAGCCCGGAAGCCATGAACGCGATGCGCTGGTCGGTAAAATACACCTTTCCGGATACCTGCCTGCTAATCGTCTGCTTCGGCGATTTCCAGCAATCCCCCGTTACTCTTTCCGCGAACACTTTTTCGCCTGCCCGTGCTTCAAATACTGCTTTTGCCATAAAACATTCCTCCGTATTTATATTTTGCATTTATACTTTCATACGCAGATTTACCAGAATACATGATTTCCAATCACATATCCTTCTCTTGCCCCCGCCCGTCTGAAATGGGTCGCGCCGCCGACTGTGGTCTCCCCGTTTATCGACGCCTGCGCTGCCTGAAGGCACGCATCCGGGACATTTCCCGCATATACTCTCGCCACCTTGCCGGTAAGCGCCGGTGTAAACTGACCGGAAGCATAAATAACCGAATGAATGGTATTGGGATAAGCGCCGCTTTTTACTCTGTTCATAACGACGGCTCCCACGCCCACCATTCCCTCGTAGGGCTGATTGCCGGCCTCGCAGTAAATCAGAGCTCCCAGAAGCCTTACCTCGTCGGCGTCCGCCGCCACGGCTCCGCGGTTTGCCTTGCGGGCCTCTTCTTCCGCTTTCTTTTTCCGCTCTTCCTCCTCCCGTTCCCTGGCCTTAATCACTTCCATGGTTTCGCCTTCGTCAATATGGAAACGGACGTTTACATATTCGGAGTTTACATATCCCACATCTCCGTTAAAGTCCACGCTAATCCAGCCGTCCTTTACGGTATCAATAAATTCAACGGAATCCTCATAGGCCAGAAGTCCGTAAACCTCGGCATTTTCATCAGGCTCCATTCTAACGCGGACCGCTTCCACATCCAGCGTCACAATCCAGTTGCCCACGTCCTCCGCCATGCCCTTGGCCTCCTCTCCGAAGAGAAGATACTCATCCTTTGCCCAGCCAATCACATTGCCTGATTTCAGTTTCGTCCATCCGTCCCGGCGTTCTAAAATCGTGCCGCCGCAGTCCCTGTAGAGAACCCCCACCTTATCGGAATCCTCATCGGCCTGGCCGCGGACGTTCAGCGCGTTCTGCACGTTCGCCATGGTCAGCTCCTGCTCCATCCGCTCCTTTTCCGCCTCAAACTTCTCGTTAATATCCAGCGTTTCCTGTACTTCCTCAACGGTTTCCCCGCTGCTGAGCGCGCTGGGGTCCAGCACCTCCGCAACGCCTACGCTTAAAAAATTGTAGCCTTCCTTATCATTTGCCTGAACGGTTATTGTTGCTGTCGCAAAGAAAAAAACGGCTGCCGCAAACGGCATCAGCACCGCTCCCGGCAATCTGTGAAATATTCTCTTTACCAATTCTTCCACCGCCGGCAATAACTTTCTGGGTTTCATTTTTACAACCATGCTCCTTTCTAAAGCCCGGAGACTTTGCGCGCAGCACAAATCTCCAGATTGAAAATTTCAACTTTCAATCTTTACCTTCCGATACTCTGTAAGCTTCCATAATTTTATCTATATATGAAAGTATTGTTACAGAATTATTACATCAGGTATGAATCCCATATTAACAAATCAACTCTATTTTGTCAAGTTTTTGGCTTTAGAAGTATAAAAAGCACTTAATCTTCCGCGGACATGTTACGATTTTTTTACATTATTACATAATTTGCGACATAAATTTAAACCCTTTTTGTCATTCTAATGTACCCAAATTCACCGTCTTCAATTATCAATACTCTGCTCATCTTTCACCCACTTTTCTATTACGCAGCTATGAGGCTTATCTTTGTTATTCTTATCATAGTTTATCCCCACCAGTAGAACCTCGCCCGCATATCCCTCAAGCGCCTTTATATATTCCCGCTCTTTTATCTGTCTGATGGCCGTATCGGCAGACTTATCGTATTTCAGCTCGATAACAAGCGCAGGCTTGTTTACGGAGGGAAGCGGCAGAAAAACAATGTCTGCAAAGCCACGGCCCGTTGGCAGTTCCCGGATAAGCCTGTAGTCCTTCCTTGCACTGTAGTAGGCAAGGCCAATGGCGCAGCTAAGGGAATTTTCATCATTGTAGGCCAGAATCGAAGCCGCCTCACTGTGCGCCCTGTCAAGCCCCTCGGCAACGCTTTCCGCATCGCCGCTAAGCGTATCTCCAAGCAGCTTTTCGGACGCTTTCAGCACCCGCATAATTTCTGCCCATCCGCCGACGCTCATGGCGTTCTCAAATTCTTCAATGATTTCCTTATTGGGAATAAATGCCTCTTTTTCCTCGGAGTCGTACCCCAGGTACCCCAGATGAATCAACAGGGTCAGCACGTCGTCTCTGGTGTTGAATGTATGCATGTCATTCTGGAAGCTGCGCGTATTGACCGAAACGCTCCCGCCCCCCAGCATCCGCACGATATCCCCCTTAAGCCCTTCAAAATCCATATCCATATAGATTTTAAGCGCTTCATAGGTTTCCGTGGCCGTCCAGTAATTTGAAAATTTATGGCGGCGCATTGCCTCCACAACGGACTTTGGATTATAGATATGTTTAAAGTCCGTCAGTTCATATCCGTCATACCAGTTTTTAGTTTTGATAAAATCCATCCCAAAACGCTGGCAGAGTTCTCTGACTTCCGGCTCTGTAAAACCGGTATATTCCTCAAAAACGCTCTGGTCCGTCATGGAATATTCCGAGAACATATTCAGGGCGGAATGTTTCCCGTACTTTTTAACAGGAAGAATCCCCGTCATATAGGCAAGCGCCACATAGGGCTGGTCTTTCAGAAGATTGCGCAGAAAATCAAGGTACTGCTTCTGAAGTTCTTCCGCCTCCTGCCTCTCACGCATCACGCAGTCCCATTCGTCAATCAGGAAAACGAATTTTTTGCCTGTATCCGCATAAATTTGTTCTAACGCTGCCGCAAGAATGGTTTCCTGTTTCGAAAACAATTCTCCGTACACTTTTCGTATTTCATTGAGAACAGTCTGTTCCAGATAATCCGTAACCGATTGCCCCTTTGCCCGAATCAGAAATTGCTGCATATTCAAAAAAATCACGTCATACCGGTTCAGATGCTCTCCGAAAGCCGGTTCCTTTTCTATCTTTTTTCCTGCAAACAATTCCCCTGAATCGCACCCCAGACTGTAATAGGCGGCAAGCATCCGGAGCGCCATGGATTTGCCGAAACGCCGGGGCCTGCTGACGCAGATAAATTTCTGTTCTGTGCATAAATATCTGTTTGTATACGCGATTAATCCTGTCTTGTCCACATAAATTTCTGAACGAATCGCTTCCGCGAATCCGTCGTTACCCGGATTTAAATAGATTCCCATACCATACCCTCCTGGCGTCTTAGTTCCTTCTCCGATACTCCCCTGACGCCCTATACAGCAGCAGCGCTGCGGACACGGCGGCGTTTAAGGATTCCAGCCTGCCTTCCATGGGAATTTTCAGCCAGACATCCGCCAGACCGGCCGTTTCCCGCTTAAGCCCGCTGCCCTCGTTTCCTATAAGAAAAGCGCTGCCGCCCTCATAGGAAATCTCATCATAATATTGTTCCCCTCTCAGGTGGGCCGCATATACCGTAATCCGATTCTGTCTGAGCGTGTCAATCGCCTCCGAAAGTTCCTCCACGTACAAAAAGGGAACCCGGTACAAAGAGCCCATGGTGGAACGGATGGTTTTGGGATGATAGATATCCGCCGTTTTCCTGCTCATAATCACGCCGTCCACTCCCGCTCCCTCTCCTGTGCGCAGCATGGTTCCCAGATTGCCGGGGTCCTGAATGTCCTCCAGCAGAAGAAAAAGAGGGGGCCGTCCGCCCTTTTGCCGCCTTTTTAGCGCGGCCTCTAGCATTTCCTCAAGGGTATAGGAAAACTGCTTCATCACGAATAAAAGTCCCTGGGGCGTCTGGGTATCGGAGGCTTTCCTGAACACTTCGTCGGATACCTGCTCCACATAAATTCCCTTTTCCATACAGGTGTGAAGCTTTTCCCACGCAAATAACAGGGGCATACCGCCCTCTCCCTCCGCCGCCGCTTCGCCCGCTGTATCCGCCGTTTTGCTTTCTTCCTTACGGTCCCTGTCTGCCTCCTCCATCATCCGCCAGAGAAAGGCGCTTACATATACTTCCTTTATCCGCTCGTAAGGGGCTTCCGCAAACATTTTTATTCCCTCTGCAGGGAAAAGCCCTTCTTTATTTCTTGCCCGGCTTTTTTCCCGAAGAAGGACAAGATGCTTAATTTTGGGATTTGATACGCTTTCAATCATAATTTTTTGATTCCAGTTCCGCTTCGCCCCTCCCAGCACACCTGCAGTAAAGCGTTTTCCGGCCGCTTCGCGTCCTGAAATCGCTTTGTGCGCTGTGCGGGGCTTCGCTGTTTTTTATACAAGAAACGCCGACATATGCCGGCGCTTAACTGTCTGATTATTTCTTACTGTGATAACAATCTGCTCACCTGATACTGATATTCGGGAATCTGCTTTTGCATATTCAGGGCTTCCTCAATATCAAAGTCCACAAACTGTCCTTTCTGGTATCCTACCACCCTGTTGCTCTTTCCCTCGCAGAGGATATCGGTGGCGTAGGAGCCCATGATAGAGGCATAGAAACGGTCCTTACAGGTGGGCGAGCCGCCCCTTTGCATGTAACCCAAAATGGTTGCTCTCGTCTCAATACCGGTAGCCGCTTCGATTCTTCTTGCCATGGAAGTGGAATGCCCGATTCCTTCCGCGTTTACGATGATGTGGTGGGTCTTTCCTCTTTTACGGTTGGTAATAATATTGTTAATGATGTTCTGCTCTTTGAAGTCATACCTCTCAGGAAGAAGAATATCCTCCGCGCCGTTTGCCACGCCGCACCATAATGCGATATAGCCCGCGTTTCTTCCCATAACCTCGATGATATTGCATCGCTCGTGGGAGGAAGACGTGTCCCTTACCTTGTCGATAGCCTGCATGGCCGTGTTCACGGCTGTGTCAAAGCCAATGGTGTATTCCGTACATGCAATGTCAAGGTCAATGGTTCCCGGAAGCCCGATTGTATTGATTCCCTGCCGCGCCAGTGCCTGCGCGCCCCGGTAAGAACCGTCTCCGCCGATAACCACCATACCGTCGATTCCATGCTTTCTGCAGATTTCAGCCGCCCGCTCCTGAACCTCCGGAAGCTTAAATTCCGTACAGCGGGCCGTACCCAAAATCGTTCCGCCCCTTTGAATGATATCGGAAACGTCCTTTTTTTCCATATCGACAATTTCTTCGTTTAAAAGGCCCTGATAGCCCTTTTTAATTCCCTTGACTTTTACTCCGTTGCCGATTGCCTTACGCACCACCGCACGGATAGCGGCATTCATACCCGGCGCATCGCCGCCGCTGGTCAAAATACCAATGGTTTTAATTTCTTTTGCCCCTTGTGCCATAAGTAGATACCATCCTTTCTTTCCTGCTTATTTTACCTCTATTTCCTGCCATTTTCAATATTTTTATGCCTCTTTCCTCACATCCCACACAATCTTAATATTATCGTCCCCGTACTTTGCCGCAAGCCGCCGTGAAAGCGTCTCGTCGGCGCTTACGTTTCTGGCAGGCGGCAGCTTTTTCATGGCCTTTAACGCTTCTATATAAATAACCACACTGTCGTTTCCGTCGGAATCGGCCAGAAGGGAAAGCAGTTCGTCGCTTGCTTTCTCGTACTCCTCTTTCGTGCGGAACTTAATCCACAGCTTTCTGGGAATTTCATCAAAGCCGGTAATCCGCTCGCAGATAAGCTTTCCGTCCTTATCTTCCTCCAAAGACACCCTTCCCCGCACGAAAACTTTGTTTTCCTCCGTAAGCTTTGCGCTGTATCTTTCGTAATCCCTCGGAAAAACCACCACCTCAATGCTGCCCAGCAAATCTTCCAACTGGAGAAATGCCATCACCTTATCGTTTTTCGTGTACTTAATCCGCTTGTCCGCAATCATGCCGCCCACAACGACCGACGCGTTATCCCGCACTGCCGGCTCGCCGTTTTCGTCATCCAGCATAAAATCCGCCGTGGTGTTGGTGATTCCCTTTTTCCAGAGCGCCTCCCATTCCTCTAAAGGATGGCCGCTTACATAAATGCCCAGCACCTCCTTTTCAAAAGAAAGCATCATCTCCTTGGAGTATTCCCCCACGTCCGGCAGCTTTACGTCGTAGGCGTCCTTTTCCTCCTCGTCCACAATGTCAAAAAGGCTCATCTGCCCGGCCATGTTGTTTTTCTTATCGTGGACAATGCTGTCCATAATCTGCACATAGGCGCTCATAAACTGCTTCCGTGTTCCGGGAAGGCTGTCAAAAGCGCCCGCCTTGATAAAGTTTTCAATGGCCTTTTTGTTCACTTCCTTGTCCGCCATTCTGGTGATGAAATCCTTCAGATTGGTATAGGGGCCTCTTTCGCTCCGCTCCTCCACCACCGCGTCAATCACAGGGCGTCCGATGCTTTTAATGGCGGTAAGCGCATAGCGGATGGAATTGCCGTCCACGGAAAATCCCCGCTCCCCCTGATTGATATCCGGCGGCAGAATGGTAATCCCTATACTCCGGCACACCATAATATACTCCGCCACTTTTCGGGGATTGTCAATTACCGAAGTCATAAGAGCCGCCATAAACTCTACCGGGTAGTAATATTTAAGATAAGCCGTCTGGTAAGCCACCACCGCGTAGCAGGCCGCATGGGACTTGTTAAAAGCATACTTTGCAAAGTCCATCATATCGTCGTAAATCTGGGAAGCGACCTGTTCGGAAATGCCGTTTGCCATACAGCCCGGCACGCCCTCCTCCTCATTTCCGTAAATAAAGTTGGCTCGCTCCTTTTCCATCACGGACTGCTTTTTCTTGCTCATGGCACGGCGTACCAAATCACTCCGGCCAAGGGTATAGCCGCCCAAATCCCGGACAATCTGCATTACCTGCTCCTGATAAACGATACAGCCGTAGGTGGCGTCAAGAATCGGCTCAAGCTGGGGGCAGGAATAGGTAATCGCTCCCGCGTTGCTTTTTCCCTTAATGTATTTCGGGATAAAATCCATGGGGCCGGGACGGTAAAGGGCGATTCCGGCAATGATATCCTCAAGGCTTTCCGGCCGCAGCTCTTTCATAAAGCTCTTCATGCCGCCGCTTTCAAGCTGGAATATCCCGTCCGTGCGTCCCGTTCCGATGGAGGCAAGAACCTTTTTATCGTCAAAATTAAGGTGGTTAATGTCAAGGGAAATCCCCTTATCCTTTTCGATAAGCGCCGCCGCGTCCCGTAAAACGGTCAGCGTGCGCAGCCCCAGAAAGTCCATCTTAAGAAGCCCCAGCTCCTCGATGGTGGTCATGGTAAACTGGGTGGTTATGGCGCCGTCGGACCCTCTCGATAAGGGCACCAGCTCCTCGGCGGGCCGGGAACAAATCACCACCCCCGCGGCATGCATGGAAGCATGTCTCGGAAGACCCTCCAGACATTTGCTCATGTCAATCAGTTCTTTCACCTGCCCGTCCGTCTCGTAGAGTTTCCGAAGTTCGGGATTGACCTTAAGCGCCTTGTCAATGGTAATATTGGGCTCGTTGGGAATCCTCGGTATCATCTTTGCAAGGGAATCCACATAAGCGTAAGGCAAATCCATCACGCGCCCCACGTCGCGAATCACACCCTTTGCGGCCAGCGTTCCGAAAGTGACTATCTGAACCACCTTTTCCGGTCCATATTTTTGACTCACATAGTCAATCACCTCCTGCCGCCTTTCGAAGCAGAAGTCAATATCAATATCCGGCATGGAAATACGTTCCGGATTCAAGAAACGCTCAAAGAGCAGACTGTACTTAATGGGGTCGATATCCGTAATCCGCAGGGCATAGGAGACAATACTACCCGCCGCGGAGCCTCTCCCCGGCCCCACCATAATATCGTTGGATTTGGCATAGTTGATAAAATCCCACACTATCAGAAAATAATCCACATAGCCCATGGTCTTAATGACGTCAAGCTCGTAGTCAAGACGCTCTTTCAGCGTCTGGCCCGTGTCCCCTGCCGGCGCGTTCTCATTGTCGCCGTAGCGGCTCCGCAGCCCGTCATAGCAGAGTTTGTTTAAATACGTCCAGGAATCAAATCCCTCCGGCACCTCGAAATGCGGGAGCTTAATCACGCCGAACTCGATTTCAACGCTGCATCTGTCCGCAATCCTCTGGGTATTTTCCACGGCCTCCCAGGCATAGGGGAAGAGCCCTTTCATTTCCTCCTCGCTCTTTACGTAATACTGGCCCCCTTCATAGCGCATTCTGTCCTCGTCCGCCAGCTTTTTCCCTGTCTGGATACAAAGCAGAATATCGTGGGGCTTCACATCTTCTTTATAAGTATAATGAACGTCGTTGGTGGCGACCAGCGGGATTCCCAGCTCCCGGCTCATCTGCAAAAGGGTGGTGTTCACCATTTTCTGCTCGGACAGCCCGTGGTCCTGAAGCTCTAAGAAAAAGTTTCCCTCCCCGAAGCAGTCCCGGTAACGAAGAGCCGCCTTTTTCGCCTCGTCCACAAGTCCTTTTGAAATATAACGCTGCACCTCCCCGGCAAGGCAGGCGGAAAGGGCAATCAGCCCCTCGTGGCATTCCCGTAAAATCTCCATGTCCACACGGGGCTTATAATAATAGCCTTCCGTAAAGCCCCGGCTTACGATTTTTACCAGATTATCGTATCCCGTATTGTTTTCCGCCAGCAGAACCAGATGGTAATACCTGTCCTCGCCGCCGGTCAGCTCCTTGTCAAAACGGGAACTCGGCGCCACATAAATCTCGCAGCCAATAATGGGCCTGATTCCCTGTGCCTTACATTCTTTATAAAAATCAATGACACCGTACATAACGCCGTGGTCGGTGATGGCGGCGCTGTCCATGCCAAGCTCCTTTACCCGCTTTACATATTCTTTTATTTTATTGGAACCGTCCAACAGACTGTATTCCGTATGGACGTGAAGATGCGTAAACGCCATAATTTTCCCCGTTTCCGCCGCGCCGCTCAAAAGGCACGGCCTTCCCTGTCAATGTGCAGACTCAGGCTGCAGTTTTTACGTTTCCATCATAACAAAAAAGAAATGCTATTACCAGTAGGTAATGCATTTCTTTTGAAAGCATGCATTTCTTTTAAAAGCGTGTGTCTGTCTAATTCTCCGCCAGATACTTGTCAATCGCCTTCACCGTTCTGTCACTTAAGTAGGGCGAAATCTCCTTATACTCGGTAAAGGTGATGGTATTCCCGTTCTCCAGATACGACAGAATGCAGTCTGTTCTCTCGTTATCGCTTAAATACGGCATACAGTCGCACAAAGTCTCCCAGTATAACTCTCCCTTCAAAACCTGAATCAGACTGCCGCGGTTTGTATCGCTTAAATAGGGCATGAGGCTTTTAACCATTTCCCCGTCAGGTTCTATGTCTCCTCTTGCCACGGCTTCCGTCAGATATTTTGTTGACAGCCTACTGTCGGAGAAAATAAACAAATCGCATATCTCTCCGGTTGTCAGTCTCTCCTTCTGCCTGAGCAGGGCGTCAAGCACCTCGCTTACTTCCTCATCCTCCATATAGCTGAGGCTCTCCAAAACCTTTTCCTTATCGATATTCTTTCCCGACCGGATTTCCGAAAGTATCCCGGCAGCGTATTCTTCCCTCTCCGAACTGTAAAGAGCCGCAAAATCCCTCTCTCTGATATCCGGGAATTCGATGGACAGCTCCTTTAACTTTGCTCCCTGTCCCACCATTTTAATGACATTCCTTCCCTTTTCAAGCGTAACCTCATAAACCCCCCGCTCGCCCGTATCGTCGATGACTTCCACGCTTCCGTCCGGCTTTACGCAGACCGTTTTAAATTTCCCGTCTGTCAGATTATAAGAGGACTCCACTTTCACCGTCGTATCGTCAGACGCCTCCGCAATCAAAATGGTACAGGAGCCGTTCAGTACGAATCCTTTACTGGTAATCTCATAGCCGCCGCCGGCATAGCTGTAAGCCCGCCACTGGTCGTTTTCATCTTCTCCGGCCAACAGGCTGTCATCGTCATACATCTTCCAGGACTTTCCGCTTTTATTCACTATCCCCGTGCTGAAAATAAAATCGTCGACATCATTTTCAAAAAAACCGGAAAGCTTCGACATAAAAGAGGAATCCTTTTCCCTCTCCAGGTCCTTCGCCGCGTCGGTTTCAGACGAATGTCTCTCCTCCCCCCTGAAAACCTGCACGCTTCCGCATGCCGTCAGATACAAAAGCGCCAGACTAAGACACCCGGATACCAGTAGTTTTAACTTTTTCTGCTTTTTATAATGAATAATTCCTTTCAGCCTTTCTTTCAAATCCTCTCTCCTCTCTAACAGCGTTGTGGAGGGAATATTTCCCCGAAAATCCACATACCGTTCCGCTGTATTAATCAGAACATTTCCATAGGCTTTTTTGCCCTCCGCCGTCAGGCCAATCACCACCGCCTCGTCGCAGGCAAGTTCGCAGTCGATATTGAGCATCCGGCCCACCAGATAAAGAACCGGGTTAAACCAATGTACGCAGAGCATTATCTGATAAAGCCACTTATACCACAAATCCTTCTGCTTCACATGGATAAACTCATGCCGGAGCACCAGCGAAAGCTGCTGCAGATTACCTCTTTCCGATAAAAATTCCGCTAAAAACTCTTTCGGCAGAACAATCGCGGGCTTAAGCAGCCCAAGGGTAATCGGCCCCGAAACCTCTCCGCTCACAAAAATATCAGGCGTCCGCTTCATGTGAAGCCTTTCCGCCGTTTCCTCCGCCAGCCGGTCTATCCTGGTGTCTGATATGCTTTCCCTTTTGCCATGGACACAGGACACAAAACGCCGGTAGCCGCGCACTTTCATAAAAAGGCTGACGCCCGCTCCCAAAAGCCAGAGGATAACCGGCAAAACGAGCCAGTCAGCCGCCTTTCCTTTATCTGCCATACTTCCGCTTCTGCCAGTGGCTCCCGTTTTGCCGTCAGCGCTTTTTGCCAAAGAATCGCTTTCCGCCGCCGGGGACACATCGTCCGCATTTTCCGTACCGGGCGTACCGCCGCCAAAGGCGTCGGCCCCCTTTTCCCTTTCCCCGCTTTCCGCTTCCTCTCTCCCCGATAAAGCCGCCTCCGGCACGCGCACCGATACCGGCAAAGCGTTTGGGGGCTGAACCTGGGACGGCAAAACAAGCCTTGCAACGACCAGCAGCCATATATAATAATTCCACCTTTTGGAAAACCATTTTTTTGTAAAAGGATGGATAGCTAAAAGCACCGCTCCCACCAGGGCTCCCGAGAGGGATAAGGATAACGTATTTAAAAAAAACTGTTCCATATTTTCCTCTTTTCCGTGCAGACTCTTTTTCCTGCATCACTTAACGACAATTCTGGTTAAAATAATCCCGAAGCTCCGCCAGCTCCTTTTTGGACAAAGCCTCGCTGTTCACAAGCGCCGCCGCCAGATTCCGGGAGCTTCCCTTAAAGAACTTATCCACAAAATCCCGTGTCTCGTCATGGATATACTCCTCCCGCTTCACGCAGGGCTCGTAATAATAAACCTCCCGCTTTTCCTGCCTGAGCACTCCTTTTTTGAGAAGCCTCTGAATCAGCGTGAGAATCGTCGTCCGCTCCCATCTTCTGCTCTCTTCCAGAGAACTCCGGATTTCAGAAGCATTAAGCGGCCTTTGGGCCGACCATAAAACCTCCAGTACCGCCCACTCGGCGTCGGAGACCGTTATTTTCTTGTCCATCTGCCTCTCCTCCTTTAGTCTACTTTTGTAGACAATTAAAGTTTACATCTGTAGACACGATATGTCAAGAGGTTTTTTGAAGTTTCCTCCGCGCGGTCCGCCCGCAAAAAAAGCAGCTATAGGTTTGTTGCCTATAACTGCCCTGATATTCCTTTATTTATCTGCATCAGCCCCATGACCTGCCGCTTCTTAATTCAAAAATCCAAAGGACTTTATCTCGCACTCTCCCTCTCCCGCAAATCCGAAGAAAACCGGAGCGCAGTCGAACGCCGCGTCGCACAAAATCTGTATAACCTGCCAGTCCTTGCTGGCAAGGGCCACCGCTTTTTCCCCTATAACGTCTTTGCCCTCCTCATCCTTTGAGACCAGAACATTTCCATTGAAGGTTCCCCTTATTTCCAGCAGTATTCCCTTAACGCCGGCTCCTTCAAAGTATTTGTATCCCAGTCTGGAACCGTCAGTCACAGCAGTGATATAAGGCTGGTTCTGCCTCTGCACGATTCTGGTCTGCCGCCTTATGGAAGGATTGTTATAGTCAATAAAATCCATTGTCTCCGGGCAGGTGATGTGGCAGGCAATCGCCGCCGGGTAAATTCCGCCGGCCTTAAGCGGCCCGCCGTTTAGTCCGCAGCTTGTAATTTCCACCTGCCTGATTTTTCCGTCCGGTCCGATTTCGATTTTTTCCGCGCAGCCCTGTCTGGAAAACTCCGTTCCGTTGGTCTGCCTGTGATAAAAGATATAATAATCCTCCCCGATTTTTTCAATGCCGCCGTGATTATTGCCGAGCACGTTGGAGGGCATCTCCCGTCCGTTCAGACCCACATCCCCGTTTGATACGATGGCTCCGCCATATTCAAAATCCCTGTCCGGGAAATCGCTCACCGCATAGCAAAGCTCATGGCTCTTATGGCTTGAATACACAAAATAGTATTTTCCGTTTATTTTCCGAATGGAAGAAGCCTCAAAAAATCCGTGTCCAAAAAAGCCCGTTCCTTCCGTGTGATGGCCGCCCGGTATGCTGACCGAAGGCTCTCCTTTCAGGGTAACCATATCCGGCTTAAGCTCCGCCACCATTCCGTTTTCGCCAAACTGAATGCTTTTTATCTTTTCATAGCCCGCCCGGCGCTCTGCAGACATTGCCGCCAGTTCCTCCGGGCTTAATTCGGGAAATTTCATTTCCTTTTCACAGGCGGGCGCAAAACCGTAATACAGATACACTCTGCCGTCGTCGTCCGTAAGCACCGCCGGGTCAAAGGGCATATACTCCCGCAAAACCGCTCCGCCATGCAGATTTTCCGGATACTTTACATGTCCGTAAAATTCAAAGGGTCCGGCCGGGGAATCGCTCACCGCGACGCCGATTTCCGGGTAAAAGCTAAAGCAATAGTAAAGGTAATACCGGCCGTCCGGCCCCTTCGTCACGTCGGGCGCCCAGAGCTGCATACGGCCCTCCGCATTGGAGGGGTCCTGATTCTTCCGGTAGATAACGCCCTCATATCTCCAGTCCTTAAGATTGTCCACAGGGGCGGACCATGTCACGTAATCCTGCTCGCAGTAAGCGGTTCCCTCCGACTTATCATGGGAACCGTATATGTACACCCGTCCGTCAAAAACGTGAGGCTCGCCGTCCGGTACATACTCCGTAAGCGGCAGGTAAGGGTTGTAAATCTGTTCCATCAATATGACCTCCTGTTTTAAATTCCGTATTTTTCTTTTGATTATACTCCTTTTCGCTGTTTTTACAATTCCCTGCCATGCTTTCGCCACGGAAATCAATTTTCAGATTTCGGTGAAATGAATACTGCCAAAGAGGCTGTCA
>OFFW01001566.1_pt1 | contig 13738 bp, 13 predicted proteins | sample 1521501 | NCBI WGS metagenome assembly OFFW01 (sample SAMEA3504107, study PRJEB24116) | mouse gut metagenome | biome: mouse gut; feature: mouse-associated habitat; material: faeces | place: Denmark | collected 2011
AGCGGCGACCTGAACCATGTGAATGTATTTCAGAAAAATCCGGACAGGCCGCACAGGGAGCTGGCGGGAGAGATTCTTGGGGCGGAGTGAAAAAAGGAGGAAAAAATGGATCTGAAAAAATTTACCTGGACAAGGGAACCGGAACATTATGAAATAAACCAGGACACAATCGAAATTGTCACAAAGCCCCATACAGACCTGTGGCAGAGGACGTATTATCATTTTCAGAATGACAATGCGCCGGTGATGCAGATGGAGACGGATGAGAAATACTTCAGTTTTGTGGTAAAAACGGAGTTTCCGGGGAGCTTACGGCAGAGTTCAGCCACATGCAGCTGACGGAGTGCCGGTGGAAGGCGCATGACGGCCGGCAGCCGGATGAGCCGGATGGATGCGGGGAGAAAGAATGGTAAAGCGCAGAAACGGAGAAAAAAGGATATGAGGAAAAAATGGATGATTTTCGGTATGGCACTGCTTTTGTGCGCAGGCTTAAGCGGCTGTGCGGAAGGCGCGGACGGAAATAAAGCAGCGGGGGATGCCGCGTCCGGCGTGGAGACGGAAGCCGGAGGCGGGACATTTAAAGAGTCCGTTCCGGGGACGCAAGAGCGCCCGGAACAGGAGGATACAGGGACAGAGGAAATGGATTTCCGGGAATCCGGGGGTACGCAGGAGCCGGAGGCAGCAGGGGAGCCGTCCGCGCAGGGAGCGTCCGCAACGGAAGCGGAGGAAAGTGAGGAGCCGTCCGCCCGGGATGACGTGAAGCCGTCCTCAGCGGAAACGGAGGGAAGTGAGGAGCCGTCCGCCGGAGGCGGGCAGAATCAGGCAGGAAGCGGAGCAGGTGATGAGCAGGCATCTTCCGGCAGTGTACAGAATCAGGCAGGGAGCGGGACGGAGGCTTCCGGCAGTGCGCAGAATCAGGACAATCCGCAGACGCAGGAGAATCAGAAGCTGATTGTCATTGACGCGGGGCATCAGGCAAAAGGGAATTCCGAAAAGGAACCGGTTGCGCCGGGCGCCTCCGAACAGAAGGCGAAAGTCGCTTCCGGCACCCGCGGTGTGGCGAGCGGGCTTGCCGAGTATGAGCTGACGCTGCAGGTATCCCTGAAACTGCAGACAGAGCTGTTAAACCGCGGCTACGCCGTGACGATGGTGCGCACGACGAACGATGTCAATATCAGCAACAGTGAGCGCGCAATGGTGGCAAATAATGCCAGCGCGGACGCTTTTGTCCGCATTCACGCAAACGGATCCGAAAATGCGTCTGTCAGCGGGATGATGACAATCTGCCAGACCGCGTCCAATCCTTACTGCGGGAATCTGCACGATCAGAGTTACCGTCTGTCGGAGTCTGTTCTGAACGAGATGGTAAACAGTACGGGAGCGAAAAAAGAGCGTGTCTGGGAGACGGATACGATGAGCGGGATCAACTGGTGCACAGTCCCGGTTACGATTGTCGAGATGGGCTACATGACAAATGCGCAGGAGGACCTGGCGATGGCGTCGGGGGAGTATCAGGATAAAATTGTAAATGGAATCGCAAACGGGCTGGATCTGTATTTCAGCGGGGAATAGACCGTGATCGGGGCTGGCGCGCAGGGTCAGGGCACAGACCGCCGGATGTTGTCCGGGCAGGACCTGTATCCGGCAGATGTCTGAGCCTGTTTTTTGCCGCGGCCTGATCAGTACAGCAGGCTCTGCTTTATTTTGGCGACCGCTTTGCGCACGTTTGCGGGTTCGCCGGCAGCGCAGCCCGGGCGATGAATATCATTGGAGAAAAAGATACAGTAGCAGCCGGGGGTCACGTCAATAAACACTTCGCCTTCCGGATCCTGACAGATGGTAATGTCCCGCTCCTTCAGGGCCGCGACTACGGTTTCTTTTCCGGTGCAGGGGGCGAACCCCATCCGCTCAGTGCCGGCTGCGACATACTGAATATCCAGAAAGATATCATGCCGCTCCGGACGGCAGAGTTCTGCGGGCTGTGTGGTAATATCCTGGATATTGATATAGAGATCCCTTCCCTGAATCTCATAGATTCCGGTGTCCATGTGAGCGATATCATGTTCTGCGATCCATGTTAATGCGGTACGGATCGCGTCGGGATACTGACACGGGCATTCCAGTGCGCTTACAGATGAATAAATCATTGGTATGAGCTCCTTTCGCTTTGGATGTGGTTATATCTGTTATTTTACCATAAATACCTGGAAGATAACAGGGGTTCTCACCCGGGGAATGACCGGATTTCGCGCTTTTTTTCGTGCGTGCGCCGGATTCCGCCACATTTCTGACGGATATGCCGGAAGGGAAGGTTCCGCAAAGGATGCAAAAAACACTTTTCATACGTGATACAATGTGTTATACTATACGCGCTGATAAAATTATACAGGTCAGACAGGCGCGGGAAGGCCTGTCAGGACGGGCACAGACAAGGAGAGATGATGATGAAGCATGTAAAGACATTAAATACCAGAAAGTTACAGAATACGGTGAAGAAAGGCGGCTGCGGCGAGTGCCAGACATCCTGCCAGTCTGCCTGCAAGACGTCCTGCACTGTGGGAAACCAGAGCTGTGAGAACAAATAAAGAATGTTTTATCGTGAATACTGACATCTGCAAACGACCGTCCGCATAGCGAGCGGTCATTTGTACGTTTTATCGGAAAGAAAAAAGTGCCCGGCATTTCCGGGCGGTTCAGTACGATTGACAGACAGATGTACAAGTTTTCTGAAAAAACGGAAAGAGAGGAACAGTTATCGTGGTTCATCAGTACAGGAATAACGGCTATAATATTGTTCTCGACGTAAACAGCGGTGCGATTCACGTGGTGGATGACGTCGCGTATGAGATCATAGAGCTGTACCGCGGAATGTACCCGCGGGAGATGGGGAAAGACGGGACTTTCTGCGGCGATGAGGAGGTTTTTGCAGCTCTTGCCGGAAAGTACGGGAGAGAGGAGACGCAGGAGGCGCTCGGTGAGGTAAAAACGCTGATTGCAAACGGGGAATTGTTCACCCGGGACAGCTATGAGGAGGTGGCAGCGGACTTCCGGCAGCGTCCGTCTGTGGTCAAGGCGCTCTGTCTGCATATCGCGCACGACTGTAATCTGGCGTGCAGATACTGTTTTGCAGGCGAGGGGGAGTATCACGGGCGAAGGGCGCTGATGTCTTTTGAAGTCGGAAAGAAAGCGCTTGATTTTCTGATTGCGAATTCCGGCAGCCGTAGGAATCTTGAGGTGGATTTTTTCGGCGGGGAGCCCCTGATGAACTGGCAGGTGGTGAAAGACCTGACAGCCTACGGGAGAGAGCGGGAGAAGCAGACCGGCAAAGTGTTCCGGTTTACGCTGACGACGAACGGAGTTTTGTTAAATGATGAGATCATGGAGTTTGCCAACCGCGAAATGGCAAACGTCGTTTTAAGCATCGACGGCCGCAGGGAAGTCAATGATAAGATGCGCCCGTTTCCAAACGGAAGCGGCAGTTACGATGTCATCGTGCCGAAGTTTCTGAAATTTGCAGAGAGCAGAAATCAGTCCGATTATTACGTAAGAGGTACGTTTACGCATCATAACCCGGATTTTTCAAAGGATGTGCTGCATCTTGCGGATCTTGGGTTTCAGCAGATTTCCATAGAACCGGTGGTGGCGCAGGAAACAGATGATTATGCAATCCGGGAAGAAGATCTGCCGAAGCTCTTTTGTGAGTACGACCGTCTTGCGGCGGAATTAGTCGAGCGGCATAAACATGGAAAGGATTTTAACTTTTTCCATTTTATGATAGATTTAGAGGGAGGTCCCTGCGTGGCAAAGCGGCTCTCAGGCTGCGGTTCCGGAACGGAGTATCTTGCGGTAACGCCCTGGGGAGACCTTTATCCGTGTCATCAGTTTGTAGGCAGGGAAGCGTTTTGTATGGGAAATGTCACGGAAGGCGTGACAAATACGGCGCTTTTAGAGGAATTTAAAAGCTGCAATGTCTATGCAAAAGAAAAGTGCCGCAGCTGTTTTGCAAAGTTTTACTGCAGCGGCGGCTGTGCGGCAAATTCCTACAATTTTCATGGAGATATTCACAATGCCTACGATATCGGGTGTGCATTACAGAAGAAACGAGTGGAATGCGCGATTATGATCAAGGCGGCGGAAGCATTTGAAACAGAGTAAAAGAAAGGAAGAAATGAGATGAAGAACAAATTCAGTAAAGGTCGGGGCGCTGCGATGCTTATGGTGATCGCCCTGATTCTTGGGGGACTTGCTTATTATGCGTCCATTATTCTTTCATCTACCGGAATCGGTAAGGATATGAGCATCAAGCTTGGCCTGGATTTAGCGGGCGGCGTCAGCATTACCTATGAGGTGGAAGAGGACGATTTTACTTCTGAGGAAGTAAGCGACACGATTTATAAGCTGCAGAAACGTATTGAGTCATACAGTACGGAAGCAGTTGTTTACAGAGAGGGCGAAGACCGTATTACGGTTGAGATTCCGGGCGTAACAGATGCCAACGCTATTTTGGAAGAGCTTGGAAAACCGGGTTCCCTGGAATTCCAGACGCCGGAGGGAGAGGCTTTTCTGACCGGCGATATGATCGAAGACGCGCAGCCGGGTTCCTATAAAAATGAGATGGGCAACAATGAGTTTGTTGTAGATCTGACATTTACGGCGGAAGGCGCTCAAAAATTCGGGGAAGTGACTTCTGCAAACGTGGGCAAGACGCTGCCGATCGTATACGACGGCGAAGTGATCAGCAATCCGGAGGTGCAGTCGGCGATTACCGGAGGAACGGCGCAGATTACTAAGATCGGATCTTTTGAAGAAGCGGAAATACTGGCTTCTAATATCCGTATCGGTTCTCTTTCTCTGCATTTAAGCGAGCTTCGTTCCAATGTGGTAGGAGCGCAGCTTGGAAACGACGCGATTTCTTCCAGCTTAAAAGCGGCGGCAATCGGACTGGGGATCGTTATGGTCTTTATGATGATTGTATATTTTATACCGGGCGTTGCGGCGTCGATCGCGCTTGCAATCTATACTTGTCTGGTTATTGCAACGTTATATCTGTTTGAAATTACGCTGACACTGCCGGGTATTGCAGGTATTATTCTTTCGATCGGTATGGCGGTGGATGCAAACGTGATTATCTTTGCGCGTATCCGTGAGGAAATTGCCGGAGGGAAACCGGTTGGTTCTGCGATGGATACCGGTTTTAAAAAGGCGTTGTCTGCAATTATTGACGGTAACGTAACGACGTTGATTGCGGCGGCGGTACTTGGCGTATTTGGTTCCGGAACGGTGAAGGGATTTGCCAGCACGCTTGCGATCGGTATTATTCTTTCTATGTTTACCGCTCTTGTGATTACCAGGCTGATCTTAAATTCTCTGTATGCCGTGGGTCTTAAGGATCAGAAATATTTTGGAAAGGGCAAAGTGTTGAAGACCCTGCATCTGATCGAGCGGAAAGCCGTTTTATTTGGAATTTCTATTGTGATCATTGTGGCGGGCTTTGTTGCGATGGGCGTATACGGTTCCAACGGAAATGCGTTAAACTACAGCCTGGATTTTATCGGCGGTACATCTACGACGATTCCGTTTGAGAAAGATTATACTATTAAGGAGATCGAGTCGGATATGGTGCCTCTTGTAGAAGGCGTGACCGGGGACAGCGATATCCAGACTACGCAGGTACAGGGAACCAATCAGATTATTTTTAAGACGCGTACCCTCTCTTTGGACGAGCGTGAAGCGTTAAATCAGGCGTTTATTGATAAATATAAAGTAGATGAAAAAGAAATTCAGTCCGAGAGCATCAGTTCTGCTGTCAGCTCGGAGATGCGTGCAGACGCGGTGAAAGCAGTTTTGATTGCCGTTGTATGTATGCTGATCTATATCTGGTTCCGTTTCAGTGACGCCAGATTTGCAGTCAGTGCGATTCTTGCTTTGGGACACGATGTACTCGTAGTTCTCACTTGTTATGCAGTCATGCGTATTTCTGTCGGAAGTACGTTTATTGCCTGTATGTTAACGATTATCGGTTATTCGATTAATGATACGATTGTTATATTTGACAGAATCCGTGAAAATATAAGGTTGAAGAAGGTAACAGATTCGGCTTCTCTGCGTGAAATTGCCAATGAAAGTTTAACGCAGACGCTGAGCAGAAGTATCAACACTTCTATTACCACATTTATTATGGTATTTATGCTGTGGTTATTGGGCGTTGCGACGATTCGTGATTTTTCACTGCCGCTTATGGTAGGCCTGATCAGCGGTTCCTATTCTTCGATTTGCGTGGCAACCCAGCTGTGGTATGTATTCAAACGTAAAATCGGGAAACATAAGATTGCGGATGTTTAAATGATAACAAAACACGTATCAAAAGAATGAAAGATAACTGCCGGGGGAGACTTCGGCAGTTTTTTGTCTTAACAGGAAATTTCTTTGGAAATTTTCTCATCTTTGGAGGTGTTTACATGAAAAATATACAGCTTTCGGAGCATTTTTCTTATCGGAAATTGTTTCGTTTTACGTTACCGTCGATTGCAATGATGATCTTTACATCGATCTACGGTGTAGTGGACGGGTTATTTGTTTCTAATTTTGTCGGGAAGACGTCGTTTGCTGCAGTAAATTTTATTATGCCGTTTCTGCAGATTTTAGGAACGGTTGGATTTATGTTTGGTACGGGAGGCAGCGCTTTGATTGCAAAAACGTTGGGAGAAGGAAACGCCGATAAGGCGAAGCGATTATTTTCTCTGTTTATCTATGTGACGGCGGCATGCGGGATTGCGATCGGTGCGATCGGCATGGCGGGAATCCGTCCGATTGCCGCGTTCCTTGGTGCGGAAGGCGAAATGTTAAACGGGTGTGTGGTTTACGGCAGGTTAATCCTGCTTGCGCTTCCCTTTTTTATGCTCCAGTTTGAATTTCAGAGTTTTTTTGTAACGGCGGAAAAACCGCAGCTTGGGCTTTTTATGACGGTTGCGTCGGGCGTAATGAATATGATATTGGATGCGCTTTTTATGAAGGGGTTCGGCTGGGGACTTGCGGGAGCCGCGGCTGCGACGGGGATCAGCCAGACGGTCGGAGCCATGCTCGCGTTGATCTATTTTATCCGGCCGAATACGAGCCTGCTGTCTCTGACGAAGACAACATTTGACGGCGGCGCGCTGCTTAAGGCATCCGTAAACGGTTCGTCAGAATTGATGACGGGGATTTCGATGTCGCTTGTCAGTATGCTGTATAATATGCAGCTGATGAAATATGCGGGGGAGAGCGGCGTTGCGGCATACGGCGTTCTGATGTATGTGGGGATGATTTTCTTTTCCGCATTTATCGGATATTCCGTCGGAACGGCACCTGTCATCGGCTTTCATTACGGCGCCGGCAATCATGCGGAATTGAAAAGCCTGCTGAGGAAGAGTTTTGTGATGATCGGCGGATTTTCGGTTTGTATGTTTGCCGTATCCGAGATTCTGGCTGCGCCGCTGGCATCGATCTTTGTCGGATATGATAGTGAATTGATGCATTTGACCCTGCGGGGATTTCGCATTTTTTCATTTTCGTTTCTTCTGGCGGGAGTTCCGATCTTTGGTTCGTCCTTTTTTACGGCGCTCAGCAACGGGCTTGTTTCCGCGTTTATTTCTTTCTTGCGGACGCTTGTATTTCAGGTGGCGGCGGTTTTAACGTTTCCGTTGATTCTGGGCGTGGATGGTATATGGGTTTCCATTTCTGCGGCAGAATTTATGGCAGTGCTGATTACGGTATTTTTTATTTTCAAATTAAAAAGCAAGTATCATTATTGACATTTGAGAGAGTTGTGTTTACTATCTTAAGTACATGGAGCAAAACGGACGTAGAGCAGGCGGCAGGAAGATATTACGGCGTTTCAGACGCCAAAAGAGGCGTGCTGCCGAAGATTTTTCGAACCTAAAAATTTACACCGGGCATCGATCGAAGGATGGAGGAAGAGAGGATATGAAAGCAGAGGAGAATAGCAAAGAAATTACGGAACGGGTGAAATGCTTCGGACGCAGGAAAAAAGAAATGAACCGGGATCTGCCAAGATCGCAGCGCAGGGAATATACGGCAAAGAAACGCAGGATTGCGATCGGTACGACAATCGGCGTCGTCCTTCTTGTCATTTTGGTAGGATATCGAATCCTGCCGAAAAGCAGCGAGATCGGATCCAGCGGTGTTTTTGAGACGCAGACCGTGGAGAAGACGGCAAAACAGGTCGTGCAGAAGCTCAGTGACGGAGAATTTGACGATCTGCAGGATATGGCAATCGATTCGATGAAAAGCACGCTGACACAGGAGGTTATGGACCAGGCGAGAGAACAGATTGCGGACGGAAAAGAATGGGGAAACTTTTTGTCCATTGGAGAAGTTTATATGGCGGAGGTCAAACAAAAGGGTCAGTTGTTTGCCGTGACGGAGATGTCGGTTTCGTACGAGAATACGGCGGTTACCTATCGGATTTCGTTTGACAAAGATATGCGGCTGGCTGGTTTGTACCTGCGGTAGGAGAGCGTATGGGATTTTGGGAAATCGTATTCGGAAATCTGATACTGTATACAGAGTCTTTGCTGGTTTGTGCGCTGATTCTGGCATGGAGGCCTGGAAAGAAGCCCCGTCCCAAAAGAGGCGGCATACCTTGTATGGCGCTTGTAACGCTTGGCATCTCTGCGCTTCATTCGCTGTTCGGAGCCGTATGTTATACACAGGGATGGGCGGGAAGCTGGATCGCTGTATTTGTCTCATTCTTCAGCACGGCGCTGACTACGGCATTTTGTTTTTGCGTCATATATCGGGAGAGCATGAAGACCTGCTGGATTCTTGCGTCCGCCTTTAGTCTTTTAGGTGATTTTTCCAGTAATCTGGCAGCGTTATGCATGATTTCAAACGGACCGTACAATCTGGCAGTCTGGAAAGAGCGGGTAGTGTATCTGATCATGATGCATGTCATTACGCCGTTGATTGAAGTGATTTTCGTGCTTCTTTTGCAGAAGCTGGGCATCCTGCGGGTGTTTTGGGACTGGCTGACGCAAAAAGAATTTCGGCTTGTCTCTGTGCTTGCATTCAGCCTGTATCCGGTCTGGGAATACGGGATTTTTACATTTTTACATGTCAATCAGTCGCAATGGGGCGAAGCGTACAGCGTCTGCATTCTGGTCAGCGTCTGCTTTGTGGCGTTGTTTGTGATCGGAAGACAAAAAGAGCTGCAGAGGAAGCAGATTGCGGTGTAGCGCGTCATGATGCAGCAGCAGAATGCGTATATTGAAAGTCTGGAAGGGCTGCAGAGGGAAGTGCGGCGGTTTCGGCATGATTATAAAAATATGATGGCGGGCATGTATGCGCAGGCAAAAGAGGGCGATGCGGATGCGGTACGGCAGCTGATTTGGGAAGTGACGGATGATTTTGAAAGTCAGGTCGGCGGATGGATTCAGGAGATGACGCAGCTTGGAAATGTGCATATGATGGAAGTGAAAGGGCTTTTGCTTGCGAAAGCGGAAGAAATGAAAAAAGAGAGAATCGAGTTTGACCTGGAGGTGTTTCGCCCGTTTGTAAAAACGGCAATGAAGCGGACGGATCTGTGCAGATGTCTGGGGATTCTGCTTGACAATGCAATGGATGAGGAGCGCGGAAAGGAGCGCGCCAAAGTCTCTCTGATGATCAGCAGCCAGGAGGGCGTTACGACGTTTCGGGTGAAAAATGCGCTGTATTCTGACGTGGATTTTCAAAAAATCTGGCAGCACGGGTATTCGACGAGAGGAAGCGGCCGGGGCATCGGACTGGCAAGCTATAAAAAAATTCTGGAACATTACGACAATGCGTTTTCGCTTACGACGGTTTCGGACGGGTATTTTGTTCAGGAACTGAAAATTCAGGAGTAAGATTGGAAGATGGGAGGGTGTGTATGCTTCCGGTGTATATATGTGAAGATCATGATGCGCTGCGGGCGGACCTTAAGGATTTTTTGCAGAAGCTGATTCTGATGGAAGGATATGATATGGAGGTTGCCTTAAGCAGCGGGCATCCGGAGGAAATTCTTCGGGCGGCTGAGCACAGACGGGCGCGGGGAATTTATTTTCTGGATGTAGAGCTTACGGGGGAGTCGATGGACGGGTTTACCCTCGGACAAAAGATTAGAAAGCTGGATTCCAGAGGGTTTCTTGTGTATGTGACGGCGTTCCGCGATCTGGCGTTTGAGACGTTTCGGTATCATTTGGAGGCGCTTGACTATATTGTGAAAGATGAAGCGGCGCCGGATCCTTTTACGCCGTACGGCGGCAGGAACGAAACGATGTACGACGGAATCCGGCGCAGCCTTGCGGTGATCACGGAGCGGATGCAAAAGGAACAGGGAGAAAAGCGGGAGTTTTTTACGGTAAAAGTGATGGATGTGGTAAAGCATATTCCGGTAGATGAGATTATGTTTTTTGAGACAACGGGACGGACGCATCGGATTGCACTGCATGGAAGATGCGGCCGGATGGACTTTATCGGGAGTATGCGAAAGCTGGAGGAAGCGCTTGGAAGCCGTTTTCTGCGCGTTCACCGGGCGTATCTGGTGAATACGGAGCAGATCCTGGAGCTGGATTTAAAGCATCGGGAGATTCGGATGCAAAACGGGGAGACGTGCTTCTTTTCGCGGAATGCGAAGGGGGAGCTGCTGAATCGGGTGTAAATTTTATATGGAAAGGCCAAAATAAATGTTGATAAGGAGGATGTATGATGGAATACGTCGTAAATTTAATCTGGGATAACGAAGCCAGTGTATGGACAGCCACAAGCGACGACATCCCGGGGGTTGTTGCAAAAATAAAATCCCGTCATACGGCGAATGCTATTTTAAAACAAAGCGGCATAGAGTTTCGATTTCGATGATTTAGGAAAAACGATGAAAGAGATACGTAACATTCTGGGATACAATAAAAAAGAAATTGATAAAAAAGCATTTGGAAAAGGTGGGAGCAAAGATATGGCCTATTCATTTTACGGGTGGGAGCAGGCGAACGTTCCTGCGGTTGCAAAGGACTATCCAAAGATTGAGACGCCGTTGGATTTATACGATGCGCTTTCTGAGGTCTGGTGTAAGGATACGTGCGCGCCCAGGATGCAAAAAGACTGGAGCAAGGACAATAAAACGCTTGGACAGTGTTCCATTACGGCATTTCTGGCGCAGGATATTTTTGGCGGGAAGGTGTACGGGATACCCCGCGGGGGAGGAAACTATCACTGTTATAATGTGGTCGGAGACTGCGTATTTGATTTGACGAGCGAGCAGTTTGGAGATGAGGTTCTCTCCTATGCGGATCAGCCGCAGCAGCTGCGCGAAGTGCATTTTGCGAAAGAGGAAAAACGAAAGCGGTACGAATATCTCAGGCAGGAACTAAAGCGATATCTGGAAAACGAAACGCAGACAGGCTATTGCAGCTGGGGACGGGTCAACGAACGGATGCAGATTTACCATGATACGGAGTGGGGCGTGCCCGTGCACGACGATCGGACGATGTTTGAGCATTTGATGCTGGAAGCCATGCAGTGCGGGTTAAGCTGGGATCTGATGCTGAAAAAGCGTGAGATTTTCCGTAAATGCTTCGACGGGTTTGATTTCGACAAAATTGCATCGTATGGGGAGGACGACGTGCAGCGCATTCTGGATACGGAAGGGATGATACGTTCTGTGCGGAAAATCCGTGCGGTGATCGGAAATGCCAGATGCTGCCAGGAAATCATAAAAGCGTACGGGAGCCTGAGCGATTATTTCTGGTCGTTTTCGGATCATAAGACGATTCTTTACAAAGGACATGGGGAGGGCGCGGTTCCGGTCAGCAACGGATTGTCGGATCGGATTGGCAAAGATTTGAAAAAGCGCGGCTTTCGGTATGTCGGTCCCGTGACGGTCTATTCGCATTTGCAGGCATGCGGGATCATCAATGACCATGACAAAACCTGTCCGTGTTACCGGAAGATTATAAAGCATTACCCGACGGTGGAAAAACAGCAGGATCTTGAGGTGATGTAAGCAGTATGCGTTTGATATGCCCAGACGGTTCCGTCCGGGCATTGAGAAGAACCGTTTGGGCAGTTTTCGGCAAATTTTGCAGAAGAGGGCATAGAATGATTCCATAATAAAACAGAAAGAAGGTTTGGTTATGGAACAGAATGCGTTACTTCAATTGTCGCATATTTCCAAGCGTTATAAGACGCAGCTTGCGTTAAAGGATATCAGCATGACGCTGCGGAAAGGGGAAATTCTGGGCTTTTTGGGACCCTCCGGTGCAGGGAAGACGACGACGATTAAAATTATTACCGGACAGCTTCGGCCAACGAGCGGGGAAGCAAAAATTCTGGGAACCGATTCGTCCAATATGGATGCGTCAATCTATGAAAAAATCGGCGTTGTTTCCGATAACAGCGGTATCTATGAAAAGATGACGGTGTGGCAGAATTTGAGCTGTTTTGCGAAAATCTGGCGTGTTTCCAATGCCAGGATTGAGGAAGTTCTGCGTCAGGTGGGCATGTCGGACTATAAAAAGCAGCCGGCAGGAAAGCTTTCTAAGGGGCAGAAGCAGCGGCTTGTGCTGGCAAGAGCCGTTTTGCATAAGCCGAGAATCCTGTTTTTGGACGAACCGACCAGCGGGCTTGACCCTTCTACGGCGATTGCGATTCATAAGATGCTTTTGGATTTGAGGCAGGAGGGCATGGCTGTGTTTTTGACGACGCACAATATGGAGGAAGCCGAAAAACTCTGTGATCACGTTTCGCTTTTGTATCAGGGCACGATTGTGGAAGACGGTTCTCCGCAGGAAATCTGCCTGAAATACAACAAAAGGAAACGCTACCATCTGCTTTTGAACGGCAGCAGCGAGGAAATCGTTCTGGAACAGACGCCGGAAAATGCGGTAAAGATTTCGGAGTGGATGCAAAAGGATATGATTCAGTGCCTGCATTCCTGTGAGCCTACGCTGGAGAGCGTATTTCTTCAGGTCACGGGAGCGCCGCTTGTTTCTTTATAAATGCAGAAAGGAGTGTTTCATATGGAAAGCGTAACAAAATTAGCCGCCGTTGCGAGAATAAAATGGATCTGCATCAGTCGAAATACGATGATTATGCTGGGCCCCATTCTGACGGTTGCACTGGTATACGGATGTAAGCTGTTATATGGCCAGAAAACAGGCGGAGAGCTGTCGCCTCCGTTGATGGCGATGCTTTTGTGCCTTGGAATTTCAACGAATATCTGCGGAGACGGCTTTGTGATGGTCGGAACGGCGATTGCAGAGGAAAAAGAAAAACACACGCTGCGCGTGCTGATGACGTCTTCGGTGACGGGATGGCAGTATTTTATCGGAAGCATTGCGCTGCCGTTTCTGCTGACGAACGCGGTAAATGTCCTTGTGCTTTTTGTCAGCGGCATTCCGCTTGAGCAGGTGAATCTGCCCGCTTTTCTGCTGGTCGGAGCGGCTGCGTCTTTGATCAGCTGTGTAATCGGAATGATCGTGGGCATCTGTGCCAAAAACCAGATGAACGCCAATTTGATCGCCTACCCGTTTATGATGGTCTTTATGATGATTCCGCTGTTTGGAAATCTGTCGAAGACTCTGCAGCAAATTTCCGGGTTTTTGTTTACCGGCGTGATGGTGGAAATGACAAATTGTTTTGCAAATAATACGCCATATACCATAAAGCCTTTGGATGCGGCGGTTCTGGTTGGAGAACTGGCGGTGAGCATACTGGCGTTTCTGGT
>OFFW01001569.1_pt1 | contig 13729 bp, 14 predicted proteins | sample 1521501 | NCBI WGS metagenome assembly OFFW01 (sample SAMEA3504107, study PRJEB24116) | mouse gut metagenome | biome: mouse gut; feature: mouse-associated habitat; material: faeces | place: Denmark | collected 2011
GGAGGGGGCGGTTCTGGAGCTGGCGGAGCTCCTCCACCAAAACCGCACCCGCCTGGAGCTGGATTTCTTTGATGAATTGTACCATTCCATCGCCTGCAAGGCGGCTGTAAAGGGGAACCGCTTTTCCCAGCGGGAGGAGCAGCAGGAGCTGCTGGACCAGCTGGCGGAAAACCCCCAGGTGCGCAACTGCCCCCACGGGCGGCCGGTGATGATTGCCATGAGCCGGCGGGAGCTGGAAAAGATGTTTGGGCGCATTGTGTAGCGCCGGGACAAAACGAGACGGGAGGCGGGAAGGAATGACAGCAAAACAGCCCCTTCTGGTGGTAACAGGCCCCACCGCCTCCGGCAAGACCGCCCTTTCGATCCGCCTGGCCAAGGCCCTGGACGGGGAGGTGGTCTCCGCCGATTCGATGCAGATGTACCGGGGAATGGACATCGGCACCGCCAAGCCCACCAGGGAGGAAATGGAGGGGGTCCCCCATCATTTAATTGACGCCCTTTTTCCGGGGCAGGATTTTAACGTGTTCCGCTTTCAGCAGATGGCGAAGGAAGCGGCGGCAGGCATCTATGAAAGGGGGCACATCCCGATTGTGGCCGGCGGAACCGGCTTTTACATCCAGGCCCTTTTATATGATATTGATTTTTCCGAGGAAGGAGACAACTCCGGGGTTAGGGCAGCGCTTGAGGAGGAAGCCAGGACTCGCGGCAGCGGCTATCTGCATGAGCGGTTAAAGCTGATTGACCCGGAATCGGCAGCCGCCATTCATCCCAACAATCAAAAGCGCGTTCTGCGCGCGCTGGAGTTTTATCAATTAAACGGCGTCCCCATTTCCCGGCACAATGAAACCGAGCGGCAGAAAGAGTCCGCATACAGGAGCTGCTATTTCGTTTTAAACGACCAACGGGATTTGCTGTACCGGAAAATTAACCGCCGGGTGGACGACATGATGGAGGACGGACTTTTAGACGAGGTGAAAAAATTAAGGGAGATGGGCTGTAAAAGGGACATGCTCTCCATGCAGGGCCTTGGCTACAAGGAACTTTTGGCATATCTGGACGGGGAAGGCACTCTTGACGAAGCGGTGGAAGCGATAAAGCGCAATACCCGCCACTTTGCCAAACGGCAGCTCACCTGGTTCCGCCGGGAAAAAAACGTTATCTGGGTAGACAAGCCTGCTTTTGATTACGACAACGAAAAAATGCTGCGTTTTATGGAAGAAAAAATCCGTCGGCTTTAAGTCCCAAAAAGAAGGGCAAAGGCATTAAGCGGTAAAAATAAATTTTCAGGAGAATCGTACAATGAATCAGAATGTAGAAGGGGAATCTAAAAAGGCTTCCCCGACGGAAAAAATATATCAGGAAATGGGAATCAGTCCGGAGGTTTACGCTTACGGGGAACGGATATGGAACGCTTTGAAAAGCCGCTGGGAGGAAATCGATGCCGTTTCCGAATACAATCAGCTCAAAGTCATAAACGCCATGCAGAAAAACAGGGTCAGCGAAGCCTGTCTTATGGGCACTACTGGTTACGGCTATAACGATTTGGGACGGGAAACCTTAGAACGGGTTTACGCCGATATATTCCATACCGAGGACGCTCTTGTGCGCCCCCAGATTACCTGCGGGACCCACGCCCTTGCCCTTGCCCTGCTCAGCAACTTACGGCCCGGAGACGAACTGTTATCCCCTGTGGGAAAACCCTACGATACACTGGAGGAGGTAATCGGCATCCGCCCTTCAAGGGGCTCCCTTGCGGAATACGGCATTACGTACCGGCAGGTGGATTTGCTTTCAGACGGCGGCTTTGACTATGAAAACATCAAAAAAGCCATAAACGAAAAGACCAGGCTGGTGACTATCCAGCGCTCCAAAGGCTATCAGACAAGGCCGACTTTGTCGGTTCGGCGGATTGGGGAGCTGATTTCTTTTATCAGGGAAATCAAACCGGATGTCGTCTGTATGGTTGACAACTGCTACGGAGAATTTACGGAAGTGCAGGAGCCCTCCGACGTGGGGGCCGATTTGGTGGTTGGTTCCCTGATAAAAAATCCCGGCGGCGGTCTTGCGCCAATCGGCGGTTATCTTGCCGGGAAGAAGGAATGTATCGAAAACGCGGCCTGCAGACTCACCTCGCCGGGCCTTGGCCGTGAGGTAGGGGCGTCCTTACAGGCGCTTGGCCCCTTCTACCAGGGACTATTCCTTGCGCCCTCCGTAACCGCGAACGCGTTGAAATCCGCCGTATTCGCCGCCAACATCTATGAAAATCTGGGCTTTTCGGTGGTGCCGGATAAAAAAGAGTCCCGGCACGATATTATCCAGGCCGTAACCTTCGGCAGGCCGGAGGGGGTAATCGCTTTCTGCGAGGGCATCCAGCAGGCGGCGCCGGTGGACGGCTACGTGACGCCCGAGCCCTGGGACATGCCGGGCTATGACAGTCCGGTGATTATGGCGGCCGGTGCTTTCGTGTCGGGTTCCTCCATTGAGCTTTCCGCCGACGGCCCCATAAAACCGCCCTTTGCGGTATATTTCCAGGGCGGCCTTACCTGGCAGCACGGAAAATTCGGAATTATGAAAACATTACAGAAATTGGTGGAAAAAGGAATTATCCTGAAAGATTTTGACACACGAAACTTATAAAAAAAAAAGTAAAATCAGTATACATAAATTTCCATCTGTGTTAATATAAATATTAATTGTTTATCTTCCATATTCCAAATGAGAGAAGGGATTGGAAAGGAAACAAATGACTAAAAACAACGGAGAAAACGCCGGACTTCCCTATGAAAAATTTTTATCGTTAGGTCCCGGCGCCCTCACGGAGGCGGAACTTCTCGCCATAATTTTACGGACAGGCGTAAAAAACTGTCCGGCGGTGGAACTGGCGCAAAAGGTATTATCTCTTGGAAAGGGAAGGGCTGCCGGCCTTAACAGCCTTCATCACATTTCCCTTTCGGAGCTTATGGAAATTCCCGGAATCGGGGAAGTGAAAGCCGTCAAAATTAAATGTCTGGCGGAGCTTGCGGTAAGGATGGCAAGCGAGAGAGCGGCGAAGACCCTTCGTTTTGATTCGCCGGGCACAGTGGCGGATTTTTATATGGAAAAGCTGCGCCATCAGGAAAAAGAAATCATCCTGTTATTATTGCTGGATAATAAACTGAATTTAATCGAAGAATATATGGTATCCATGGGTACTGCAAGGGCGTCCCTGCTCTCGTCAAGAGAAGTGTTTATCGAGGCTCTTAAATGCAGAGCCTGTTATCTGATGCTCATGCACAATCACCCCAGCGGCGACCCGCACCCGAGCAGTCAGGATATCGCAGTCACGCGAAAGATAAAAGAGGCCGGAGAGCTTATGGACATCCCCCTGATAGACCACATAATTTTAGGGGATAATTGTTACATGAGCCTGAAGGAAGAAGATTTATTATAGAAAGAGGGGTACTTGCTTTGTCTAACAACGCATTTGGTATTGATTTAGGTACGAACAACATTAAAATTTACAATCGTTCAGGTGATTCTATTTTAGTGGAAAAAAACATGATTGCCATTGAAAACAAGGACACCTTATTCGCCTATGGGGATTCCGCTTTTGAAATGTATGAAAAAGCGCCGGGAAATATCCACATTTCTTATCCGCTCTCTAACGGCGTTATCGCAGACATCAGGAATATGGAGCTGCTTGTCCGGTACTTTATCAATAATTTAAACAGAAGCAACATCAAGGCGGCCGATTATTACGTCGCCGTTCCCACCGACGTCACAGGGGTTGAAAAGAGAGCGTTCTACGACCTTGTCCGGGACGCGGGTGTAAAGGCGAGAAGGGTTATGATGGTGGAAAAAGCCGTGGCGGACGGTCTGGGGCTTGATATTGACGTTAAAAACTCCCAGGGCGTTTTGATTGTCAACGTGGGATTTGACACCACCGAAATCTCCATTCTCTCCCTTGGCGGCATTGTGCTGAGCCGCCTGATTAAAATCGGGGGACGGAAATTCGACGAAGCCATCCGCGCCGCGGTAAGGCGGGAGTTTTCCCTGATTATCGGCGGGAAAACCGCTGAAAATGTAAAAATATCCTTACGGGATTTGGCGAAAGAGGGCAAAAACGCGGTGGTTTACGGAAGGGATATCGTTACAGGGCTTCCCGTCGAGCGGGAGCTTCCCACGCAGATGATTGACGAATCCCTGATAGAACATTTCTACACCATTATTGACAATATCAAAGTGATACTGGAGCGGACGCCGCCTGAACTTGCGGCCGACATTTACCGCCACGGCCTTTATCTGACGGGCGGCGCTTCCACGGTCAACCATCTGGCCGAACTGATACAGGCAGGAACGGGGCTTAAGGTGAATGTGTCTGAAAATCCCATCACCAGCGTTGCCCTCGGGCTGTCAAAGATAATCAAGGACGACAATTACAAATCGGTTGCCTACGCGATTGAAGGAATGAATAAATGAGTCCAGTAGTAAAGAAAAAAGGAGAGAAGTTTACATTACCCGGTAAATATCTCCTTTTTATTTTAACATTGTTATGTACGGGTCTGATTGTGATTACTTTCAACACAAATTTTTTAAGCGAGCCTGTAAGCGCTATAGGAGGCGTGATAATCGTACCGCTGCAGGAGAGTCTGAGCAAAGCCGGAAGCTGGCTTAAGGGCCGTTCGGAAGAACTGGTGCAGATTCGCAGCCTTCTTGACGAAAACGCCCGGCTGCAGGCCGAGATTGACGAACTTACCATAGAAAATATCAAACTGCAGCAGAACAGATACGAGCTTACCAATTTAAGAGAGCTCTATGAGCTGGATTCCCAGTATGACGAGTATCCCAAGGTGGGAGCGCGCATCATTGCAAAGGATTCGGGCAACTGGTTTAATACCTTTACCATCAACAAGGGCTCCGACGACGGGCTGCAGATTGATATGAACGTCATGGCCGGAAGCGGCCTTGTGGGGCGCATTGTGGATGTGGGACCTACCTGGTCCAAGGTAATGGCCATCATCGACGACAATTCCAATACCAGCGGAATGGTGCTTTCCACCTCTGACAGACTGATTGTCTACGGCGATTTGGAGCTGTATTCAGAAGGGATGATTCGTTTTGAAAAACTGATTGACAACGCGGACAGAGTGGCGGAAGGCGATAAAATCGTCACTTCAAATATCAGCGACAAATATCTTCCGGGTATTTTAATCGGTTACATTTCAAGCCTTGACGTGGATTCCAACAATCTTACCAAATCCGGCCTGATTACGCCGGCCGTTGATTTTGAGCATCTGGAAGAAGTGCTGGTTGTCACAAAGCTGAAACAGACGGTGGGAGAAAACAAGTGAAACGATTTATTGTATCCGCAATATTGATAATCATATGCTTTTTACTGCAGACGACCGTTTTTAAAGGGCTGGCTTTCGGCGGTATTGTTCCTAATCTTCTGGTTATCATTACCTCGGCTTTCGGATTTATGCGGGGAGAAAAGACCGGACTGGTTATCGGATTTTTCTGCGGCCTGCTGGCGGATATCTTTTTTGGAAATGTGCTGGGGCTCAACGCCATGATATATATGTACATAGGCTACGCGAACGGAAAGTTTCATCAGATATTTTTCCCCGACGATATCAAGCTGCCCCTTTTTCTGATTCTTGCAAGTGATTTGGCTTATGGCTTTTTGTATTATGTCACCCTGTTTTTGATGCGGGCGCGGTTTCAGCTTGGCTTTTATTTCCTCCATATTATTCTTCCGGAGGCCGTCTATACCATAATGATAACTTTACTTTTATATCCTCTTGTCTTAAAAATCAATAAAATGCTTGAGGAATCGGAAAGAAGGAGTGAAAGGAAGTTTGTTTGAGCAATTAAAAGAAAATTTTATAAATATGATAACTTCCAGAATCTTTGTCGTTATTATTGTGCTGACTTGTTTCGGAGCCGTTCTTATCAACAGAATTTTCAACCTCCAGATTGTGAACGGCGAGAAATACCTCAATTACTTTCAGACAAGGATTTTGCGCGAAAAGACTATCAAGGGAAGCCGGGGCTGTATCTATGACAGAAACGGAAATCTTCTCGCCTACAACGAACTGGCCCATTCCGTCACCATTGAAGACGTATACGAAAGCGGAAAACTCAAAAGTTTAAATTTAAACAAGACCATTTACCGGCTTATCCAGATGATTGAATCAAACGGCGATTCCATCGTAAGCAATTTTAAAATTATACTGGACAAGAACCACCGCTATGTATTTACCGTTGAGGGTACGGCTCTTGAGCGGTTTCTGGCCGACGTCTACGGACATACTACCATCGATAAGCTGGAAGAAAAGGAACGCACCGCCACCGCCGAGGAGGTGGTGGATTATCTGTGCAGTTGGGAGCGCTTCAGAATCGGCGATTACACCGAGGATGACGATAAGGATTCCTTTGTCCCCGGAAACGGCTACACGAAGGACGAGGTCCTCAAAATTCTGAATATCCGATACGATATGAACAACAACAGTTTTCAGAAATATATCGCTACCACAGTGGCCACGGATGTCAGCGAGGAAACGGTTGCCGTGGTGATGGAAAACAGCATGGAGCTTGAGGGGGTCTCCATCGAGGAGGACACCATCCGCAGATATGTGGACAGTATTTATTTCTCACACATTTTGGGCTATACCGGCAAAATTTCCCAGGAAGAGCTGGCTTCCCTGACGGAATCAGGCAGCGACAAGGATTACGATTCAGGCGATACGGTGGGCAAACTGGGGATTGAAAAATCCATGGAAAGCTATCTTCAGGGAATCAAGGGCAAGGAGACCATTGTGGTAAACCACGTGGGAAAAGTGACGGAGAAAATTGATTATGTGGAGCCCGTTGCAGGCAACAATATTTACCTTACCATTGACAAGGATTTACAGATAGCCGTATATAAAATCCTGGAAGAAAAGCTGGCAAGTATATTATATACCAACATTATAAACGCCAGGGAGAATACGGCCACCACTGCCAGTAAAATCAAGATTCCCATTTACGACGTTTATTTTGCCCTGATAAACAATAACGTAATCGACACGGATCATTTTTCGCAGCCGGATGCAAATTCCGTTGAAAAAGAGGTTTACCAATTATATTTGGACAGAAAGTCCCATGTTTTCGGCACCCTGCGTTCGGAATTTACGGAAACGCTCACCGCCTATGAAAATCTGGATTTGGAGTATCAGGTTTATCAAAGCTTTATTGCCGAAATGCTCTATGAAAACGGCATTATTGACAGAAGCAGGGTGGATACCACGGACGAGACCTATATCGCGTGGACCAAAAACGAGGTTATCAGTTTAAACGAGTATTTGAATTACTGTATTGCCTCAAACTGGATTGACGTGGCGAAGCTGAATCTGACAAGCCAGTATTCCGATTCCGAAAAGATTTTTGCCCGCATTGTGGATTATATCTTTGAGGAGCTTGACGACAATCTGGATTTTACCAAAAGCATTTACCGCTTTATGATTAAAAAAGATGTGGTTTCCGGCACGCAGATTTGCAATATCCTGATGGAGCAGAATCTGGTTTCCGTTCCCGAAGACGAACAGGCGTTGTTTGCAAGAGGGGGAGAGTCTGCCTATACTTTTATGATGAACCGTGTAAAAAATATGGATATTACGCCGGCCCAGCTTGCCCTTGACCCTTATTCCGCTTCCGCGGTGGTGACGGATGTAAAGACCGGCGATGTTCTGGCCCTTGTGACCTATCCCGGATATGACAACAACCTGATGGCAAACGGGGTAAACGCGGAATACTATTCACGGCTTCTTGGCGATTTGTCAAGACCCCTTATCAACTATGCCACTACCCATATGACGGCTCCCGGTTCCACCTTTAAGATGGTATCGGCAACCGCCGGATTTCTGGAGGACGATATTACGCCTTATACCACTTATACCTGTGAAGGCATATTTGATAAAATCGAGCCGCCCCCTACCTGCTGGATTAATCCGGGACGCCATGGAACGTTAAACGTAACCGGCGCAATCAAAAATTCCTGCAACGTGTTTTTCTACGAGCTGGGTTACCGTCTGGGAATGGTGGGAGATACCTATTCCCCGGACGCCGGACTGAAAAAACTGGAAACCTATGCGGATATGTACGGACTCACAGAAACCTCGGGTATTGAAATAGAAGAATCCACTCCCCAGATATCCGATATCGACGCCGCCCGTTCCGCAATCGGACAGGGCAGCAACAGCTTTTCCACGGTGGGACTGGCAAGATACCTCACCGCGGTTGCAAACAGCGGCACATGTTACAATCTGACACTGATAGATAAAATAACAGACCACCGCAACGCGCTTTTGGAGGAGAGAAGAGCGGAGGTGCGCAACGTCATTGAAATGGAAGATGCCGAGTGGGATGCCATCCATCTTGGAATGCGTCAGGTAATTGAAAACCGGGCTGATTATCAGGACCTTACCATAAGCGCCGCCGGAAAAACCGGTACTGCCGAGGAAAACTTAAACCGTGCGAACCATGCGCTGTTTGTCTGCTACGCGCCTTATGAGGAGCCTGAAATCGCCATATCCACCCGAATCGCCTTCGGCTATACTTCCAGCTACGCAGCAAAGACGACGAAGGATATTATCAATTATTATTTCGGGCTGAAAGACCAGGATGCCATCATTACGGGCAACGCTCAGGTTCTGTCCGGAAGCACCGCAAGAACGGATTAACAGCCGTAAGATGCGCGATTAAAACAGCGCAGAAAACGCATAAAGTCTTTGGGCTTTGGAAAGGAGCAGGGTTATAAATATGAAAAATTCAGTCATCATCAAAAGTTTTCCAAGCGGTATTGTGCTGCACCTGGATGATGAAATTCCTTTTGACGTCCTGCTGGCGGACATTGCCGATAAATTCAGGGAATCCAGCGGATTTTTCAAGGATGCGAAAATGGCCCTTTCCATCAAAGGGCGGGAATTGTCCGAGACGGAAGAAAAGCGGATAGTGGCCGTTATCTCCGAAAATTCCAGGTTAAACATTGTCTGTCTGGTGGGAATGGAAGAGGATTCAACCGATGTCACCTTTGTAAAGGCCATCCGTCAGAGCGGGCAGATGCTGGAAGCGGCCAAAGATAACGAGGGGCAGTTTTACCGGGGTACCCTGAAAAACGGACAGGTTCTGGAGACGGAATCCAGCATCGTACTGCTTGGGGACGTCTATCCCGGCTCCGCCATCATTTCCGCGAGGGATATTATCGTGCTGGGCGGTTTATACGGAAAAGCCCATGCCGGCGGAAACGGAGGGGCGGGACATTATATTGCAGCGCTTGAAATGTCACCTGAAAGATTAAAAATAGGTGATTTCAAATATAAATCCAAAGACAAAAAAACAAAATGGCCCATAAAGCCGAAAGTACAGCCGAAAATTGCATACTTAAAGGACGAGACAGTAGTAATTGATTCTCTCACAAAAGATATACTGAGTGAATTGCCTGTATAGCAGATTTTTCCTCAGGGGACGATAATTCATTGACAGCAGCCGTTAAAACGGCAAATGGAGGTATGTTATATGAGCGAAGTAATTGTCGTCACGTCAGGGAAAGGCGGTGTGGGTAAGACCACCACATCCGCAAACATAGGAACAGGTCTTGCGGCGATGGGAAAGAGAGTGGTTCTCATCGACACGGACATCGGTCTTCGGAATCTGGACGTCGTCATGGGACTGGAAAACAGAATCGTTTACAATCTTGTGGACGTGGTGGAGGGAAAATGCCGGATAAAACAGGCGTTAATCAAGGACAAGCGCCATTCAACCCTTTATCTTATGCCATCCGCCCAGACAAAGGATAAATCGGCGGTAAATCCCGAACAGATGATTAAAATGATTGAGCAGTTAAGAAGCCAGTTCGATTACGTTATTCTGGATTGTCCGGCGGGAATCGAGCAGGGCTTTAAAAACGCCATTGCCGGCGCGGACAGAGCGCTGGTGGTTACCACCCCGGAAGTCTCCGCTATAAGGGACGCCGACCGTATCATCGGTCTTTTGGAAGCCGGGGGATTTTCCAAAATTGATTTGATTATCAACAGACTGCGGTACGATATGGTGAAGAGAGGCGATATGATGAGCGCTTCCGACGTAATCGATATTCTCGCCATCAGCCTTATCGGCATCGTTCCCGACGATGAAAACGTGGTCATTGCTACCAATCAGGGCGAACCCCTTGTGGGAAACGGCACGCTGGCCGGAAAGGCATATCAGAATATATGCTACCGGGTGACAGGAAAGGAAATTCCTTTTTTGGATTTTGAAAGGGGTGTTTCTTTCTGGACCAGAGTGTCAGGCATTTTTCATAAAAATTAGGGGGTGGGCCGTATGGGAATCAAAAACTTTTTCATTCGAAGGAAATCGCGGGAAATTGCAAAAGACCGTTTAAAGATACTGCTTATTTCCGACCGGGTAAACTGCTCGCCGGAAATGATGGAAATGATTAAAACGGATATCGCCAAGGTCATTTCAAAATACATGAAAATCGATACACAGAGTATGGAAATACAAATCGCAAAGACAGACAGTAAGGGAAGGGAAAAAACGCCTACTCTGTATGCGAATATTCCGATACTGGATTTACATAAGAATGTCAACTGACAGTTTATGATGTCAGTTGACCGTTAAATTAAGAAGGTAAGTAAAATGCTCAGACAGTATAAAATACGTCACTTTGACTTTAAACTCATGCTGATGGTGGTTTCTTTGGCCGTCATCGGGATTTTTGCCGTAGGCAGCGTGGATGAGGGCCTTCAGAGCAAGCAGATTGCGGGACTGGCTTTCGGCATATTTCTTATGCTGGTGATTTCCCTGTTTGATTATTCCGTACTGCTGCACCTCTATTGGCTGATGTACGTGTTTAATCTTGTGCTGCTTACGCTGGTTATTTTGATGGGTTATTCGGCAAACAATGCGCAGAGATGGCTGGTACTGGCCGGTATCCGGTTCCAGCCGTCCGAGCTTGCCAAAATACTTCTTATTCTGTTCTTTGCACAGTTTATCTGCAGGCATAAGGAAAAACTGAATACTTTTAAATATATTATGCTCTGCGTGATTTTATTCGCCCTGCCGGCCGGATTAATTTATGCCCAGCCCGATTTGTCAACCACGATTATGATTTGCCTGATTTTCTGCGTGATTATGTTCACCGGGGGACTGAGCTGGAAGGTAATAATAGGGATACTGGCCGTGGCGATTCCGTCTTTTCTGATTTTCATGTATCTGGTGCTTCAGCCGGACCAGAAAATTATCAGCGAAGAGCATATGTATCAGTTAAACAGGGTGATTTCCTTTTTAAATAAGGAAGAATTCGCCAATTCCATTGGCTATCAGCAGGAGTATTCCGTTATGGCCATCGGTTCCGGCCAGCTTACCGGGAAGGGATACAAAAACAACCAGATCAGTTCTGTAAAAAACGCCAATTTTATCGCTGAGCAGGAGACAGACTTTATTTTTGCAGTAATCGGGGAGGAGTTCGGTTTTGTTGGGGCCTGTGCGGTGATCGTCCTGGTGTCTTTGATCAGTATTGAATGTATGTTTATTGCCAGGCGTGCCAGGGACATTGCAGGGACCATTATCGCCGCTGGCACGGGGGCAATGATTGGTTTCCAGGCGTTTATCAATATCGGCGTGGTGACTTACCTGCTCCCTAATACAGGCCTTCCCCTTCCCTTTGTGAGCTATGGGCTGACTTCCCTTGTAAGCTCTTTTATTGGGATTGGATTTGTTTTAAATGTGGGGTTACAATGCCGTACAAAATGATGTATAATAATTCCAGCATAATGTAAGGGTATCATAATGTATTTGTCAGGAGGGTGAAAAATGAATATTGCATTGATCGCACATGATGCGAAAAAGAAATTGATGCAGAATTTTTGTATTGCTTATCGGGGGATTCTCAACAAGAATGATTTATTTGCGACAGGTACTACCGGAAGGCTTGTCGAGGAAGTTACTAATTTGAATATATACAAATTTTTACCGGGACATCTTGGCGGCGAACAGCAGATTGGCGCGCAGATTGAGCACAACGAAATCGATTTGGTTATTTTCCTGCGCGACCCCTTAACCCCCAAATCCCATGAGCCGGATGTCAACAACGTAGTAAAACTTTGCGATATGCACAATATTCCGCTTGCTACCAATCTTGCCACGGCGGAATTATTAATCAAGTCATTAGACAGAGGAGATTTAGAGTGGCGTGAAATGTTCAAGTAAAATGAAAAAACTTTCCATGACCATAAAATATCTGCTGACGGCGCTGCTTGTTTCCCAGCTCCTTACAGGATGCGGGCAGGCGCAGTTCGCCATGCCGTATGCCGCCGGTTCCGCGGTGAGCAGTTTCAGGATAGTCAATCTGGAAGAAGATACCCAGACGGCCGTCCCTTTTGCGGATAACCTGTGCGTGGCGGGGGGCGATATCGGTTCCGAAAATGTGGATATGTCAGGCGCTTCCGCTGCAGGACTGTTTGACTTAAACAGGAAACAGACGCTTTATGCCAAAAACATACATGAAAAACTGTATCCGGCCAGCCTTACCAAGATTATGACAGCTCTTATTGCATTAGAGGAAGGCTCCACCGACATGATGCTGACCGCTTCGGCCAATGTCAGGAATCTGGAATCGGGAGCCCAGGTCTGCGGGATTAAAGAGGGCGACCAGATGACGCTTGACCAGGCGCTGCATCTTCTGCTGATTAACTCCGCCAATGACGCTGGTGTTATGATTGCCGAGGGAATCGCCGGTTCTTCCGAGGCTTTTGCGGATTTGATGAACGAAAAGGCCCGTTTGTTAGGAGCCACCAATACCCATTTTGTGAATCCCCACGGCCTTACCGACGAAGAGCATTACACCACGGTTTATGATATGTATCTGATAATGAACGCCGCAATCGACTATGCGCTTTTTAACGAAATTATCCAGATGGATTCCTACACGACCGTCTATACGGACGGCGGGGGGACCTCAAAGGAGATTACGGTGAACAACACCAATTACTATATCAGGGGAGAGGCGCAGGCGCCCAGCGGCATTACGGTATTAGGCGGCAAAACCGGCTCCACAAGCGCGGCAGGTTCCTGTCTTATTCTGTTGTCCAGAGATTCTTCGGGGAATCCGTACATTTCCGTGATTCTTCATGCCGACAGCAGAGACGTGCTCTATCCGCAGATGACAGATTTGTTGGAGGAAATAAACAATTAGCAGTTGTTTTTTACCAAATTATCACTTATAATTAAAGTAGGCGTTGTCAAATTTACATAAGCCAATATACTTCAGGAGGGATTACCAATGGTTCAATTAATAGTTGGAAAAAAGGGAAAAGGCAAAACAAAACATTTATTAGATAAGGTGAATGCTGAGGTACAGAATGTATCCGGAAATATTGTATATCTGGATAAAAGCACGAAGCACATGTATGAACTTAATAACAAAATCAGACTGATTGACGTACCCTCATATAAGATTATGAATTCTGAACAGTTTGTCGGATTTATCAGCGGAATAATATCACAGGACCATGATTTGGAACAGATGTATTTTGACAGCTTTTTAAAGATTGCATGTCTTGAGGAAAACAACGATGTTGAACCAATCATCAAAGAACTTGAAGTGCTCAGCGAGGCGTTCAAGGTGACCTTTGTTCTGAGTGTTTCACTGGATGAAGATGAACTTCCCGCTTCCGTTAAGGATAAAATTATTGTTTCTTTATAAATTAAT
>OFFW01001577.1_pt1 | contig 13682 bp, 10 predicted proteins | sample 1521501 | NCBI WGS metagenome assembly OFFW01 (sample SAMEA3504107, study PRJEB24116) | mouse gut metagenome | biome: mouse gut; feature: mouse-associated habitat; material: faeces | place: Denmark | collected 2011
CTCCGCCGGAAATTCCACAACCGCGACCTCCGGCAGATGAATCCGCATCGCAGCCCGCTCCGCCTCATTGTCATCCACAAACACAAACGCGTCCAGCCCGAGATTCAGCTCCTCCGCCATTTTCCGGACATTTTCGTGCTTGGGCTCCCAGTTCGCGCAGATCACTGCAAAATCTTCCTCCCGCAGCACCATATGAGGACTCTCCCGAAAAATTTTTGTCACATCCTCCGGATTATTTTTAGATGCGATCGCGAGAAGCACTCCCTGCCGCTGCATCCTGCGGATCTCCCGCTGGGTATCCTGATAGACGGCGCCCTCATGGTCGCCCCCCAGCACAATTCCTTCCGGGCCGTCCTCCCCGGCAACCCCTCCCCAGAGCGTATTGTCGAGATCCAGAACCAGTACTTTTCTGCGGACGCAGCACAGCTTTCCCAGAACCCTCCTGATCTCGTCCGCCAGCACATGCAGCGCTCTCATATCGTATGGAACTGATCCCAGATACCAGAACCGGCTGGAATAAAAGGCCTTTCTCCCATGCTCCTCAATCAGGCTGCGCAGCTCAAAACGGTGAAGATTCGGATACCGCCCGGAAAGCTGCGAGAGCGCCCCGTCCCAGTAAGCGGCGGCGGCCAGCGTCCCGTCCGCACTGTCTTTTCCCCGGATGCACTCGGGCCTTACGTCAATCGTGGACACAAGAAGAAAACTGTCCGGATAATTTTCTGCCAGCTTTGCGGCATATTCCTTTGTCCGGTCAAGTTCCGCCCTCCAGTCCCCTTCCTCTGTACACTGTTTTAACAGCTCGTTTCCCTCGAGCAGAAGGAGCAGACATTCCGGCGCAAAATCCGCCAGCCCCTGCTCCCTGCGGAGAGCAAGGGCCGCCCACTCTCCGTAACCGGAAGTCCGGTATACCTCGTGCTCTTTTTTCAGCAGCCCGTCCAGCATATCCAGATTCACATTCGACAGAATTGAAATCCGCATACCCGCTAACCTCCGTTTTCACTTTTTTATTTTATTATTTTACATATGCGTAAAAAGCCTCCGGCGTCGTGAGCTTCGAAATCTCATCCATCGGAATCATCACGCCGTATTTCGCCTCCACCTCGCCGACGAGACGCAGCTGCATCAGGGAATCCCAGGTCTCCACTTCCTCCTGCGTCGTCCCGGCCTTCAGGGCACCCTCATCCATCTCAAGAATTTCCGCCATAAACTTTAAAAACTCTTCCATATCTCTTCCTCTCTCTTTTCCGCTGCCTTATGCGCCTGAATACCGGGTTTTCGTCCCCAGCAGTATCCTTATATACGGGGTAACCGAACGCACAATCGCCGTGCCCAGCCCGAAATTCTTGTGCAGAAAGTGAAACCAGTCCGCGAAGGGAAGGCCCTTTCTGCTCTCCTTTAACCTCAGCCGCTCCAGCCGCGGCAGCGTCTCATCCTGCCAGGTCTTCTGCAGCGTATTATCATTGCACTCGCCCGCAAATTCAGAAAATACCCGGATTTCATATCCTTTCCGGCTGATCTGCAGGCCATAATCAAAGTCCCCGATGCTGTGCCGGTAAAACGGATCTATACCGACCTGCATAAAAATGTCATGCGGAATAACCGCACAGTTTGCGTTAAATGTATCAAAGACGACATCCGCGGCCTCCGGCCCCATTTTTTTGTACTTAATCCCTCTTGTGTACCGGATACCGCCATAACTCAGCAGGCCCTGCTCACCGCAGATCGCGCCGACCAGAACTGTATCCCGCTTCAGCTGCGGCAGCATTTTATCAAAAATTCCGGCAAAAAATCTGGTATCATCATTCAGCAGCATATAATATTCATAATCCGGATGATGCTTTTTGGCATGTTCGATCGCCATGTGCATGCCGCCGTTCCAGAACAGGTTTCCGTCGCCCTTCACCAGATCAACCCTGTACGGCAGCGCCTTTAACATCTCCCCGGTACCGTCCGTGCTCCCGTCATCCACCACAACATAGTCAAACTGTACCCGCTCATTCTGCGCAAGCGTCCTCAGGCACCGCTCCGTCAGCGCCTTTCTGTTGTGACAGGTAAAAATGGCCAGAATTCTGCTGATATGTGCATTTTTCATCTGGTGGGTATTGTCATTTTCCATTTCTGTCCGGTTCTCCATGTTCTCCTCATTTCTGCGCCATTTTCTGTATCCCTACTTTATTTCCACGCTGCTTTCTGTACATAAAGGCACGTTTCTTTCATCCCCCAGGATGTCCGGATAGAGCAGAATGCCGCACAGCAGAATAAAAAGGTTCATAAATCCGTTCATGACATACTGCTCTAAAACCCCGTACAGCGCCATTCCGGTAATCATCACAAGCTCCCTGTAATGTCCGCGCCGCCACAGGTAAAACAGACTCGCACAGACTCCCGCAAAAAACAGCGCCGCCACGATCACACCGCAATAGAGAAGCACAAACATATAGGCGTTGTCGATCAGCCCGTAATAATTGGCATAAAACAGTTCCTGTGTCCTTGGAAACAGGGAAAGTCCCACCTGCCGGTAAAAACCGTTCATAATATAGATTCTTCCCGACACAAGATGGCTCATCAGCTTCATAAACGGATTCCCCGCATCGTAGAGCACCATCATCACAAAGCTGAACAATGCCCCGACCGGAACGGAGAGCACCAGCAGAAACTTTATCTTTCTGCTTTTCACCAGTTTTTCCAGAATTATCAGCGCCCAGCAGAAGAAAAAAACCGCTATTCCCGTTCGGCAGAACGTCCATTTGTAAAAAAGCAGCGCCACCGCCGATGTTCCGAAAAACCACCATTTATTCAGCTTCTCATAGTTACAGTAAAGCAGCAGCTCCAGCGTCAGAAATACTGCCAGAAATGCCGTATTCGGCTCGCTCATCGCAAAACTGTACACCGGAATCTCAACATATCTGGTATCCGGCGTCGTCTTAAATCCCATATCGTACACGCCGAAATAAGAACCGGCCACAAGCAGCGTCATGCTGAATGCCCGGATATAAAGCGCAAACCGCGCCAGCACCCGGAAGCTGGTGTTTTTCATACCGGAGATCGTCAGAAACAGCAGAAGCCATGTATTTGATTTGGTAATCACCGAGAGAACAAGTCCCAGTCCCAGCAGGATGGCAACCCAGATGACCTCGCGCAGGGTATATCTGGTTGTCGCAAGCTTGACAGCCAGAAACGCCATACCAAACACGAAAAAATATTTATAAATATTATCGCCGTGGTCGTACGAAAAAGCCTTCATCAGGATATTTATCGCAAAAAAGCCGTAAAACGCCACGATGCCGGCCTGTTCCCAGTCCACCGTACTACAGTACGCTTTTATCCTATTCATACACCAGAATCCCATCAATCTTAATCCGGTTCACATCCGCTTCATTTTTTACGCGGTAGAGCATCTCATTTTTCACGCGCTTTCTCCCGCACACAAAGAAATTTCTGTCGCACATCCGGGCTGCCACATAGGCATCCGCACACGAAAGAACATCCGGGCTGCCGATCACGATGCGCTCATATTCCCTGCTTTTCTCCTCCACATAGGCAGGAAAACGGCTGTTTCCCACAAGATCAAGCCCTTTTTCGGCCTCCACGGTCCGGCAGACCACATCCAGATACTGGCTGAGCGCCAGCGGCGCCGGCTCCTGCTCCCCGCCCAGAATATACCCGCTGAGGGAGTGCTCCGCCTCTGTCTGTTCCCCGTCCCCGGCCAGATTGATAAACAGCGTCTTCTTCTGCTCGTTCGCATAGCTCATGGCCACTTTAAGCGCCACATCCCCGCGCGGACTCAGCAGGGAAATGCAGTTGACGCGCCTGCACTGCGCCGTCTCCGTTCCGTCCGCGGAGTCCCCGAGAGACAGCGTGACTTTCCGGAACGTCTCGGCATTATCGTTTCCATCCTTTAATGTATCAATCACGGGAGCATCCATACACTGGCGGATCTCCTCCGCATTTTTAGGCTTTTTATAGAGAAGCATCCAGCAGGTGTAGAGGACAATCTCCACGATAATTCCGAGAAGGAACCCTGCCGTCGCCGCTTTTAAGACACCCTGGCGGAACTCATCCGCCGTGATAAAATACGACTCAGTCTTCTGGACAATATTGGTCGCATGCGGCCGGTCCAGGATCGTGATACACTCACGGCCGATAATCTCCTGCGACACCTCGTCCAGGGCCTCAATAATCCCGCTCACAAAATCAACTGCCGCCTTTTCATCGGTAATGGCAAAATCCCCGAAGCCAGCCGGAAAATTGACAAAAACAGATATGACATCCGAAACCTCACTCTGCGTCACCTCAAACAGCGAGTCATACCCCTCATACTCCAGCGCATACCCCGTATTCCTGATCAGCTTCTCGTATGTCCGGCTGCTTGCGGCCATCTTCATGAGAGTATTCGCGCGCTCCACCGCCGTCTCATCACTGTAGAGCCTTACATACAGCGACGCCGTCGCCTGCTGTGTGCTGTCATAAACCTCTTTTTCCACAAACTGGTAATTCGCCCTGAACTTGTACCCGCCGAGGAGCGCGGCACACGCGAGCGCGCAGAGGATGGCAAGCCACCACATCCGAAGATTGTACCGGATAATCTCCGGCACATTATATTCTTTATCCAGCCTGTACTCCCTGTCCGTCATCTTTTCTTTCTCCATCCGTCTCTCCCATGTCCTCCCTCTGACTTTTCCGGCAGAAGATATAATAATTTTCCGTGTCAGCCACGCGCTCAAATCCTATCGTCTCCAGCGCCTGATTCTGCACCTGATATTTATTCAGCACAATCGTGTCCACTCCAAGGCCCATCGCCTCCACGCCCAGTTCATAGAGCTCCTCGTATGGAAAATCCTTATCCGCATATTTGCGCATCTTTTTCCAGAACTTTTTTGACTCTTTTCCGACTCCGCCTCTCCCGAAAAGCAGGCGCATACTTCCGTCGTACTGGCGCAGATAAGTGCTGACATAACCCGTCGCCAGCACATACGCCTCCGCCCCGCCGTGCTCCTGCCGGATGATATCCGCAATCTCAGGCATCTCTTCTGGTATTTTATAGGGATTCGCGGCTTCTGTAAAGTACCTGTCGCAAAAAACAGTTCCCCCTGCCGAAAAAATCAGTACAGCCGCCAGCACGGCCACCACTGCTTTCCGGAAAAAAGCCCCGTTCTCCATCAGCCGGACCCCCGCATACCCGATCCCCGCGGCGAACGGAAACACCCAGAAGATTCTGGCGTACCGGTCCGTCACCGTGTAGGAACAGATAATCCCCACAACAACGGGATTAAAAAAAACGAGCAGCACTATCGCGCAGACACCCAGAAGCTCCACAACCTCCCTTGTCCTGAATTTTATCAGAAGAACTGCCACAACCAGCACCATCAGCAGCGGAAATCTCCAGTCTCCGAAATGAGACCGCCCGATCTCAGCCATCTGTTCCAGGCCTGTCCACACCATCTGTTCCCGAACCTCCTCTCCTGTATCTCCGGATTCTGCCGCACACCGCGCAATACCGCGCACGTCCGCCGGACGCCCCGGCCCGGTATGCCGTCCGGATCTATAACGGCCATACCAGATACAGCTCGCACACTCCCAGCAGCACAAACGGGAGCGCACAGGCTGCCAGCATAAACACCGGCTTCCACTTCCGCCGCCAGATCAGATACTGAAGACCAAACGCGCCAAAGATCACCGGCCCCAGAAACAGAATGCTCGACGCGGCCAGACAGGAAGCCCAGGCGGCCGCAGCCAGCGCGAACCACAGAAAGCGGTTATCCGGCTCTCTCCTCAGGGCGATCCACAGATACCAGAACATCGGGAGAAAAACAGCCCCCAGCCACGACTTCCCCTGCCAGCCCCTGATGAACAAAAACACAAATCCGGAGGCCGGTGAATATCCGCCCAGAAAGCTCACCAGAAGCACAAAAGCCATAAATTCCAGCCGCCGGGAAAACTTCCGGAACAAAATCTTCGCCAGAAGATAGTATACCACATAACACCATGCAATATAAACCGCAGGCAGCACGGAACGCATCAGAACCGCCGGATGCAGCCCTGTGATTTTCGCCCACATAGCCCAGAAAACGGGCTGAGGCGAGAGCACGTAATTGGCCATGCGGCTTAAGGGCACCGCAGCCCCCGTATACGGGTGAAATGCGGAAATGGTATTGGTATAATAAGAGGTCACCGCCATTCCGACATAGTACGCGTCATCGTCATCATAGTGGGCATGCGTACAGACATAAACAATCTGAAACAGAACCGCCGCTGCCACCAAAAGCAGCAGGATCACCTCATAAACCCGTCCGCGTCCCTCCGCCGGCAGCCCCCGCTCTTCTCTCTGCCGCTCCTGCCTCAGCGCACCTTTCTGCCTTCTGTCGCGCAGCATTCTGACTGCGCGGACTGCGCCTGCCGCAATGATAACAAAAAGCACGAATCCCCAGGCCGCGCTGACTTTCTTTAACGACAGCCCGAGGAACGTGCCCGGCAGTACCAGAATCTCAAAAACAGCGTGCATGACGAGCATGCCGGTATTCCAGTTCTCCAGAATACCGGTCGCCGCCCTGCCGCTGCGTTTTACAGGAACACATACTCCCGTCAGATACGGACAGATTATCATAAGCGCGATAAACAATACAGTATTTGCCGCAAACATCGTATGTCTCCCCCGTCATTTCGTATATTATCCGCAGAAAACTATTTTTTCTTCTTCCACTGGGCGTAAAGTGTGACCGTCCCGTTATTCTTTGTGGTCAGGTTTTTTACACTCTCCTTATTCTTATAAGTCTTTCCGCCCCCGTTCTTCTTCGTGCTCCAGCCTGCAAACGTATAACCGGTCCGCCTGTACTGATTGGCCGGCAGGCTGAAACTCTTCCCGTATGTACGGGCATCAAGCGCCTTCATCGTTCCGCCTGTACTGCCGTTTCCGTCGAACCGGACTTTGTACTTATTCGGAATCCACTTTGCATAAAGAGTTTTATTGCCGGAACTGCCCTTTTTTATCTGTGTGATTTTGGCCGTGCACTTCTTATTTGTGTACCAGCCTCCAAACCGGTAGCCGGCCCTGGTCGGCGCCTTAAACGTAATTGTTTTCGTCGTATGGGTATACGTGGCAGGATTCTTACTATTGTTTTTCCCGCCGTTCAGATTATAAGTAATCTTATATTTTGTCTTTTCCCACTGCGCGTAAAGCGTCAGGGTTTTTTTAGTACCTGATGGAAACGACGCGACAGCCTGCCTGTTTTTGTAGGTCGTTCCCTTCCCATTCTTTTTCGTATTCCAGCCGGTAAAGGTATAATACTTTCGCTTGAACTTATTCGCCGGCAGTTTCTGACCGCTTCCCGCAAGAAAAGCCACATCGGACATCGACCCGGAATCCTCACCGTTCCCGTCAAACTCAAGTGTCACGGCCTGCGGCATCTTTCTGGCCGAAACGGCGCTGTCCAGTTTTGTATCGCACACAGCCACTGCCTGTACGTTCGCTTTGCTGTCCACGGCGAATGGTTTCGTGTAGCGCTGGCATCTCACCGCGGAAGGCGACGGCGCCGTCTTCCCGTCCACCGAATAATACATCACCGCTCCGGGAGTTGCGCTGCTTAACGTCACCATAATCTCGTCATCTTTTATCTTTTCCGTGATCACAGGCGCCGCAGCCGTATCCGTGATGACGGGGATTGTTCCCGGCTCTGTCGCCATTGCAGGCGCACCGGAGTCCAGCGTACAGGGCGGCAGCTTCCCGATCCAGAAATCCTCTTCCATGTGATTTTCCGCGGAATAAGCGGAAACAGTATCATAATATCCGTCGCTGCGCGCAAAAAAGTCATAATAGATCGAAACACCGTCGTCTCCGTCATCCCAGGTTCCGTCCACATTGTACCAGGAATCATCAATTCTGATCTTATTCCACTCATGCGCTTTGCTCGTTACCGCCACGGCATCGATCCCCGCGGCATTACAGAGCATCTCAATCGCCTGTGAATAACCCGCACAGACGGTCTTATCCGTGCAGAATACACTGTACGCCGACTGCGAGAACGCTTTATCATCGTCAAAATTGGGATCATTCAGGATCGCCTCATCGTATACAACCTTATTCATCACAAGGTCATGGGCAATCCGCACTTTCTCATATTCCGTGGCTCCCGCCGCTACCTGTGCATTCCACGCGTTCAGCTGCGCCTGCACAGCGCCTGTCGCAGTCTGCCTCGCTTCGCCCTTGCCAAACGCTTTATAAATACCAAGGCTTAAATAAGATCTGCCGTCCCCGGAACTGCCGCTCCAGATCGCTGAATTCAGGAAATAATACTGCGGATTGGAAAAACGGAATATCAGCATCACATTCGCCGCCCGCTCTTCCCCGATACGGCTGACATCGATGAGTCCCAGATAATATGCCTGTTCTGACGGTTCATATTCAGCCGGAGCCGTCGTCCGCAGCAGCTTCAGACACATCTCGTCCAGTTTGTCATACAGACTTTTCTCCACGGCGGACATCTGGTTATAAAAATAATTGTTGCTGTATTTATCCCACTCGTGGGAATAAACGGCTGACGCCCTGTCATTCTTCTCTACGGAAAAGAGTTCGTCACTCTCCACGACGTCCGATTTCCGGATAGTGCCCGCTCTTCCGCTGAACCGGAAGAAGCCCTGTCGGCGGCTGTTCCCGCTCCTGCTGCGCCTCCGTCACTTCCCTGCGCTGCAGCTTTCCGCTCTCCTCTGATTTCAGATTCCCCCCGGCTCTCTCTTCCGCAGGGATCCCGTCCTCCGCACCTTCCGGCACGTCGTTGCCACTCTTATTCTGCTCCGCGGCTTTAATGCCGTCCGGCACCGCCGGATCCTGTGCCCGGGAAAGCTCGTTATCTATTATTTCCATATCGCCGGAACTTATACTTTCCCCGTCCGCCTGCTCCGTCACCTGCGCTCCGGATGACTGAGCTGCCATCAGCGTCATGCTCTCAGCGGGACCCGCCACTGTCCCTGCCGTGACACAGACTGCCAGAAATACCGCCAGAAATCTTTTTTTCACAATATATCCCTCCATCCTGCATATTGTATGATATCCTGTGATATCCTTATTTTCAGTATATACTGTTTTGCACTGGCCTGTAAAGGTTTTTCGTGCCCGCGGGACATTTTCCCCGGCAGCCCGGCAGACAGCAGCGCCATACCGCCTCCGTTCCTGTACTATTTTCAGTTTTTCCTTTATTCTGGCAGCGTTCTCTGGTATAATACATTCTGGATTATAACTTCCACAGGCCGGACGCATGAATACCCGACGGCGGGCACACTCCCACTATTCATGTCCGCACAGCGTTCTGCAAAAAATTGCGCTCCGCGCCCCCGCTTCCATCAGAGGTACGCCGGACCGCAGAAAGGACGGTTATTACTATGAATTACGGAAAAAACAATACCAGAAAACGTGAACACGAACTGGCTTCCAGGCGCACAATGATCTTAAAGAAATTCAGCGTCATTTTCTGGAAAGCTCTGCTTGTATGCTTTTTCGCTGTCATAGTCATCGGCGCGGGCAGCGGCATCGGCGTGATCGCCGGAGTCATTGATTCCGCCCCGACCATCGAGGATATTGACGCCACACCCACCGGTTATCTCACCACGGTCCTGAACGCAAAGGGAGACCAGATCGCGACGCTTGTTGCATCCGGCTCAAACCGGAAATACGTCACAATTGACGAGATCCCTCTGGATCTGCAGCACGCTTTCGTCGCCATCGAGGATGAACGGTTCTATGAGCACAACGGGATCGACATCAAGGGTATCATCCGCGCCGGTATCAGCGGCATCGCCGCCGGTTTCCGGTTCCGGGAAGGCGCCAGCACAATCACCCAGCAGCTTTTAAAGAATACGGTCTTTACAGGGTGGACAAGCGAATCCTCAATGGCAGACAAGTTTGAGCGCAAATTTCAGGAACAGTACCTCGCTCTTCAGCTCGAAAAAGTCGTGAGCAAGGACTGGATTCTTGAAAACTATCTCAACGCCATCAATATGGGACAGAACACGCTGGGCGTGGGTGTGGCCTCCGAGCGGTATTTCGGCAAGGATGTCTCACAGCTGACACTCTCGGAATGTGCGGTTCTCGCCGCCATCACCCAGAGTCCCACCAGACTCAATCCGATCTCACACCCGCAGAACAATGCAGAGCGGCGCCTGAAAGTTCTCAACAACATGCTCCGGCATGAGTACATCTCGCAGGAGCAGTACGATGAAGCGCTCGCGGACAATGTGTACGACCGGATACAGCTTGTCAATATCACAAGTGATGAGGGCAGCGTCAACTCTTACTTTGTGGACGAGCTGACAGATCAGGTGATAAGGGCACTGATCGATCAGAAAGGTTATACCGAGACACAGGCGTTTAAGGCGCTTTATCAGGGCGGACTGACCATTGAGTCCACGCAGGACCCGGATATCCAGGCCATCTGTGACAGCGAGATCAATAACCTTGATAATTATCCCTCCAGCCCGAAGATCTCCTTTTCCTACCGGGTCACGATCCAGCACCCGGACGGATCGGTCTCCAACTACAGTGAGCAGACCATGCTCTCCTATTATCAGTCCGCCAACAGCAATTACAATATCAATTTCAGCTCGGAGGAAGACGCCGCCGCTGCGATTGAGGAATACAAGGCGGAGATCATGGAGGCGGGAGATAGTATTCTGGAAGGCAGCGAGACGGTGACCTACACCGTACAGCCGCAGGCCGCCATGAATATCATTGACCAGACCACCGGCGAAGTCAGGGCTCTTGTGGGCGGACGGGGGAGTAAGACGGCAAACAAAACCTTAAACCGCGCCACCAGCTCCCCCAGGCAGCCGGGCTCCACCTTTAAGATTATCGCGTCCTACGCGCCGGCCCTGGACTCCGGGGGGGTTACGCTCGCCGACGTGCAGGACGACGCGCCTTATAATTACGGTTCCGGAAACAGGGAGCCCGTCAACAACTATGATAACCGTTATCGCGGATTCACCACCATGCGCGAGGGAATTACCTACTCGATCAACGTCGTCACGGTAAAGACGCTTGCCGGCATCGGAACCACCCTTGGATATGATTATATCCGCAATTTCGGCATAACAACCGTAGGGCTGGACGAGAGCGGCAACGAGACGCTCGCTCTGGGCGGTCTCACAAAAGGAGTCACCAATCTCGAGCTGACTGCCGCTTACGCCGCAATCGCAAACAACGGCACTTATATACAGCCGAAATTTTTTACCAGAATCCTGGATCACGACGGAAATGTTCTGATTGACAACACCATTCCGGAGTCTCACACCGTCTTAAAAGAGACGACCGCATGGCTCCTCACCGACGCAATGAAGGACGTTATGACCCGCGGAACCGGAACATCGGCCTACTTCGGGGACACCATGGCACAGGCCGGAAAGTCCGGCACCACAACCAAGAACCGCGACTGCCTCTTTGCAGGCTTTACCCCATATTACACCTGCGTCGTATGGGGCGGGTACGACGATAACGCCCCGCAGAACGGTGGTCAGACCAATTATCCGAAAGTTCTCTGGAAATCCGTCATGAGCCGGATTCACGAGGACCTTCCAAAACTGGATTTTACAAAACCGGACGGCATTGTAGCCGCCGCTGTCTGCAAAGAATCCGGAAAGCTGGCAATCGACGGAGTCTGCAGCGGCGATCCCCGCGGAAACGCCGTCTATACCGAATATTTTGCGGAGGGCACAGTCCCGACAGAATACTGCGATCACCATATTCTCGCAAACCGTTGTGCGGAGTCGGGACAGCTGGTGGGAAGTTTCTGCCCGTCAACCTCCTATCAGTCCGGTATTTTTATCATCGGAGGTTCTGCCGGCACGGAGGACTCTCCCTATCTGCTTGTGGATACAAACACCTGTACCCTGCACACCGCGGAAAGTATAATACCGCAGGATCCCTATTCGCCTGTTCCCGGCGTCAATCCGCCGGATTACGTCCCGCCGGACAATTCGTCGCCTCCTCCGGAGGAGCCTGCCGGATGGGTTGAAGATTAAACAGAATCAGAAAAACGGGATGAGTCAGCTCATCCCGTTTTTTTGTCTTTTCACATCTTACCGGCCGGCAAGTTCCGCAATCTTTCTCACAGCCGCCTGCGCCTTCACCAGATTTTCCTTCTGCCTTCCGCCGTCTGCCAGACACAGCTCCGCCACTTCCCCTTCCAGGGCATTCAGCCGCGATTTCCCCTGTGCATTCAGCCTTCCGGCATACTCCTCAAGCGTGAGCGCAGCCAGCCGTTTCATATACGGCTGCATCGCCTTCCTCTGGCGCTTTAAAAACTCCAGCCGATGCGAAAGTACCGCCATATCACGCTTTCCCTGCTCTAAAGCCTGCTTTTTCTCCGTCTCCTCCTCCCGGTTCATCAGACGGACCTCATGATACAGGAACGCCTCCTCCAGCGCCTGAAAAAACTCCGTCTGAAAATCCACCGGACGCAGAAATACCCGGAATACATCCCGCTTATTCATAAAAAAGTGGAGCTGGGCCGCGCTGATCGTCGTCGTATAAATAATACAGACTGTATCAGGGGACGTCTCGTTGATACGCGTGACAATCTGCTCCCCGTTATAGCCGTCCAGCACAAGTCCCGTCACAATCACATGATACACTTTCCCGCTGAGCTTCGCCCAGGCTTCCTCCCCGTCCGACGCCGTATCAACGCTGAAATCCTTTCCCTTCATCGCACTCAGGAACTCCTCCACGATATCCGGATACTTACTGATAAACAAGATGCTTCTCTCCATATTTTACTCCATTTCTGCGCTGCTCTCTGCGCATGACGGGTTTGTGGCAGGGCCATTACCCCTCATTCTGTCTCCACTCCGGCGGACTCTCTCCTGTTATCTTACACGCTTTCCACATGCAAAGTCAAGCCTGCGCGGAAAACATCGTCCGTCATTGCTCCCATACCGCCAGAACAGACTGTCCACACAATGGCAGGGATTTTCTGGTAAATTCAGCTCAAAGAGAAAACATTGCGGTGTGTTTTGTGGTATAATATCAGTACTCAGGAAAAAGATCATCGTTTTTCTGTTTTGAGATGCTTTTTAGTTTTCCGGATAATGATATAAAACATAAACGAAAGGGAGGGGCGAAAAGTAATGAAATATTTACAGGCTATATCTGATCGTATAGAAGAAATTATAAATTTTGCGAGAACAAATGATAACGAAATCAGTTTATTCATAGTTCAGGATATTATAAAGAGTAAAGCGGGAATTGACGAAGATTTGCTAAACCTGGCGCTTCATCAGCTGCGGGAACAGGGTATAAAAATTCTTCCCCCGGATGCGGATGAGGGATATCGGGCGGACCTGAATGAATCCGACAAATTTATCCCTTCCGACGTAAATATCACACAGGTTCCAGCCACCGTTAAAAATATAATGGATCGGCTGGAAAATAATGAATTTGATCTGACGCCGGCATTTCAGAGGCACGGCGGTCTGTGGAGTGAAGAAAAACAAAGCCAGTTAATTGAATCATTAATGTTAAAAATACCACTTCCGGCATTTTATTTTGACGCGTCCAAAGAAGATGATTGGATTGTAATCGACGGTTTACAACGTCTTACCTCTTTCCAGAACTATCTGACAGGCAGCATACAAAAAGATGGTTCAAGGAAAAAGCGCAGTTTTAAGGGTATGCAGTATCTGACAGATTTTGACGATGTTTA
>OFFW01001581.1_pt1 | contig 13662 bp, 17 predicted proteins | sample 1521501 | NCBI WGS metagenome assembly OFFW01 (sample SAMEA3504107, study PRJEB24116) | mouse gut metagenome | biome: mouse gut; feature: mouse-associated habitat; material: faeces | place: Denmark | collected 2011
ACCGAGGCCGCCGCCATGCCTGCAAGCCTTTCCGCCATGCCATGTTCCGGAAACAGCCAGAGGGAAACCGCCCCCAGCAGCGCAATTTCGGCTGGAAAACGGTTGCCGATAATTCCCGTATCCCGGTCCGCTGACGCCGCCATAATCAAAATTCCCAGGTATAGGAAGGCAAGCAGTCCTCTTAGAGATATCATTTCCCACGCGCCGTATCCGAAATATTCCCCGCAAAAAGGAAAATAAGATGCCACCCAAAATCCCCCTTCCCAATTTCCTGCAAACAGAGCAGAATCTGCTGTGGTTTACCGCATTTTCTCCCGTCAAAGCGCCTCCTGCCGTCAGGCTGAAAACGATGAAAATACAGCCTCCCAAGGTAAACCGTATAATCCCTCTAAGTTCTGAAATCACTAAAACCATTTTCTCCTTTCTGTCAGACATCTGCCGTTTTCACAGACTGTCCCTCAAATTTATACAGGCCGCAATTATGTTCGGGAATTTTTCTCGAAAAAAGAATGATAATGACAGAAAGGAACGCCGAAGCAAACGAACGTCCGGCGTTCCTCTGATAATTATGGTGCGGGAAAGCGCACCGATAGTTCCTATCTGGCCCAGGCAAGCGCCTCCTCAATGCTCTCCGCCCCGAGAATATTTAACATAAACTCCGTATGTTTTTTCGCCTGGCTGGTATCGATGTATTTAAAGGTATCCAGAATATACTTGGGTGTCTGGTCCATATTGTAAATTCCGAAAGAAAGTCCCTGCTTGACCTCCTCCAGAGCGTCCGTCTGACGGTTCATAAAAAAGGCGTCCACATAGGGATTATCTTCAATTATGTAATAGCAGTAGGCAAATGCCGCCGCCTGCAGCTTTTCCCCGGAAGCGGAGGAAAAACCAAGTTCCGTTACCGTAATGCTTCGGACTTCTCCGTTCCTGTCAAGAAACTCTTCCTGGGTCAGCACATCCGTTACCGTGCTTAAATTCATCAGGGTAAGGAGCGGCGCGTCCACCGTCTTATCATAAGTTTCCGTCCAGTAATTTACCCTTGTCAGCGGGTCCGGGTAAGGATGAATGGCGAGCCCCCAGTCATAATTTCCCTTTTGTTTTGCAATATTATTAATGGTTTCAAGAACATCTTTCGCATTAAAATTTCTGTCGTTATTGTTGTTATTGCTGTTCCATTCATGGTCAATGCTGAAATACACAGTGGCATCGGCACAGCAGCTTTTTGCCGCGTTATAAAAAATCCGCATCGCCTTTTCAAACTCGGCGCAGTATAATCTGATGTCGTCCGTATCCATGTAATTCCATATCTTCTGCTGGTTGATTTCATTTGCAATCACCCAGTTTGACACAAGCCCATGCTCTTTGCCGGAATACCGTTCGGCCAGAAAGCATGCTATGGCTTCCAGATACCGGCACCCTTCCTCGTCCGCGGTATTGAATGCGTAATAATAAGCCTTCGCGTCTTTATTCTTTGAAAGAGGATGAATCATTTGGGGATATTCTTCGTTCCAGTCGTTTAAAATAATAGCCGTACAATTCATGCCGCTGTCTGTCAGGTACTTGAAAAGATAGTCATAACCGTTGATGCCGGCTCCGTTAAATTGATAGGTTTGTCCCTGATACTCATATGAAATAGTGGGAAACGCCTCATTGTCCGTTTCTCCCATGATATGGGAAAGGGGAATGTTATAAATGGCGTACTTCACGCCCAAATCCGTAAGAAGCGGGGTTTCCAGCATCTGAGGGTCCAACAGGAGCCCTTTTTTGGATTTCGGCTCCGAAACCGTTTCGGTATTGTCCGCCAGCATTTCCGGATTGCCGATACACACGCCCGACGAGAGGGGGACATATTTTCCGTTAAGGAGCAGCGCGGGAACAAACTGCTGGAAAAGCTGGCGTCCCTCATAGTTCCACCTCATTCTGCTGTAGGTGGACTTTTTGACATTGGCAATCGGCTCTCTCTGAAAATCGCCCGAAAAACTGCACTCTTCAAAGAGGTCAAAGGCAAATAAATAAATCATGGCGTCGTCGCTCTTTGGAATCTCCGGCATTTTTAGCGTAAGGCTCAGCGTTGTCTTATCCTCCAAAAAAAGGCAGTCCACAATTTCCCCATAAGAAGCAAGCTGGGCGGCGGAAAGCGTCACCGTTCCCTGCGTCAGTCTTTCGTCAGAGTTGATTTTCTTGTGGGCAGCCGGCCGTGAAACCGTCTGTTCCGCCTTTCCGCACCCGGAAAGAAAAATCCCAAGAAGCAGCGTCAAAAAGATAACGGCCGCCAAAGTTCGATAATTTATTGTTTCATTTCCGGTATTCAAGAGTCACTTTCCTCCTCCGCGTTATGGTTGACAATCGCAATGTTTGTCTTTAGTGGAAGCTTCGTGTCAATTGAAATTCCGCCGGATTTTAAACGGGCAAGAAGCCGCAGGTATTCGTTTTGAGTGGCTCTCTGGAACCGCCACGCGTCGTCTAAAATTGGAAGGCTGATGCAGTTTTCTTTTGCGCCATACGCAACGGTACTTCCGGCAAGCCTCTTAGGCCATTTCCTGCCGTTCGCAAAAAATTCGTCCAGAGCAATTATTATGGAAGAATCAATCCCTTTCATGGCGGATGTCAGAAACAGCCCGGAAATCTCGCTCTGGTCCATATCCGCTCCAATCAGCATACCTCCGCCGGCTTCCGCGGCTGTAAGCACGGACTGGTATATCGGCCCGCCGCAGGCAAAGATAATTTCCGTACCGTTCCGGTACCATGCAAGCGCCATGTCTTCAATCTCCCCGCCGGGATAAAAAGTGTCCGCGTACCAGTATTCCACCTGGATATTATCTCTGACTCCCAGGACATCGGCCGCCGCGTCAATTCCCTGAAGATATCCGAACCCGTATCTTTCCACCGCCGGGAGCTGTTCCCCGCCGATAAATCCGAATTTTCTAAAGCCCTCAAGAACTGCCATATAGCCGGCCAGATAACCGGCCTCCTCTTCCCTGTAGGTCACGCAGTGGACATTGGAAGACGCCGGAATTTCCCTTCCGGCTGAATCCTTCGGAACACCGTCCAGTAAAAGGAAAGAAATATTGCCGTATTCTTCCTGCAGGCTTCCAACCGCCTGTTCAAAATGGGCGCCGACGCAGATAACAATCTCCGCGCGGTTCTCGATTGCCGTCAAAATAGTATTTTTACAGGAATCCGGCGTATCGGTATATACGTTATAACAGGAATAGGATACCCCCGCCCCCACCGCATAGGTCTGCATACCCTTAAGCGCCGCCTGATTAAAACCGTTACTGATACCGGAACTGACGTCTGTCACAAGCGCCACCGGAACCCCGGGGCCATAATAATCCTGATGGTTCTTCGACGCTTCCTGCTCCAAAGACAATCCCGGTGAATCCCCTCTGTCCGTTTTCCGGCCAGACGGACGCCCGTCGTCCTCCCTTACGGAAGTAAAGACGCCGCACCCGGAAGACAGCAGTAAAAGCAAGGCGATTAAAACTATATTTTTGATTCGAAATCTCATCCCGGCTTCCGCCTTTCTGTTCTATCATAATATTATCTTTCTTTTTCATAAAAGACACCAAATTATATATTATATTAAAACCACACAAAACGCAATAACATCACGTAGACAAAAGCATGGAAAATAGATGAAATCGGCCAAAAATCAGCTAAAATAACCGGAAACCAGCCGGATTGCGATTTCTTTCGCGGCGGCGCTGGACACATTTCCGCCATCCGTTCTCCCCAGATACACACAAAAGTAAATATTTTCCTCCTCCTTCTTGGCAAATCCGGTAAACCATGCGTCCACGACAATTCCCTCCGTCTTTCCCATTCCTGTCTTTCCGTATATGGGAACCTCTGTCTCCTCCTCCACCAGCATAACCTTCTTTAATTCCTCCCGGGAAGCTTCCGAATAAGCGGAACCCTCCCCAAAGATGCGCGCCATCACCTCCGTCTGTTCTTTGGGAGAAATTGTCAGCGACGATTCAATCCAGAACCCTGTCAAGGCCCTGTTATTGTTGTTGGTATTCAGCCTGCCCTCCCAGTCGGAAATGTCACAGTTCCCATACCCAAGCCTATCCAGTTCCTTCTGTATCAGTTCCGGCCCTGTTTCGTTTATGATTTCCCTGAAATACCAGACGCAGGACGCGCGGAACGCTTCCCTGAAATCAATGTCCCTGTTCCAGCTTTCATTCCAGAATACCTCGCCGCTCCAGGCGCGCGTGGCGTTCTCCGGCTCGATAACCCCGTTTTCCAGCGCAATCAGGGAAGAAATGATTTTGAACGTGGAACAGGGCGAGCGCCGGGCCGCGGCAAGCTCCTCGTTATAAATCAGGAAGCGGCGCAAAGAGGGGTCATACAAAACGGCCGCCCCGTTTAAACCGCCAAAGTATTCCGACCAGTCCTTCTTGATAATTTCCGGCTCATCAACGGTTTTTTCCGGCGCGGCTTTCTCTTTGGCCTTTTCCGCCATTACCCTTTCCTTTGTATCTTCGACCGCGTCCTTATCCTGCTGCCCGTGCGCGTCTTCCGTCAGGACTTCCTGTCCCTTTTCTTTGCCGTATTTCCCGGAGCAGCCGCAAAAAACAAGCGTGCAGGCGATTCCCAGGCTCATTGCTCTCGCAAAACATGCTTTTTTCCACATAGCCGCCTCCTGTCATAAAGCGCCGTCATAATTTCGATTTACGGCTCCAGACGCAAAATCACCCGTGAAGCATATTTGCCGCCGTGATAAACCTTATTACGCGCCGTCACATACGACGTGCTGTTGTATCCGTCCACCGTATTGCTGTTGGGGAACACCAGATTTTTAGCGCCGGAGGTAACGGTTAACCGAATGCGGTGGCCTTTTTTAAAGCAGTTTGAAATCTTGGTTGTCCGTATGCGAAGACACACTATCTCATCTTTTTTGAGAAATTCCGATTTTTCAAATCCGTTTCTGTAGCGCGCGCTTAAAATGCCGTCGGCCAGCTTTATGGAGCGTCCGTTCTCATCAACATCCGTTACTCTCACCACAAAATCCGTATCCGGCGCATCGGAAGAGACATACAGCTCCGCCGTCATATCTCCCGTAACCGTTATATTTTGCTCTAATACCTCTGAGGTATAGCAGAGTATATCCTGCCTTTTTTCCTCCTCCGTGTAATCTTCCGGCACTTCGATTTCGTTTTCCGACATGTCAATAATGTGGACGGCCGGGTTTGCCGGGTCGTAATCATAGGCGTCAGCACATTCTTCCTCCGGTTTTTCAAAGACAAGCCGCCCGTCTCCTGCGGATGTGTTGGCCCCGCCTTCGCCTGTCAGATAAATGTCCGTAACTTTTGTCTGCGGAACCGGCCAGTTTTCCGCCGTTTTCCACTTTTCCTCCCCCACCGTGTAATACTCCACAGGCGCGGTTTTATCGATTCCGTTTTCAATCCCTTTCAGGAAATGTTCAAACCATTTAAAATAAATATAATCCAAATCAAACCGAAGGGCCTTGCTGCCAAAGGATACCCCGTGCATATCGTACCTGCTGTTTCCGCTGTGCTGCCAGGGACCTAATATCACTTTCCGCAGCCCCGCCGGAAAGTCGTGGACGATTTCCATCGCCTCAGTGGTTCCCATTCCGTTGTCGTCAAACCATCCCGACTGAATCAGCGCCGGAATCCTGGCTCCTTTGGAACGCTCCTTCCAGTTTGTCCGCCTCCAGAAGTCATTGTAATCGCTTTTTTCAAACCATTTTGTGAGGAACGGCACTTCGCGTCCAAGGGCCTTAAGGGGAAGCTCGCTTAAAGGCCGAATCCCCAGCACTTCCTCCCAGTCGTCCCTCTCCATCATTTCCTGACGAAATTCTTTCCGGGAAACGGAAAAAGCCCATGCAAGCATCCCGGATGTAAGGGAACCGCCCCGGCGGGGCATATCCACAAAAGCGCTGCCCGCGCACACCACGCTGATGAGGGCTTTCAGATAAGGATTGCCGCTGGCAGCGGCAGCCCACTGCACATATCCCAGATAGGAACCGCCAACCATGCCGACTTTCCCGGAAGACCAGTTCTGGGAAGCAATCCAGTTTAAGGTGTCGTCTCCGTCCTCCACTTCATGGAAGTTGGGCATCCATTCCCCTTCGCTTAAGTTGCGCCCTCTCACATCCTGTATAACCACCGCATACCCTCTCTGGACATAACGGTAATAGCTTTCGCATCCCTCTTCTTTTCCGTAAGGCGTCCTCACCAAAACGGCCGGTACCGCCTCCTCCGCCCCCTTAGGCAGATAGACGTCCGTCGAAAGCCTGACGCCGTCCCGCATGGGAACGTCAAATTTTCCCGCGCATGTAACCCCGTAAATCCTCTCGTCCGGCCAGGTCTGCCGCCACATTTTTAGGACCGTTCTCTCCTCACAGCCCTCCTCCACCAGCACGGAAACCATCTCCCTTGCCGGACAGACAACGGCAAGCAGGCGTCCTTTTTCCATCAGCTTGTTATTGGGAAACTTGACGTCTCTTTGCAGATAATTCAATCCGTCCTCGCTGGTATAGCGTTCGCCGTCAAAAACAATTTCGCCGGTTCCTTTTAAATGCTTTTCATACAAATCCGCTTTTTCCGCAATTGCCAGAAAATCCATTTTCATAAAGGATTTGTAAAACCCGTTCTCCTTTTCGGTAAGGGATTTCCATTCCTCACTATTTCCGGAAAAAACATCCCTCCTGCTTAAAAGCGTCTGTCCTTCTCCCATCCGCAGTCTGCCGTAAAAGATTCCCGATACATAAAAATTATAAGTCCGCATTTTTTCCTCCTGAAATGTAAAACTTCTTATATTGATAAAAGGCTCTCTTTTACATGGGCAAGAAAGCGGCTCATTACCGCCGAAAGCGTCAGGTTCTTTTTCCAGACAAGAACGCAGCCGCTTTCCAGCTCCGGCTCTAAAGGCCGCTGGCACAATTTGTCATTGCAGTTAGAAAAGCCCATTAAAGCAGCCATCCCGATGCCGCTTTCCACCATGATTGACTGGTTGTTGTTGGAAAGATTGCATGTGGCGGCAATCCGAAGCCTCTCCCTCTCCTGCCCGTACCAGTTTTCCAGCACGTTCCGCACCGACTCCCGCTTTGACACAATCAAAGGCACGTTCACCAAATCGTCCGGCGTGATACTTTGTTTTTGGGCCAGCGGCTCGTCCCTGCGCATCAGTATGTTCCACTTTTCCTTTAACGGCATTCTCACAAAATTGTACCTGCTGATTTCCACCGGTTCCAGTAAAAGTCCCATGTCCAGAACGCCGCTTTCCAACCGTTCCGTCACCTCGTCCGCAATGGCGGTATAAAAATGAAATCTTACATCCGGGTATTTTTGCCGGAAAGAGGCTGCCATATCGGACAACGGCTTCATGTTCCGGGTTTCCCCGCAGCCAATGGAAATTTCCCCCGAAACCGCTTCCTCTCCGTGCGCCAGCTCTTTTTCCGTCTTTTCCGCCAAATCCACAATTTCCTGGGCCCGTCTGCGGAGCAGCATCCCCTCCTCGGTCAAAAGGATTTTATGCCTGCCTCTGCAAAACAGCCTGACGCCGAGCTCTTCCTCCATCTGCATCAACTGGCGGGACAGCGTGGGCTGTGTGATATGTAAAAGCGCCGCTGCCCGTGTGATATTTTCTTCCCTTGCAACGGCAAGGAAGTACTGCAAAACCCGAATCTCCATGTGGGGTATTCCTCCATTGGCTGAGGTTTAAAACCTGAACATAGCTTATTTTATCCTGACAGAAAAATCACAAATTACTTTTGAAGCAAAAACTTAAATTTATTATTACTCCAAACATTATCCGTAAAATGAATCTCCAACTCTCTCCATCCGGCAGAAACTTCATACCCTATCCATCCCCGCATTTTCATTCCGGGCGCTATCGTTCCGTCAAGCTGACTTTGCTCATTCTCCATCAGCGCGCCAAAAGATGTGCTTGCAGAATATCCATCAACATATCCGTCAAAACTGATTAAACTGCTTACAGCCAATTCGGAATTTGAATTGTTTGCAATCTCAAATTCCACAAGAACAAAAACATTCCCGTCAGTTGGTTGATTCCATTCCGAACCATAATTTTCATTATAATTCGTCATGGTAACCTGCACATTATTCATTTCCGCCGTTTCCATTAACCCGAAAGTGTCCTTTACCGGTGCTTCGGCCTGTATATCCGGCTCTTGATTTTGCTGTTTGCTTACTTGGTTTTCTACTCTGTTAGTAACTGCTTTCGGCTTATTACTGTCAGAACCAATCAAAATTATCAGTACTGTAAACAAACACCATAGACATGTAATTATCAACGCTATTATGGAGCATACTTTTTTCTTTCCATCCTTTATACATAAATCCACTATCGCCAATATCGTTCCGACAAAGGTCAGGCAGCCAAACAGAGACAGAATTAAAGCTGCTATTCCTAACCCCGACACACCGTTTTGTGTCGTCCGACTTGGTTGAACCGGTTCTGTTCGCAATTGCTCTTCCCGTACTTGCGGCTGTCTGGCTTGTTCCATTGCCCTTGCCAGCTTCTGCTCCTGCAGTTTTTGTAACCGTTGCTTCCTCGCTGCCTCTGAATTATCAATGCCGCTATCGTCTACTGTGGCACATCCGCACACCGGGCATGTGTCACGCTGACCTAAAAACTCTCTTCCACATTTTGGACATATAATTGCCATTTTATAATCCCCCTACTTTTGTATTATTTTTCTTTTGCATATATCAAAATTATATTTCCCCTAACTGTCTCTTGAAAAACCTTTTCATAACCAAACTTTGTGTATTCATTTATAACACATTTCATATCATCAGTTTTTTGATTATCAATCATTCCTCTCAATACGGCTATAGTTATTCCCCTGAACCATTGTTTTGGATTATGTGCGGGACAACCTCCGATATTGTGCTACTACACCAATTAAGCCATTTTGCGCCTTATATCCACAACCTTGTTTTTCTTTTCCGGCACAATCTTTTCAATATCTATCATGGACTCTTTATCTGTCACGTGCGTATACAAATCCATTGTCATCTTCAGACTTGCGTGTCCGAAATAACTTTGCACCACTTTTGCGGCCACCCCGTTTTCAAAGCATCTTGTCACAAATGTATGCCGGAAAGTATGGCCACTAAATACCTCAAACTGTTGATTAAATGGCCTTGTAAGGTTTATTTGACGAATTACTGCCTTTATCGCATCTGAATATATTTGCGGCAAATACTGTTAATCGGTACTTTCCTGTAGCTTTGTTTGGTCTTTGGTGGCTCAATATGAAATTCTTTTCGCTCGTCCGTCAGATATCTTTGATATACAAGTGTCTTATTCACATCAATGGAACCTTTTTCAAGGTCTATGTCGGAAATCTGTACGGCAAGCAAGTTCTTTCCGCTATTCTCTTAAATTCTTCCCATAGATAGTTTTCCTCTTTCCCCATCTGTCGGAATATCTCGACTGATACAGGCCATCTTTCTGTTGGCTTATGCCAATGCCCAACTCCTTTCCTCTTAAATTTTTTCCCACCGATGAATCTCCTTTCTTTTGTTTAAGAAAAGAGCCTTGTTATAGTTAGTATTTTACTACAAAAAGACTCAATACTCAAACAAAACCCGTTACATATCACACCTCGCTTGCTTTCTCTAAATATTTTTCAAATTCTCTGCGCTTGATTACTTTTCTCTTTCCTATGTACAACACAAACGGGCAACTTGGCTCATCTGCCATAGTCCGGAGTTTATTTACTCCAATATTGCTATATGCTGCCGCTTCCTCAATCGTCAGATTCAGCTTGTCCTTAATCGGCACTTCTTCATTCTGTCTCGTCTCCTTTCAGAATTTCGTCAATGCAAGTATTAAAGCCTCTTGCGTATTCTTCACTAAACCATCTGTTTTCTTCTACCATTTTCTCCGGAAAATCCAAAAGTGGACACCAATCAGGCCTATACTCTTTTATGGTCTCTCTCATAACCGTATTTCCTCTTCCTATACAATGCACTTCATATGTATCTGGATTTCCCCAAGCGTGCTGTACTCTTTTGTAATTTTTGCAGAGTTTACATTCCTCGCATTTCTCTGGCGTATCTACCACTAAAATAGATTTGTTCATTTGGGGCTTTATCCTTTCTTCCATTACTTTTTCAACCGCTTTCCTGACTATTTCAAGCGCAGCGCAGTTCAATTTTCTGCTTTCTTGTCCATTTACATTTACAAACGATGTGAGCATTGAACTGCCTCCTTATTTTTTATATAATAGGACGGTTTTCCCCGCCCTATGCCATCGCCATATTATACAATTCCATAAAAGTATCAGCCTTATAATATGGCTGACACTCTTTCTAATTTTTATTACTCATAAGATTTACACCATATTTCAGCCCCCTATCGGTTAGGGCTTTGTACTCTTTGATACTTCCTTTGCTTGATTTTCTTTCCCGAAGTTCCATATATCCAGCGGCAATAAGAAACTGATTGAATTCCGCGGTCTTAATCTTACTACCATTTCGATTGAGTAATTCTGTTGCGGAGCATTGTTCTCGGTTGCCGTTATCTGTATATTTGGGCAAGAATCCGGTAGGAATATCAACATCTTTACAGTAGTTCTCATACATGAATAGGCGGCTTGAATCGCTAACCCTCAAATCATCTGCTATGAATTTTACCGCAAATAATCCTTGTGTGATTTCTCCGTTGTTATCCTGTTTAATATAGTCCTCCATATCGTGAAAACGATTGATAAACTTCTCTGTGAATACCGCACCTTTTACGCCTGGTCAGCTTGTTTGCAATAAATTCACAGCCCTTTTTCGTCACATCAAAGCATGGCATAGTCTTGTTTTGCTCTGTAACATAAGTAGATTCAATAAAGAAATCGGAGTGGGGGATTTTCCCCTCACTTAATTGCTCTACATATCTCCGTATGTCCTTTAGCAATTCATTATGTTGTTTCTCCACCATATCCGCCACTTCCAAAGATTTAATCGTCTGTACCTTATCCGTTTTCTCTTTTGTAAAAATGTTCATAATACCGTGCATATCACGCACTCCTTTCATTTTTACTAGGCGGAATCGCATTTCGCTATCCGCCTCATTACTCGAAGTGCGGCAGGAGCATACCCCGCCATGCGTCACACCTCTTTGGTTATTCCGTTCTGTCTAGTAGCCAGCCTCATTACTGGCAGCAATCCATATACATACTTTGTACTGGATTGTATCCTAATTATAAACTGTCTAGTTTTAATCAAAGTACGTCTGCAATACTGTATTTTTCACAATAAAAAAGTCACTAACTCAACCTTCGTTAAATTAATGACTTTCACCTCGTTTCTATCTCTTTCTTGTGATTCTCAATTTAATAATTTCTCTTTCTGACGCTCAAATTCCTGCTTTGTAATGACCCCACTATCATATAGATTTTTAAACTTCATAATTTCATCAGCATTGCTAATACCAGAAACAGGAATATATTCATTTTTCTTTTTCAATTCTATAGCCTTGTGTACCGCATCAACAAATGGCTTTGTAGAAGTCTTGCTCACGCTTGTAATTATTCTGGTCGAAGCTCCATCTTCTATATGAATTTCACCTAACACCAAACCATTTTTGAACGATACAGCATTTATTCTATCAAGCATTACCTCTGAATGTTTTACTCCATATAGCATTCCGCAATCTACAAATATAACTCGCTTACTTGTGCATGCCACAAGCCATGTGTTCCCATTTATGATGCCAGATGCGATTGCAAATACCTGTTCTCCCTCATACAGCATATTCTTTAAGTATCTTATCTCTTTTTTAGTGCCCCAAGAATCAAATCCCGGCAATCGTTTTAAATCATTGTAAAAATCAATACTTGTTTTATCAACACTCCTATTTTCTGCGTTTATTTCTTTGGTTGATTCTCTATTGATGCAAAAGAAGATTTTAAAAATCCCTTTTCTTCATAGTGACCTATTCGCATTATTAATTCACAAAATACTTTTGCCTGATTTATATCTTTATGTGTTCCGTTTTTAGTTATATTTAAAGGTTGTGAAAATTTTTCATGTTTTATAGTGGCGTTCAACTGTCACCACCCCAACCAGCAAGTTTGGATTCCTCATAAGAATAATGGAACAAATACAAATCTTTTATATTGCCACTTAACACAACTTTGTTTTGGGACATTATTTTAAACGTAGTACCATCGTACACAAATTCCATGTTTCCACATTTGAATTTTATTTCATTCATCCGCTTTATCCCCTTGCTTTTGTATTATTTTTCTTTTGAATATATTAAAATTGTATTTCCCTCATACTCCCCTTGAAAAGCCTTTTCATAGCCCCAATTTGTGTATTCATTCATAACTTTTTTCATATCATTAATCTCTTGATTGTCAATTGCTATTTCAAATATATGTGTAGATGTTTCTAATTGTGTTTTTGTTTTTATCTCTTTTGTCATTTTGCATCCTCTCCACTTTTGTAATAGATTATTTTATCTTCTATAAATACTGCCATTGCCAGAAATTGCATCAACTTTTGATAGGTATATTTTCCCCAAAGCTCTGTACCCAACATCAAACCTATCTCCAGGATATGCAATAACTTCCGGTTTTCCAAAAAAACCATTGGCAACAACATAAATAAGTGTTGGTTTCTTGCAGATAAAAGATAATGTTTCTCCCTGTTTTCCGCTTGCGAGTATCTTCTTTGCTTTCTTATCATACACATAGCATCTGTTATTAAGCAGTTGTCCTTCGCATACAGGAAATCTAATTAGAACATCGTCCTTCTTTGAAGCAATAGGTATACCACAATTAGGACATGCTATAGCCTTATCTGAAATCTCTTTTCCACATTCCGGGCAGTTTATAATTGCCATTTTGTAAGCCCCCTCTTTTTTGTAATAAATAATTTCTATTTCTTCTTTGATATTTTATTCAAAACCAATCCTGAAATTACACCGCCCAATGCCGCTATGCTTATTCCTTTAAACCATTCATTTTGGATTATGACTGGAAATAACTCTGCTATAATAACTATACAATCATCTATAAATTGTATTTCAGCAATGTTGTTGAGACTTAAAATAAGATATATGATAAATAAATAGAGTACAGTTATTATACCGCCCCACAATACTGTGCCAAAGCTAAAGTCTTCACTCGAAAAAAGCCAAATCCAAATATAAATAACAGCAATAATAATCACAATTATATTGACGAGCCAATTATTCACCCCGATAATCCCTCTGATAATCAACACGCACTCTGATGCAATGAACAGTACCAATGTGATATAATATACTACTTTTGTAACTACTGTTTCTTTTCCCTTAAATTTTACAAATACATATATATTGCAAATAAGCATAAAAACTGATACGAAAGCCCAAATATCAAACGTTTTACCCATTCGCATTATCACCTCTTTAGTATATCTGCATTTTACCATAAAAAGGAAACAATTTCGACTAAATGATTCAAATCATTTAACTTTTTTATTCTTTATCATATCCTTTTAATTGTTTTATTACCTATATATATCTATACTGATTAATAGGTATGTTTATTATTTGTACCCTTTCATATATAATTTAGTTATTACTTCAATTTCTGCTCTCCTAATTTTATATCCCCACTCCACACAGGAAAGGCAAACACAGGATGAAAATTTCCAACAAATACGAATTTCTATA
>OFFW01001584.1_pt1 | contig 13646 bp, 17 predicted proteins | sample 1521501 | NCBI WGS metagenome assembly OFFW01 (sample SAMEA3504107, study PRJEB24116) | mouse gut metagenome | biome: mouse gut; feature: mouse-associated habitat; material: faeces | place: Denmark | collected 2011
GTCATCAAGCAGAAGCAGAACGGCGAGCTCGTCATCCTCCACAAGCACACCGACAAGATCAGGGTCGTCCCGGCTTCGGTCGGCTGACCCGCCACAACAGGAAGGAGCAGCAGCATGGCAGATTTAAGAACAACGGCGCAGGGAGTCCTTGAGGAAGCCCGGGACGGCATCGCCTGGATCGCCCTCTACAAGAGGGGGCGCGGATGGGGGGCCGCTTGTTTCTGGCCCACGTTTTACGAGGAGAGCGGTTTCTTCACCTTTGACCCTGATGACGTTCAAGAGCTCAAGGCCATCCTCGACACAGACCCGGAGGCCATCTTCGTGAACGGCTACTACACAAACCTCGGCCCCGCGGAGGAGATGACCCGGGAGAGCCTGTCCTCCGCCCTCCGCTGGCAGTATGAGGAACACTTCAACAGGCTCGCCGAAGCAGTTTAGCCGAAACGCCCCCTCCGGGGCGTCGTCGGGAGGCGTCCTCTCCCGGCCTGACGATGGCAGGACAGCGGCAGAGTAAAAGGGAGCGGCGAGGGCTTCACCCCCTTTACTTCAATTTATTATCGGCTTTACAGACTGGGCAAAGCACCACCCGGCGAATAGAGAGAGCCCGGATGGGAGCGCCGCAGGAACGGCACCGATACTTCGAGAGTTTGCAAACCGAAGCATAGCAAAAGGGGCCGGACACGGGGCCCGGAGCTGTTGCACCAGCTCCGAAGCCGACCGAGTCCTTGCGGATAGACGTCCTCGAGTCCTTGCGAATGGTAAACCGAAACCCTTTTTTCATTGAGCGCCCTCGCCGCTCCCTTTTACTCTACCACAGCCCACCAAAAAAGTCAGCCCGAAACATTTCTTAGACATTCCACACAACAGGAAGGAGCAGCAGCTATGAGAAAGATGAAGAAGATCAACGGGTTCCTCGTCGTGCGGTTCAACGACCGCGAGAAGCGGGACAACCCCACCCTCGGGAGCTTCGGCGTCATCGACGGGTCGCAGTACACGGGCGACCTCGACTTTGACCTGGACGCCTTCGAGTACACCGACGCCGACCTCATCGAGGTCGCCGTCGAACAGGCCCGGGGCCTGGACGCCGAGGAGGACTTCTCCGAGGAGGCCCCGACCTACACCGTCGCCGTGGAGAGCGCGGAGGGGTTCAGCGAGGAGGAGGTCTACCCGAAGGCGATGACCCTGTCCTGGGCGGAGCAGCTCAAGACGCAGATCAAGAGCAAGCACTACCCGGACGTCGACCCCCGGACGGCGGCGCACGAGCTCGCCGGGTACAAGACGGCGCTCCGCGACCTGGGCCTCCTGGACGCGGACGAGGAGGTCACGGAGCCGGGGTTCTTCGGGGAGGCGTGTGAGTTCCTCGCAGACGACGGGCATCGGGTGGAGGTCATGCTCCCCAGCAAGGCGGGGCTCGCGATCTTGAGCCCCCACGACTTCGAGGAGGGGGAGACCTACACGGGATGCACCGTCCAGGCGCTACGATGCCGCCGTTGCGGGATGGAAAGCTTCGCGTGGAGCAAGGAGCCGAGCCCGGAGCAGGAGGAGGCCCTCGCCTATGTGTGCGACGAGGTCTGTAAGTTCCGGGAGGGCCGGACGCAGGAGGAGCTTGACGCCATTTGTGAGAGGTGCAAGGTCGAGCGGTGGGCCCAGGCCCGGGCCCCGGAGCCGGAGCCCAGGGAGCGGGAGACCTTCAAGGGCCTCCCCCTGGGCATGAGGGACGACCGCAACACGCGGAAGGTCTACGCGCTGGGCCTCGTCCTCGCCGAGGAGTGCCCGGACAACGATTGCCGGGTCTACCTGAACATCTTCAACATGGCCCGGGAGCTCGACGAGGCCCTGGACAAGGTGAAGCCGAACTCGGCCCCGTTCCTGGCCCTCCGCTCGGCCCTCATCGACCGGGCCCGGGAGCTCCGGGAGATGTACCTCGAGAACTGCGCCGTCCGCAAGTTCAGGGAGGGGATGCAGCCGTGAAGCAGCCCGTCACCACGAAGGAGGCCCGGGCGTTCATGGAGGAGCTCCGCCGCGAGCTGCTTCGGCAGAAGCGGGCGGTCGGCGACCCCCGGGCCCCTATGCGGGCCCGGCCCGGGCAGGAGGAGGCGTTCGAGAAGGTGGAGGAGAACCTCGCGAAGGCGGCGTTCATTCTCGACATTCTTGAGAAAGAGGGGCGGCGCACGGTCGCCCGGAAGGCGGTCAAGGCCGTCGACGCGCTGCTGGACGGGTTCCTCGTCTTCGGCTTCTCCCTCCTCGCCATGCTGGGCGTCGCTGCCGCAGCCGTGCTGCTGAACACCCCCTCGCCCGTAGCCCAGGCGACGGCGATCGCGGGGGTCGGCGTGGCCCTGGCCCGGGCGGTCGCCCGGAAGTAGCTCTAAGAGACAGTTCACAGGAAGGAGGACAGCGATGAAACGCAATACCGGGAAGCTCACCCCGTTCGGGAAGCTCGTCGTCAAGGCCCTCACCGACCAAGACATGACGAAGACGCAGCTCGCCGACACGATCGGGACGTCGCCGCAATACTTGAGCTATATCCTCTACGGCGTCCGCTCGGGCGAAAAGTACGTCCCGGCGATCGTCGCCGCCCTCTCCCTCGACCCCCGCAAGGTCGAGAAGGCCATCGCAGCATAACAGCAGGAAGGAGGGAGCGAGGTGTCGGACGTGTTCATCGGTCTCGAGGAGGCCGCAGCCTTTGAGGGGGTCGCATACGACACTTTTCAAAAGCGCGTGAAGCGCAACCCGCAGCAGTTCAGGACGAAGGCACAGCCCCGCGAGGGCGGAGGGAAAGATCAGGTCATGATCTCCGTCGCCTCCCTCTCGGCGAAGGGGCGCAAGGCGTGGAAGGCCGCGCAGAAGGTGGACGGGAGGGATGTCATCATAGACAAGCGAACAGACGCGGCCCCCTGGTATGTCGGGGCCGACCTCAATCACTTCATCGAAGGGGACGGGGGGAAGCGGAAGAAGGCATACTATGAGGCCGTCGAGCTCGCCGCCCGCATCCAGGACTTCATCGACTACGACGGCCCCGACCGCACGGCCTACGCCGAACGCTACGCGCTGGGCCTGGGCGTGAGCCTCCCGACCCTCTACCGCTACGTCGACAACGTCCTCAAGGCGAACGCCTGGGCGCTCAAGCTGGAACGGGAGGACGGGCAGAACCGGGACTACTTCCGGGCCCTGGCCCTATGCAGGAAGCCCCGGGAGAAGGCCACCTTCCCCAGCCTCACGGACGAGCAGCGGGCGGTCATTGAGAATATTTGGTTCGACCGCCGCTTCGCCGCCAACCTGGGCACCCTCGAGATGCTTTACGAGCGGTTCGAGGAGATCGCGGAGGGCCGGGGATGGGAGGACTACCCCAGCATCAAGACGGTCGCCCGCTACGTCAAGCACCTCATGGACAACCGGGGCGCGGCATCGGCCCGCTACCTCGCCGCCAACGGCTCGCGGGAGTGGAAGAACAAGATGATGCTAAAGGGACGCCGGGACGCGACGAGCCTCAAGGTCATGGAGTACGTCGTCGGCGACGAGCACACCTTCGATCTATGGGTTCAGTGGACGGCCCCGAACGGCAAGGTCAAGGCCGTCCGCCCGAAGATCGTCGCCTGGATGGACATGAAAAGCCGGGCGATCATCGGGGACGTGGCCTGTATCGACGCCAACAGTCAGACCTTGAAGGAGAGCCTTGTGAAGATGCTCTACACCACCCCCGGGGGTGTCCCCCACATCCTCCACGTCGACAACGGCAAGGACTACACGGCCCAGACCATGACGGGCCAGAGCCGGAAGAAGCGGAACATCGAGTTCGAGTTCGACGCCGAGACCGTGGGCTTCTATCAGTCCATCGGCATCGAGGAGGTGGGGCGCTCCCTCCCATATCAGCCGTGGGACAAACCCATCGAGCGCCTGTTCCTGACCGTGTGCTCCAAGTTCTCGAAGTGGTTCGAGAGCTACGTCGGAAGCCTCACAGGCTCCAAGACCTACGCGAAGCGACAGAAGGACGTCGCCGCCATGCTTGAGCGGGGGGAGCTGCTGACGATGGAGGAGTTCTTCGACCTCTGGACGAAGTGGAAGAATGAGAAGTACCACACCCGGAAGCACGGGGGCCTCAAGGAGGCGGGCGAGAAATGGCTCACCCCCATCGAGATGTTTGAGAACGGCCCCCGCTACGAGAAGGCCGCGCCGCCCCGGGAGTATGCGGCGATGCTGCTCATGAAGGCGGACAAGGCCCGGGTCTACAACTTCGGCATCAAGAAGTTCGGCACGACCTACACCGACTACGAGCTTTCGCACTACATCGGGAAGACCGTGGGCATCAAGTGGGACATCGACGACGTGACGAAGCTCTACGTCTTCGACGAGGAGGGCCGGAAGATATGCGAGGCCGTCTCTCCCGAGCTGCTGGCCTTCGGGCCCCACTGTTCGCAAGCCGTCCTCGAGAAGCACCTCCGCGATCAGAGGCGGCAGGAGCGGGAAATGCGGGAGATACTGGACAGCATGACGCGGCCCTACGAACTCCGGGGCGAGGAGGGCGGACGGCCCACGGCGGCGGTCGGCATGATCGACCTCACCATCAAGGCCGACAGGCCCTCGAAGCTCATCTCGCTCCCGTTGGATAAGGAATACCGGGCCGAGGCGACGAGCCGGGCCAAGAAGAAGGCAGGAGCCGGGGACGAGTTCCTCGGCAAGAAGGCAGACGACGCCCTCGCCCGCTTGAGGGCCATCAACGAATAGGAGGCACATGAAGATGGAAGTCAGAGCAGCAGCGGCGGCGAAGCAGACCGCCACCTATACCCCGGGCAAGCCCCTCGCCCGGCAGGTCAACGACTACCTCGCGGCAACGCGGACGAGTATCGCCACCCTTGCGAACGAAATCCCCGGCTACTCCCGGCCCACGATCTCCCGCTACCTCGCGGGGAAGTACGATGGGGACATCACCACGATCGAGAAGCTCCTCGCCGAGTGGCTGGCCCAGCGCACGGGGGAGGCCGTGGACGTCCCGGAGCGGCCCGGGAAGACCGGGCGGAAGCCCGCCTTCCTCGAGACGAGGGACGCGGTCAACGTCCTGGGCGTGTGTCAGTCCTGTCAAGAGTACATCGGGCTCGGCATCGTGGTCGCCCGGAGCGGCTACGGGAAGACCTACAGCCTCCGGCACTATGCGAAGCTCCCCCGGGTCGCGTATATCGAGTGTGACGACACCATGAGCAGCCGCGACCTTGTAGAGGCGATCGAGCGAGCCCTCGGCCTCCCCAGCGGCTACGGGACGATCTGGAAGCGGGTGAACGGCATCCGGGACTTCTTCAACACCAACAAGGGATGGCTTCTTGTTATCGACGAGGCCGACAAGCTCGTCTCGAAGTACACGCAGAAGAAGATGGAGATACTCCGGGCGATCTACGACCAGAGCGACGTCGGCGTCGTGATCGCCGGGGAGCCGAAGCTCGAGGCGGCGATCAAGACCTACCTCGCCCGGATGGCGAACCGGGTCGACTTCTACATCGCCCTCAAGGGGCTCGCCCCCTCGGAGGTGGAGAAGTACGTCTCCGAGTTCGAGGTCGCCCCCGAGGCCATGGTCGAGCTCAAGGCCCGGGCCTGCAATATGCAGACGGGATGCTTCCGGCTCCTTGACCGTACCCTCTCCAATATCAAGCGCATCCTCGAGGAGAAGGGCGAGAACGCGATCACCCTCAAGACGATCGAGCAAGCGTCGAGCCTCATGATGCTCTAACGGGAAGGAGGCCGGGACAATGAAGATGAGAAAACAGCGGCTCATGGGCGTCGGGCTCATTGCGATCTCGTGGCTCGTTCTGCTGCTGGCTTGTACCGGGGAGAGGCCGGAAGACAGCGACGCGACCGCCGCCCTCCTCGTGCTTCCCCTGGGTCTATATATGCTCTACTCGGAGGACTACCTCCTCTACGACGGCGAGCCCGTGGCCCGGGCCCGAGACAGGCCAGAGGCGGAGCTCTTGAGCCCGCAGTATGAACAACTACACAGGAAGGAGTCAACAGCATGGCAAGAAAGCGAGTTATTGAGCCCCCCAGCATCAAGTCGTGGGAGGACGCCGACGACGCCCTCCGGCAGATCGCCGAGGCGACGCTTGCCCTCGGGGACATTGAGAGCGAGATGAACAAGCAGATCGTCGGGGCGAAGAAAGTCGCCGAGGAACAGAGCAAGCCCTACAAGGACAGGGTCGCGAGACTGGAACGCGATCTCAAGGACTTCGTCACGGAGCACCGGGCCGACATGGGCAAGGTGAAGACGAAGGCCCTCACCTTCGGGGAGGTGAGCTTCCGCCTCTCGACGGCGATCTCGCTCCCCCGGGCGAAGGACAAGATCGAGGAGATCGTCCGCCGCCTCAAGGCCCGGAAGATGACGGACTGCATCGTCACGAAGGAGGAGATCAGCAAGGACGCCCTCAAGAAGTACGGCGAGGACACCGTCAACGCGGTCGGGGCCACCTGGAAGGAAACCGACGTCTTCGGCTACGAGCTCAACCTCGCCCGGCTCGAGCAGATCAAGAGCGGGCAGTAAAGGGGCCCGGGCTTCGTGCGGGTCGACATAGGAACGACGACGCAAAAATACCGGGTCATCTACGCCGACCCGCCGTGGAAGTTCAGCAGCAAGGAAGCCTTCGAGCCCCGGAACGGGGTCTCCGGCTTCACCCCTCTCGAGGCGGTCTACCCCACGATGACGACCGCCGACCTCAAGGCGCTGGATGTCGGACGCCTCGCCGAGGAGGACGCGGCCCTCTTTCTATGGGCCACCGACGCCCACATCCCGGACGCCCTCGACCTGTTCAAGGCGTGGGGTTTCCATTATGTGACGGTCGCCTTCGTGTGGGTGAAGAAGACCGTCACCGGGAAGACCGCCGCCAACCTCGCCCCCTGGACGCTCAAGAACTGCGAGCTTTGCCTCATGGGGACGAGGGGGCGGATGGTACAGCACAAGAAGCAGAACAACGTCCAGCAGCTCGTCGAGGCCGTGAGGACTCGGCACAGCGAGAAGCCGGAGGAAGTGAGGCGGCGCATTGAGGCCCTGTTCGGGGACGTCCCCCGGCTCGAGCTCTTTGCCCGGCGCTACTCCCCCGGGTGGGACGTGTGGGGAAACGAGGTGTAACTATGACAGCAGCACGGACGAGGCGCAAGCCCGCCTCCATCCGCACCCTCTGGGCGATCGCGAAGTCGCCCGAGCTCCACCTCTCGGACGAAGACCTTCACGCGGTCGTCTTCCGGGAGACGGGCAAGGAGAGCATGAAGAAGCTCTCGCAGGGCGAGATCAACGAGGTCGCCCGGGTCTTGCAGAACATGAAGGACAGCGTCAACGGCAACGCCCGCACCAAACGGACGGACACGGGCGGGGACGCCCGCACCGTCCAGCAGCGCCGGAAGATCTTCGCGCTCACCGAGGAGCTCGGATGGAACGACGACTCCCGGCGCATCCAGGGCTTCGTCAAGCGGGTCACAGGGGTCGACCGTTTGGAGTGGCTCACCGTGGCCCAGTGTGAGAAGGTCATCGAGGGCCTCAAGGCCATGGTCGCCCGGCAGAAGCGGAAGGGGGCCCAGGCATGAGCAAGACGCCGCAGGAGGACGACAAGGCCGTCCTCGCCGCGCTGGACGGCATCGTTCGTATGCAGCGCACCATCCGGGGTGGGCTCGACGTGTGCGTTGAGACGGGGCTCGTCTTCGTCCGCACCTACTACAACAACCTCCCGGAGAATATCGCCCGCCGCCTCACGGAGCTCAACCCCGTCGCCCTGGCAGCTATCCCCGGGGCGACCGCGTGGGGAGGCTCCGAGACGGCCCGGAAGAACATCGCCGCAAGCGTGGCGGGCGACGCAGCCTTCGCCCAGGCCATACGGGCGGCGAACGTCTACCGGGAGAAGCTGGGCTATGAGCGGCTCGGGCCGGACGGAAACCCGGAGCCGGGAGAGGAGGGAGAAGCATGAAGGAACAGCCGAAGGGCAAGTCGATGACCGCCTTCCAGCAGTATGTCACGAAGACCTCGAAGATGCTGCTTGTTGGTGAAATCATCCGGGCCCGGAGCTTCCTCGGAGAGGGAACGACTCCCGAAGGCTACCAGCAGCTCGCCGACACAGGCATTGAGGAGCTCATGAACGACTCTAACATCTTGAGAGCCGCTGTCGCCCTGGCCCGGGAGATCGAAGTATCGGAGAGCGTTCGCCGCTCTATCGCCGCAAGCAAGGCCCCCAGCGGCTCCAAGAGCGGCCCCTTGCTTAGTTAGGGGGCAGGACATGGCCCAGAAGAAGAAGCGGCTCACACAGCGCGAGAAGGCCGAGAGAGCGGTCATCAGGAACAAACTCCGGGAGGACGGGCTCCTCCCGCCTATAAAGCCCCGGCTTAATCGGAAGAAGTTCGCCCGGGAGACCTGGGCGGCGTTCGACGCCTTCTACAAGGCCGAGCCCATCCGGGCGGAGCTCTCGCTCCTCAAGGCGATCGGCTTCATGGTAGGCCCGGAGATGAAGGAGGTCTCGTCCGAGGAGGTCGGCGTCCTCAAGCTCCTCAAGCTGGCGGTCGAGTACAACGCTTTTCTCGAAAAGCTCGAGACAGAGGGGCGCACGACGTACACCTACGGGGAGCTCATTGACGAAGTCATTCTCCCCATCACCAACCTATAGGAGGGTTCAGATCATGGCAAAACTCACACCCGACGCGACGAGGACGGAGTACGGCCTCGTCATCAATCAGAAGATCATCCCCTGGGGGGCCGTCTGGCCCAAGGACTCGGGGAAGTACAAGAAGGGCCAGAAGTACAAAGCCGACCGCCGCCTCTCCGGGGGCACGGGCAAGGTCGCGGGCGTCACCATCCACAACACGGGAGACCTCCCCAACGTGGAGGAGGACGCGGAGCAGTACACCCGGGCGACGTGGCCCAACGCCAACATGAACGACGCCCGGGCTCACTACTTCGTCGACGACATCAACGCATGGCAGAACCTCGAAGACACGGAGGTCGGATGGCACGCGGGGGACGGCAGCGGCCCGGGGAACGGGACGACCATCTCCATCGAGGTTATCATGGACGGCAGCGGGAGCAAGGAAGACCTCAAGGCCGAGGAGAACGGCGTCATCCTCGCGGCGCTGCTTTTGAAGAAGTACGGCCTCACGGTCGACCAGCTCTACACACACAACCATTGGATGGGCCACCCCGACAAGATCGTCCAAGGGGCCCACAAGAACTGCCCGCTCTACATCCTTCCCCACTGGGCGGAGTTCAAGGCGAAGGTCGCGGCGAAGCTCGCCGAGATCAGCGGCAGCCCCGAGCCCCCCGCCGAGCCCAGCACGGAGGGCAAGACGGCGATCATGGGCCGGGCCGAGGTCACGGCGGCGCAGATGGCGGCGTTCTGCTTGAGCAAGAACGCGGAGCCCCGGCTCCCGAGCTGCACCGTGGAGGAGCTGGCCTCCCTGTTCCTCGCCGAGGGCGAGGCCGAGGGCGTCCGGGGCGACGTGGCCTTCGCCCAGAGCCTCCACGAGACGGGCTTCTTCAAGTACGGGGGCATCGTTCAGCCGGGGCAGAACAACTACGGCGGGCTCGGGGCCCTCAACGGGAACAGCGCCGGACAGGCCGCGAGCTTCCCCGACCCGCGCTCCGGCGTCCGGGCGCAAATCCAGCACCTCAAGGCATACGCCACGACGGAGCCCCTCGTCAATGAGTGCATCGACCCGCGCTTCTCCCTCGTGGCCCGTGGGGTCGCCGAGTTCGTGGAGTGGCTGGGCGCGGCGGACAACCCCAGCGGGCGCGGCTGGGCCGTGCCTGGGGCGGGCTATGGCGGGAAGATCGTCTCGCTGCTGGGCCAGATCAAGGCCACGGAGGCCCCCGAGCCGACGCCGCCCACGCCCCCGGATGACGGCTACCCCGAGGGCACCCCGGCATGGCAGAAGGAGGGCTTCGAGGCCCTCGTCGAGCGCGGCGTCATCAACTCCCTGGAATACTGGAAGACCCGCTTCGACAAGACCATGACGGCGGGCGAAATCCTGGCAATCCTGGGCAGGATGTAACACGGAAGGAGGGCGCAGCATGGACGGACTTGTCAAGGAGCTCACGATTGAGATGCTCCCCGAGGGCCCCTACAAGCAGATCGCCGAGGCGATCGGGCCGGAGAACTTCTACCGCCTCGCCGAAGTAGTCGGCGGCGCGACCATCTACATCCCGAAGCCCGAGAGCCTCACCCGCCCCGTCCGTGACGCCCACATCAAGGCCGAGTTCAACGGCTACAATCACCCGGAGCTTGCCCGGAAGTACGGCGTCACAGAGCGATGGGTTCGGCAGCTATGCGGCCCCGGACAGACGGAGGGGCAGATCGAACTTTTTGAGCTGCTGGAAGGCATGACGGGCGCAGACGGGAGCGGCCTCTCTTAGAACTGCTTCATATGTAAACTTCACAGAAAACCCGCTAAAGTAAGAGTAGAAGCTACGCTTCTACTCTTATTTTTTGCCAAAAGGAGGCAGTAAACACATGGACATGAACGTCATCACCAGCGCAGCGAGCAACGCGCTCGCGAACATCGTCCTCGCCGTGATCGCCCTCGCCGGGGCCTACGCGGTCTACTACATCCGCCTCGCCGGGGCCCAGGTCAAGGCCCAGACGAAGCAGATCGAGGACAAAGCGGCCCGGGAGCTCCTGGAGAACGCCCTCGACGACGTCGTCAACCTCGCCACGGTCTCGGTCAATGCCATGGAGCAGACCACGGCCCAGGCCGTGAGGGACAAGGTCAAGGAGGGCAAGGTCGACCGGGAGGAGCTGCTTGAGCTCGGGCGGAAGGTTTTCCAGGAGGTCAAGAACGCGATCTCGCCCGAGGCCCAGCGGGTCATCACGAAGAACCTCGGCAGCTTCGACGCCTACCTGACGAAGTGCATCGAGGACGCCGTCCTCAAGGTCAAGCGTGGCGACCCCTACCTCACCATCTCCGGGGAGCTGCTGGAAGGCATCCAGGAGGCCCAGACGCCCACGCCCGCCCCCGGGCAGTAAAGGAGGGCGCGCCATGGACACCGTCCAGATCACCGCCCTCATCGGCGCGGTGGCTTCCCTCCTCTGCACCCTTGTCGTGGGGGCGCTCACGTTCTTCCTCAAGAAGACGCTCTCCTCGCTCGAGAAGGCAGACGAGAAGAACGCCGCCAAGATCGCGGAGGTCGAGGATAAGCTCAACGACCTCAAAGCCGACCTTCCGCTTGTCTACGTCACCCGGGAGGACTACATCCGGGTCATGAACAGGGTCGAGGAAAAGCTCGACAAAATCCTTTATTCCAGAGAACGAAAGGAGGAATAGTCCATTATGGCGATCATGGACGAGCTGACGGAGCAGGAAGTCAGCAAGAACAAGGCCATCCGGGGCTACATCATCCGGGCCCTGGCAAAAGGCAATCAGAACACGCTCCTCGTCCGGCAGATCACGAACGCCCTCGTCGCTGACGGTTTGATCTTCTCCCCGGACATCTCGAAACATCTCGAGTATCTCGAGGAGGCGGGGTATATCGTGTTCACCAACCGCGCCGCAAATGCCTACAACGCCTACAGGAAGGACGCGATCATCAAGCTCACAAAGAGGGGGGTCGACCTCCTGGAGAGCACGATCGACGACCCGGGCGTCGATGTCTAAGGGAGAGAGACGCCGGACGCGAGTGAGCTCCACTATCGACCAACTCCCGGATGATGTGCGGGTCGAGCTGGACGCAAGGCTCGCGGACACAGCGAACACCTACGAGGAGCTCTCCGCGTGGCTCAAAGAGCGGGGCTATCAGATCAGCAAGTCCGCGATCGGGCGCTATTCCATCCGCAGCACCCAGGCCGCGCAGCGTGTCGCCGAGACCCTACAGCGCACCCAGGCGATCGCCCAGGCGGTCGAGGCGCACCCCGACCTCGACTACACGAAGGCGGCGTCTATGGTTCTCATGGACGGCCTTATGCAGCGGGTAAGCACAGCGGAGGACGACTTCGCCGAGATGCCGCTCGACAAGGCCGGGCGGCTCATCGCCTCCCTGTCCAGAAATGCCACCTATGAGAAGCGCGTCCGGCAGGAGATGAAGAAGAAGGCCGAGCTCGCCTTTGAACAGCTCGAGGCCGAGCTCATGGCGGCGATCAAGCAGCACCCCGAACTCGTGGGAGAGCTGCACGACGTCCTCTCGAGGGCGAGGGAGAAGGTGCTCTCCGATGCCGATTGATCTCAAGGAATACCTCGAACGGCTCGAGGAGCCGGAAGACCGCGAAGCGGTCGCAAACAGCGAATACCAACGCGAACTATTTGAGGAGTACGTCCAGCGCGGGGACAACTTCCCCCAGCTCCGGGCGCAGCTCCTCGAGGACTTCCGGGGCGGGGCCCCGCTCACAGGCCCGCAAGGGCTACGGAAGCAGCTCGGGGCGATCGACCTCGGCTACTTCGGGCGGGCCTACATCGCCCACTACTTCGTGAGGCCCTCGCCCCCGTTTCACGAGGAGCTCGACCGCATCTTCCGTGACGGCGTCATGAAGGGGATGAACCCCCTCACGGACGCGAAGGCGATCAGCCGGGCAAACGGATGCCGGAGAGCGGTCGAGGCTCCTCGAGGCCACGCAAAGAGTACGACCTTCACCTTCAAGGACTCGCTGCACTCCTCCGTCTACGGCTACAAGCACTACGAGATTATCCTCTCGGACAGCTCGGAACAGGCCGAGGGCTTCCTCAACGACCTCAAGACGGAGCTCGAGGAGAACGCGGCGCTCCGGGAGGACTTCGGGGAGCTCAAGGGCCGGGTCTGGAAGGCGTCGGTCATCCTCCTCTCGAACGGCGTCAAGATCGAGGCGCTGGGCGCGGGGAAGAAGATCAGAGGCCGACGCCACAAACAATGGCGTCCCGACCTCATCCTATGCGACGATCTCGAGAACGACGAGAACGTCAACACGCCGGAGCAGCGGAAGAAGCTCCGGGACTGGTTCTATAAGGCCGTGAGTAAGGCGGGCGACACCTACACGGACATCGTTTATATAGGGACGCTCCTCCACTACGACGCCCTCCTCGCCAACGTGGCGAAGAACCCCGAGTATGTGACGGCCCGTTACAAGGGCGTCATCTCCTTCGCCACCCATACGGAACTATGGGAGGCGTGGGAGCGCATCTACACCGACCTCGAGAACCCGGCGCACCAACAGGACGCCGAGGCGTTCTTCAAGGCCAACGAGGCCGAGATGCTGGAAGGCACGGCGGTCTTGTGGGAGGAGAAGCTCCCCTACTATGCCCTTATGGTTATGAGAATATCCGAGGGCGAGGCGTCCTTCTCCTCCGAAATCCAGAACGAGCCCATCGACCCCGAGAATTGCGCCTTCGCCGAGGAGTGGTTCGACTACTATGACGACGACGGGAAGACCGTCCCGGACTTCTCCGAGTCGCGGTTCATCTTCGTGGGGGCGAACGACCCCTCCCTGGGGAAGAACCGCAAGAGCGACACCTCGGCGATCATCGGCATCGCGAAGGACACCTCCTCGGGCTATCTCTACGTCGTGATCGCCGACATAGCGAAGCGGAAGCCGGACAAGATCATCGACGACGCCCTGGGCGACTCCCGGAGGCTCCGGCGCGAGTACAAGAAGCCCTTCTACAAGTTCGGCGTCGAAGCGGTTCAATTTCAATACTATTTTGCCGAGATCATGCGGCAGCGGGCGGCGGAG
>OFFW01001591.1_pt1 | contig 13624 bp, 13 predicted proteins | sample 1521501 | NCBI WGS metagenome assembly OFFW01 (sample SAMEA3504107, study PRJEB24116) | mouse gut metagenome | biome: mouse gut; feature: mouse-associated habitat; material: faeces | place: Denmark | collected 2011
TTGCCTTCTGCCAATATTTACAGCCGGTATTTTAAATGTCGGAGCTTCTAATAGTCCAGAACTGGAATTTCCAACAATGCACTTAGAATTTTTTAATAATCCCAAGTAGTCTTCTCTCTTTACATTTGAATAGAAATGATATTTTCCACATTTCAGATTAAGTATAGTATCTTTCACCATATTGGATCCTGCATCATTATTAGGTAAAATAACAATTTTTGTTTCTTCAAAATAGTTTAATGCATGAACAAAAATTTCTGCCTGTTCTCCGGCTTTAGCTGCTTCTTCTGTTACGGGATGCATTACCGCTAAAATATATCCATTCCTAAGACTCACTGAAAATTTTTCTTCTAATTCATCAATTTCTGTAAATTTATACTGTACCATTTCATCTATTTGCGGGGCGCCGACGTTAAATACTCTAAATGGTTCTTCGCCCAATTTAATTAACCTCATAGCCGCATCATCGTTCGCTGCAAAATGCATGTGCACAAATTTCCCAATTGCATGCCTTGCCATACCATCTATATTCCCTGACAACTCACCAGCCTGTATATGTGCTACAGGGGTGTATGTATATGCTGCCACTATAGCCCCCATTAATTGCTCCCCTCGGTCACCTGCCAGTAATATCCAATCTGGTTTTTCTACATCAATTATATCTGGCAAACTCAAAAAACATATCCCTAATGATTTTGCATGTGTATAATGATTATAACCATCTAGCGACATATGTATCTTATAATCTATTTTAAATCCATCGTTTTCTATTTCTTTGTAAGAACTTCCAAATGACTCCAAAAGATGCATATTCGTAACTATTAATACAATTTTGACATCTCCCCTTTTTCTGGCAAGTTTCATAATCGGCCTTATATACCCCCATTCGCCTCTGGAACCAGTAAGAATCATTATTTTTTTCATATTGCCTTGTCCTCTTTACTATTTTTATTCAAAATCAGAATATTTAAGTAATACATTCTCTTCAATATCACATACAGCTTTCTTACCAATTATTTCATTCATTTTATATGAAGGAATTCCGTTTCCCGGCCTTTTAGACCAAACCATGTCTTTTTTTATCATTTGCCCTTTCTTTATCGGACAACAAGATACAATGCTCCTAAATGCCCATTCTCGAATTACTTTTTCATCTTCATGTACAACCTTTTCTGCTCCCAACGCAGCTTCTATTTTACGAATCCCATCAACCAGGTTATGTAAATCATAAAAGTCTATAGAAACTGTTTGATCCGGCCCCGGTGTTTGTTTTGATAAAATAACATGCTTTTCTATTATAGTTGCTCCTAAAGCAACTGCTGCATAACATGTATACAAATCAGGCGTATGGTCAGAATGACCTATGATAGCATTGGGAAATCGTTCTCTCATTCTTCCTATAACATTCAGATTGACATCTTCATATTTAGGTGGATATTCTGATAGACAATTTGTGAATGCTATTGGTATTTTAAATGGAAGTAATTCTTCATATGTTCTTTGAATTTCATCTAATGTGGACATTCCTGTAGAAATAATCATCGGCTTTCCGATTTGCGCAATCTTTACCAATGATGGAATATCTGTCATTTCACCGGAACCAATTTTAAATGCATCAACTCCTATTTCATTTAGTTCATAAGCAGCTTTCAAGCTAAATGGAGTACATAAATACTGGATACCTATTTCTCGACAATACTTCATCAATTCTGCATGCTGTTCTAACGTCAAAGCATGCAATTTTAAGAAATCATATAGTGGAATATCGAAATTAGGTGACATTGGAGCATCTTTTAACATTTCCTCATCTGGTAAATGGTGCTGAAATTTTATACAGTCAGCACCAGCCAATTTTGCCTGCCGACACATCTCTTTCGCCGCATCTATATTGCCCATATGGTTATCGCATCCCTCCGCGATAATATACACCGGACATCCTTCTCCAACTTTTCTTCGACCAATTTCAAACGTACCCATAGTAAATACCTACCTCTCTCCTATTTCCTTTTAAATTGTAATTTCTTCTGCACATATCCCCTCCACATCTTCCTCCATCCCCTTCTCCCACAAAATCCTCTCCAAATTCCCGTCATACTCATCATACCTGTCGCAAATCTCAACCGCGTATACTATTGCAACCATATGTCCCTTTTCCAGCCACAAAGCCATATCGCAATTTTCCCTAATCGTACTTGTTGAATGAGACACCATCAGCACCGTGGAGCCTCCGTGAATCAGCTCTCTAATCCTCATTAAACTCTTTTTGCGGAAAAGCTGGTCACCCACGCTCAAGACCTCATCCAGTATCAGAATTTCAGGCGGCGGCCCCACCGTTGCAATAGCAAAACCAAGACGGCTCACCATACCCGAGGAGTAATTTTTTACCTTTTCATTCATAAAATCCGAAAGCTCTGCGAACTCCACAATCTCCTGATAGTGTTCATTGATAAATTCCCGGTCGTATCCGATGATTGCGCCATTTAAATATACGTTTTCCTTTCCTGTCAGTTCCATATCAAAGCCTGTGCCCAGCGTCAGAATCTGCACCTTATTTTTGTTGACGCGTATGATTCCGCCGGTAGGCGTAAGCGCGCCGGATATGATTTTAAGAAGCGTAGACTTTCCCGCCCCGTTGGTGCCGATAACGCCTACAATACTTCCTTTTCGTATATCAAATGAAATATCGTTAAGCGCCCGGTACTTTTCTTTTATTCTCTGTCCCTTTATGGTTCTAATCGCCAGTTCCTTGAGGGAGCTGTATTCATTGACCGCTCTGTCAAAATCCATACATACATGTAAAGCCTGTATTACTATTGGCGGATTGTCTGATACCTCCGAACTTTCTACTCCTTTACTGAGTCTGTCGTCTGTAATGTACCTTTCTTTTTTTTGCCTGTTTCTTTTAAACCTGGTTATAAGAAGAATCATCTCCAACACAGATAACAGGCAAATCAGCAGCAGCATACCTTTCAACAGGGCATCTGCCGCCTCTCTCTTCTTCAGAATCTTCTCTGTTTCCGGCTCTGAATTTTCCGGCTCATCCGCCATAAATTCATCCTCTCTGTCAATTACATCTATATTTACAGAATTATTCTCGCTGTCTTTGGCGCGTACGGCTTTTATCCCACCGCTCCAGAGGACGGCTACTGTAAAGAGGAGCAGTATTCCTTTTATCCAATAGCGTTTCATCACTTTCTCCTTTTACAGCTTCTGCATTATCTTGTTTTTACTCTTCATAAAAATAAGACTTCCTGCCAGATACGCAAGAATACTCCAGATTATCATCTTAAAAACCGTCCTTCCTGGCGGCAGTGAGTGTTCCAGCACCACCCATCTCATACTGTCAATAAAAAGATAAATCGGATTATTTGCCACCACTGTAACCATCTCTTTTGGCAATTTATTTACCGGATAAAAAATTGCTGATAAATACATCCACAATGTCAGTAAAATTCCGTAAAGATGTCTGATATCTCCAAAAAATACGTATCCAATGCTTAGCATATAGGAAATCCCCATAGCAAAAAGCAGCTCCCACAAAACGATAAACGGCAACAGCAACAGTGTTTCATTGAGACGGATATGAAAAACAATCAGAATCGGTACAAATGCAATCAGAGAGTAAATAAAATTAACAAATGCCGTATAAACTCTGGAAATCACAAACACCTGCATGGGGATTTTTACTTTAATCAGCATTTGTTTATTATCCACCAGAGAAGTCATCGCCGTCTGCGTCGATGTAGTAAACAAGCCCCACAGCACACTTCCGCAAAGGTAATATACCGGAAAATTTTCAATGGAGCGCTTAAACATGGTGGAAAATATCATTGACAGCACTGCCATGTTAAGAAGCGGATTTAAGATTGACCAAATCACCCCCAGCCTGCTTCTGGAGTATTTTCTTTTCAGCTCTCTGCCAGTTAATTCTCTGATTACAAACAGGTATTGATTTAACCGTCTGTTTCCGCTTCGTTTCATTGTATCCTCCGCGCCATAGTATACTACCTCTCTGTGTCATACTGTATTTGCCGCTTCTTTTCTTTACGGTAATAAAGCAGATATTTATAACCGGTATATTGCAAAATATGATACCCGGAATGTTTGCCGCAAAGAGCAGCGCTTCCCTCATACCACGGGCTCTGCCTTACATATCCCCCTCCCAAAAACAGTTCCCTGACAACACGGCTTATTAAATGATTTTCGAATAGTTCCTTTTGAGAAAGTTCCGCTACAATGTGGTTTCCTCTGCCTTCCAGAATATCGTCCGTAAAATCCATCTGCCCAAACACCCAAGCCTCTTCCTTCGTCGGGTGATGCATAAACAGTTCCATATTTTTCGTTATCACACGTTGTGTCTCTTTTTTTTGGAAATCTTTCGTAAGCCTGTCAAAAGAGTCGCAAACAGCTTCCCGGATGATTGATAATTTCTGCTGAAGAAATCTCCTCTGCCATTCGGCAAGCCGGTTTTCCATCCATGTCAGTCTCTTTATTCTTTCATCGGAAATTTCAGAGAACACCGGCCATATTTTTTCTTTCTTTATCCTGTAGGAAAGCGTCATTCCGTGAGGTGCGGTAAAAACCGTCTCAAAAAGGCAGTTATTGAACAAAGTCTTTCGTCTTAATTGCCCTTCAGGTGAAAAGAAATAAGTATGATACCGGCTTCTGTCAACGTCTGACGGCACTTCATACAACCCCCAGTAAAACCCTGAAAGAGAACTTTTTCTCCCGAGTCTTTTCAAAGATTCGTCAAGCTCTTTTTGCATGGTGCCAACCCATCCACTGTCCACAAGTGCAGCCGGAATCTCCTCAAGTAATCCTTCCTGTCTTAGATATTGTTCGTAAGCCGGTAATGCCCGGCGGGAATTTTTTATAAGATTTTCTGTAAAAAGGCAACTATCCGATAGTTGCTTTTTTATGAAAGCAAGTTCCCTTCGGGGTATTTGTTCATCTTTTCCATAAGGAAGAAGTCCGGCCTTATGCATGGCATCCCTCTGCATCTTATCAAAACCTGCCCGCAGGTAAATCTTTTCCGCCGTTACATTAAGACCGCCTAATGTAATGTATGACATAGCTTTTTCGAGAGCCAGATGATAGCTGGGAATCCGCACGGAATATCGGGAACAGTAAAAATACCTGCACTCAACAGGTAGTCTGAAAGCTTCCACATATCTGCATGCGGTCTGATACATGAAATATCCGTCTCTTGCAAGAAAATACAGTCTTCGGATTCCCCGTATCATTGCCTGAGACAACACCCATACCACAAATCCGTTCAACGCCGGAGCCAGAACATAGTCCGTTACCGAGCAGACGCTCTTGTGATACTTATCTTCCACAAATCCCAAAGAGCAGCAGGCGTTTTTTCCTACCGATGCCTGCTCTCTGTTTTTTTGTCCTACATCTTCCACGCCTACCATGTTAGCAAACAGTTCGCTTCTTTCAAATTGTCTCCTGTATGTTTTTCTCCTGCTGTCCTGAGTCACATTCTCCCCCCATGCCTCCGATGCCCGCGTTTATTCCAGGTCTTTTATGTATTGCATGTTTCACTTTTTTCGGCACCATCCATACAATCACCGGCTTTATCACATATACCATGGATTTTAAAGAGATAATCCCCATCCGGCGAAACCCCTCAAACCGAATCCCCGCCTCCTGAAACTGGAAACGCAGTTTCCGTCTGTCGTAGGAACTTCTTGTTTCCCGATACTGTAGGAGAATCTCCTGCAAATTGAATCCTCGTTCACCTGCTCCGTGAAGCCGCATAAAGAGTTCATAGTCCTCTCCTCTGCAGGCTCTTTCACCTTTGAAATAGCCTCCGTATCTCAAAAGTTCTTTTCTGCGGAACATAACTGACGGATGCGCATAGGGGGAATATTTAAGGAAATCCCTGCTTTCCGGTATCATGGGATAATGGCGCTCTCCCCAGATTTCACCTTTTGAATCAATCAGAGCGATATTACTCCCCACCCACAGATACTGGCGGTGGCTTTCCAGAAATGTAAGCTGTCTGGAAAAACGCTCCGGAAGAGAAATATCATCTGCGTCCATCCGGGCGGCATATTCTCCCGACGCCATTTTCAGCGACTGATTCAATCCATAAGCGAGGGAATGATGGTCAGAACTCCGTACATACCGGATTCTCTCATCCAGAAGGGATATTTCATAAATAAAAGCCTTATAATTCTCATCAGAGCCGTCATCATACAATATCATCTCCCAGCCTGAAAAGGTCTGCGCTATCACAGACTGTACTGCCTCAAGCAGCTCGTTTCTATCGGGGTTATAGACACTGAGCAGTACACTGATTTCTGGCATCTTCATAAACTCTTTTCATAACCGCCTCTGTTATGGACTTATCAAAATTTTCTGTGGTTTTTCTGATGCTTGCCCGTCTGTCCATATTTTCTCCCCATTCTTTTCTTTCTGAATACATCCGCATAATATATTCGGCATAAGCCTTTGGAGAGTTTTCCCGGCATATATATCCGTTTATCCCATCTTTCATATACTCCCTGGTACCCCGGTTATCTGATGCAAGCACGGGAACGCCCATAGAGAGCGCTTCTAACGCCGCCATGCCAAGCCCTTCCCTGATTGTGGGAAATATGAGAATGTCAGCGGCCATAAGATAGTCTCTTACATCGGATTGATACCCATAAAATACAATATTTTCCAATACGTCAAGGGATTTGGCTTTTTCCCTCAGTTCATGCTCCTGCTTTCCCGCACCCAGCAGTCCATAACGAATATCGCTGATTTCCCTGCCGCTGCTTTTCAAAAATGCCAGCGCATGAATAATTGTCATAGGATTTTTATTCTCCCTCAGTTCCCCGACACCAAGCATAAAAAAGTTCTCTTCCATGCCCAGCCTCTTTCTTTTTTCTCTGCGCTGCTTTTTTGTGGTTTCGTGAAAATAGTATCTGTCCAGACCTACGCCGGGAATCAGATACGCTCCCTTTTTTTCATGCATCTTCTCCGCAGCCTGATAATCCTCATGGTTGATTGTCACAATCACGTCTGTCTTGCGGCTCAAAAAATTTTCCACAGTATGATAGATAAAATTATGTATCCGTCCTGCTCCCTGATAAAAATGAAATCCGTGGGCGGTATAAATGACATAGACTTTCATCCCTATAGCTGCCAGTCTTGCAACCAGACCGCCGGAAGGCGGAAGGCGTATGGCAGTGAACAATCTGAATCTTTTCTTTCCTGATAATCTCACGTATCTGCCGGATTGCCCTGGTATTATGGCTAATGCCAAAGGGAGACTGCCAGATTTCCGTATCATGGTAGATAACGCCCATTTTTTTATAAATATCTTTCTGAAACCGGAAAATAGGATTACTTTGGTTAGAAGCAAAATGCACTTCATACCCCAATTCCTTTAAAAGCCTGATATCTCCGGCTTCAAATTTCGCTGCAAACCCCCAGACTGAAGCCACTATCAAAATTTTTTCATTCATGCCAGGCTGTTACCCGCTTTCTTTTAACACCTCGTATTCTACATAGCAGCCGCCGCATTATCTGCGGCGGCGCCAGCCAAACCACACTCGATTTTTTGAATTCAAAAAAATACTGTCAACCCGTTAAGGAAGCGCAACAAATGCAACCGGCCCGGCGTTCTTTAAATTAAGAACCACATGGTCAGCTCTTGCTTCAACTACTTCCACGTCTGTCCATTCGCCTTTAACAAGCTGCTTTGCAGCTACCTTTGCGCCGTCGGCAAGACCTTTTACATAGAAGTTGATTGTCGCTACATTGTAGTTTGCGCCCGGGAAATCAACCTTTACAACATTCAGCAATGTTCCGCCAAGTGCTGCTGCCTGCGCATTAGCGGCGTCTGCCGTCGCCTTTGCCACTTTGGACAAAATTGCCGTCAGGTTGGTAGGTACTCCGTTTACCAGAATCTTTCCGCCCTGTCCTACAGGCATAGCGTTTGTCACGCCCGGTGTGGACACTACAACATTGTTGTAATATTCCCCTGCGCTCATACCGCGGTCTTCCGCTGCCTGCTGGTCTGAGGAATTGTTAAAGCCGTCCTCAGTGTATGACGGTGCGGACGCAACTACGGCTCTTGCCGTAACTGATTCCGACGCTGATACCGTCATGGAAGCAAACAGCATGGACGCTGTTAATAAAGCAATAAACTTTTTCATTGGCATCGTCCTCCTTTCCTTGATTTAAGTGTGGTATATATCAACATCATAAGATGTTAATATCTGTCTTAAGGTAAACTTTTCACCAGTTACGCACCGTCTTCTTCTGGCCGTTTCATCATTCATAAATCACCCGGTCAATTTTACCCGCCGCGTCTTTTGTCAGAATGCCAATCACCACAAACTGGGTATCATTATCCCGAAGCTGCCCGTCAAGCGTTACCAGAAAATGAAGGGGCGTCAAATCTTCCCATCCTTCGCTCATATTCTTTCCCATACTTCTTGTTTTTGTCAGTTCGTCCAGATAATCCTGGCATCCTTTATATGTGGTATAATCATGTCTCCTCAAAATATCGCTGCCTTCATCATAAAATGCCGCAAACACCTCATAGGTCAGTACATTATCGGGCAGATAAATATAAAATTCCCTGTTATCTGCAAAAAAATCCGGACTTTCAAAATTATGAAGTGTATAAAAAGCTTCCTCTTCTTCCAAATCTTTCCCATGAATAATAGTATTGAAATCACACATATTCATCATATTGGGCATCTCCGTATAGGGCGCGCCCTTATCGTCCTCATTGCCCTCTGCATTGTGAGATTTATAATAATCATCCGAAACCGGACTCTGAAGCACCGGCGTGTCAATCTCTGTTCCCGGCACATACAGCCATGCAAAAATGTCGGGATTTTTTTCCTGAAGCATGGAAAAATCGATTTCTCCATCCTTCGCCGATTCCCCTAAAATGCCGTATTGATTTTCTGTCTGTTCCGTCGCCGTTTCCTGCGCCGGTTCACCGTCCTTCTCCTCTTCTTCTGCCGTTATACTACCGTCAATGTCCGTAGAATTTTCCTCTGTCGTCCCGGCTTCCCGGCCGCATCCCGCCAGAAGCAGCGCTGCCAGAAGTCCGGCCGCAATTAATTTTTCCTTTTTCATTCCTCTCTCCCTGTCTTTCATCCTTTTATACTTTCATTTTCGCAAATATCAACTCCCTGTCACCGGTTCATAAAAAATCTCAATTATCAGTTCATACAGAGCCTCCTCGTCTATATAACATTCTTCAAAGTACTCCCCCTGAACGGTTTCTCCCTGCAGCATATGAAAGCTGTTCTCTCCCACCTGATAACTGATTGCAAGAGACGTCAGATATAATGCCTCGTCCAGAGAAATATCCGTAACCATCATAGGCGCCGCTGCCTGATAAAGCGCAGCCACAGTTGAAATATCCTCCTTTACGGCTTCCCTTGCCTTATCGATAAAGGCTGTCAGATACTGTTTCTGTCTTTGGAAACGTCCGTCTGCGGAAGCAAATATATCGGGGTCCCGGTACTGCAGATACCAGTATGCCCAAATACCTTCCAAATGCACTCTCTCGCCTTCCTTCAGACCGGGGTCCAAAACCGTCATATCCTCCAGTACCACCAAATCCACACCGCCGACGGCATCGTTCATCACGGAAATCGCACTCATATTTATTGCCGCATATCCGTGCACGGGAAGTCTGTAAAACAATCTGCTGACTGCCTCTTTCTGATACTCACAGCTTTCTTCCAGACCGTTTCCAAAGCCGTGCTGCACAGCTATCTGTGCCCTGACCGTATCTACGCAATTCCCCTGTTCATCATAAATATCAATATCCGCCATGGTATTGCGGTTGATTCCGATAATATCAATACTTTTCCTGTGAGGATTCAATATTACAAGAAACAAAGCGTCTGCCTGTCCTCCATCGATTTCATCCTCCGCTTCCTGAACAACGGTATCCAGCTTATCAATTCCCATAACCAGAAAGGTAAGAATATCCTCATTGTACGCATAAACATTGTCCTGATATTTTATCCACCCTTCCTGCCACCCTGCTTCCTGCTTTTCAGCGGCGGTTTCCTGAGTTATTAATGTCATTTCAGGCCTTTGGGGCACATTCCTTTTAAGCCGCATTTTCCCAAGATAGCCAGTACCTGAAAAAAGTATCAAAATAAGCAACAGGGTTCCGGCTAAAATGCATATACCATACAATAACCGTTTCCTTATTTTCTTTTTTCCATTCTCATTTCCCTGCTTTTTGGACATCCGGCTTTTATCCTTTTTATATCCATATCTTTATTTTAGAGTTTTTAACTCTACACCATTTTAGAGTTTTTAACTCTATTTGTCAACTGAAATTTATTTTTCACATATACTTTTTAATAGAATTCTTTTTTGATTGTTAAAGTTTCAGAGGTATCACTGTATGAAATATAATGAACGCATCCGGGAAATCAGGGAAGATTGCGGTCTGACCCAGCAAAAGATTGCGGATTTACTCCATATCGGACAACGCACATATTCGGACTATGAAAGCGGTAAAACCAGGATTCCCGTTGATAATCTCCTGATTCTTGCCAGATTTTATGATGTTTCCATGGATTACATTACAGGCGTCAGCAACGTCAAATCCAGGTTTCCATCCTCATAAAAATGCATATATTTTCACATAATTCTATTTTCCAAACAACCGCATTTCACCTGTCAATTTTCTCAGAATTTGCCGTATCAGTCTTTTTTCTCTCTGCAATATAAGCGTCCAGTCTGTTAATTGCCCCTCTTAGCTCCTTCTGCAGACCGGTTAGATAATACCTTGTGCTGTTAGTAATCATAGCTTCTTCCTGCCTTTCATCAAAACCGCCTGCAAGCGCATCCAATATATACCAGAGTGATTTCTGGTTATATTCCAGCTCCAGCAAATCACTCATAATCATATATAGTTCTTTCATTTTTACAACCATGCTCCTTTCCAAAGCCCGGAGACTTTGTGCGCAGCGCAAATCTCCAGATTGAAAATTTTCAATCTTTCCCTCCTGACTTCATGTCCTGCCTGTTTACATTTTCTTTTGCTTTCACAAACCCTGGTTTCATAGCTCTCTTATAAAATACAATGACTCCTTACAGGAATGAAACAATCTCTGCCGCGCTTCGCGGGCCAGCTTATTGTTTTCAAACTTCCCATAAGGAGTCATTTATCTGATTATTCAATATTTCTTTTTCAAAAACCGGCGGTTTAACCGTTTTTTGTAAACGGACACGCCTCTTATTTACTTAAAAATTCCAGTACGGCCTGCTTCATTTCATCTTTCTCACACAGATGATTATGTAAAACCGGAGCCGTCCTGATTTCCTCGATTGCTTTCGGCATCTTCACTTTGGAAATCTGTGAGAGCATGTCCGCCAGTTCTAAATCCTCCGACTCTTCATATTTAGTGTCAATGGCCGCCATAACGCTTCTGGTAAACTTGAAGGGGCTCGCCGTTGACGCAAGCACCGTGGGCTTTGTATCTCCCGTTTCCTTCCGGTACTTGCCGTACACGCAGGAGGCCACCGCGGTATGGGTGTCAATCACATAACCTGTTTTCTGGTACAAATCCCGGATGGTTTCTGCCGTCTCCTCCTCGTCTGCATAGTATCCGTAAAAATCAGCCAGCTTTTCCCTCATGGACTTTGTAATGGAATAGGTTCCTCCTTCCGTAAGGGCGGTCATCAGCTCCCGGTTTTTATCTGAGTCGTTCCCCGCTATATGATAAATCAGCCTTTCCAGATTGCTGGAAATCAGGATATCCATAGACGGCGACGAGGTCAGCACAAATTCCCGGTTCCTGTCATAGGTTCCCGTGCGGAAGAAGTCGTACAGCACTTTGTTTTCGTTGGAAGCGCAAATCAGCTTATCTATGGGAAGTCCCATCTGCTTTGCATAAAAGGCGGCCAGAATATTGCCGAAGTTCCCTGTGGGAACCGTCACGTTTATCTCCTCGCCGGCTTTTATCTTTCCTTCCTTCAAAAGCTGCCCGTAGGCATACACATAATAAACAATCTGAGGCACAAGCCGTCCGATATTGATGGAGTTTGCGGAAGAAAACTGGAAGCCCTTTGCGTCCAGCTCCTGTGAAAGCTCTCTGTCGCCGAAAATCTTCTTTACTCCACTCTGGGCGTCGTCAAAATTCCCGCGAATGCCCACCACGCGCGTATTCTTCCCTTTTTGCGTCACCATCTGCTTTTCCTGAATCGGGCTTACGCCGTTTTTCGGATAAAAGACGAGAATGCGCGTTCCCTCCACATCGGCAAAACCGGAGAGCGCCGCTTTTCCCGTATCCCCGGAAGTCGCCGTGAGAATCACGATTTCGTTTTTTACATTGTTCTTTTTGGCGGAAGTGGTAAGCAGATGGGGAAGGATGGACAGGGCCATGTCCTTAAAGGCAATCGTTGCGCCATGGAACAGCTCCAGATAAAAAACGCCGTCCTTTTCCACCACGGGCGCAATTTCCTTTGTGTCAAACTTTTCATCATAAGCCCTGGCTATGCAGTCCTTAAGCTCCTGTCCGGTAAAATCCGTGAAGAATAATTTCATCACCTCGTAGGCCGTCTGACAATAATCCATCTTCGCCAGTTCGTCAAGCGGCACGTCCAAAGCCGGAATATGGTCCGGCACGAACAATCCGCCGTCCGGCGAAAGACCTTTCAAAATAGCTTCCGACGCCTTCACAGGCGCGTTTTCTGACCTTGTACTGTTATATAGAATCTCCATTGTTTCCCTCGTTTCCACACTGTTTCTCCGGTATTTTTCGTTTTTAGTTTCCCACTGATTTTATCACAGTCATTAGCGGCTTGTAAAGAATTCATGGCCGCCGTGTTCAAATAATTTCGTAAGTTTTGAATCAAACCACTTTACCTTCTCCGGGTTTGCGCCCTTTCTGGATACAAAATAAAGGGCTCCCTCCGTCAAATCCTCCCCTAAAAGCACCTTCTCCACCGCGTCGATTGTGCTCTGGGTCACCTTGACCGTCTGATAGGTTCCGGCGCCTACCGGTGAAAACTGATAGACCCCGCCTTTATTCTGCAGAACCACCTCCGTGACGGAATCAGGAAAGCTGCGGCTTTTTACCCGGTTTAACACGACCCCTGCAACAAGCATTTTTCCCTTTTCGTCCTCGGTTCCCGCTTCTGCCTGTACAATTTTCAGCAAAGCTTCGTAATCCGCCGAAGACAGGTCATACTTGTACTTCTTTTCGATAACGGAATAATCCACCACTCTCTGACCGGAAGCCGCCTTTTTGAGGAATCCGTGGAACCTGTCCATTTCAGGCTGCGCCTGCCCGTATTCATATAAGCCGGTTTTAAACGCGGGAGTTGCCGACAGGAAAGTTATCTGCACCCCTCTTACACAAAACCAGCTTGTCAGCAACACCATATTACATAGAAATAACTGCATTACAAATTTTCTGTACATAACATAACACGTCCTTTCTTTATCTGAAACTGTCCGGGTTTGCGGCAGTTTCTTACCTGCGGTACGGCCATTACACTTTTCACATTTTTGTAATACTTCTTTAATATTTTATACAGTTACTTCCAAAAATATTTCTAAAATTTGCATTTGGGGGGAATTTATTTCAAATTTGTGTTTTCTATGGTAAAATAAATGGGAAAGAATTGA